>FQKF010116164.1_pt1 | contig 11662 bp, 10 predicted proteins | sample 1504521 | NCBI WGS metagenome assembly FQKF01 (sample SAMEA4475357, study PRJEB15587) | soil metagenome | biome: Soil; feature: Field | place: India | collected 2015-03-11 | depth 0 m
CGAAATAAAAGGGTTACGGTGGTATGATTACGGAGCAAGGATGTATGATGCACAGGTGGGGAGGTTTAGTACAATAGATCCATTTGCTTTTAAATTTTATGAGTATACTACTTATGGATATGGTGCTAATAATCCAATTAAATTAATTGATATAGGCGGACTAGCTCCTGGTAACATTGTAACCAGCGATGGTAGGTTAACACGTGCCTTTATTCATTTAATGGCTTTGTCAACCGGTATTAGTGAAGAAACTTTATGGAGAACCTCTATAGTATTTAGCGATGAGTTTCATATTTTAACTGGTTATCCATCTGGAGCGATAACAATTCATAATAAAATAATATTTACAGAAGATTATAATGGAGATAATTATCCAGAAGATGTGAAAATGTGGTTTGCTAATTTACCACATGAATTAGGACATAGAGTTCAGAGCGATAACAAAGTTCTATATTTAACTTCATACATTATTGAAGCTGTAGCGACAGCAATTAAAGAAGGGACAATAGATAAAAATAAAATTCATGATAAAATTCCTATGGAAGTGGAGGCCAAATTTATCCAGCAAAAGTTCAATAGATTTTATAATGCCATGGAGTATATTGAAAATAATGGCAAAAGGAGAAATAAACTAGTAGATTTATTTAGCTATGGGATAAAAGATCAAGATTACTTAATATTTGAAATTAATAAATTATGGGAGGCATATCAGAGTCAACAAAAAGGTCAAAGTAATGAAGACAAAGCAAAGAATAGGCAAGCAATGGAAGATGTTAAGAATTTACCACCAGGAACATATAAATGGAATGGTTCAGAATGGGTAAAACAATAATTTTATATATTTTATGAAAAAGTACATTTATTTTTTATTAATCATGATAATCGAAGTGAGTTGTTGTCAATATAGACTGGAGTTTGACCGTACTCAAAAATCAGTAAGGACATGTGATCCAAACCAAATAATAGAGAATATTACAATATTTGATTTAGAAAGTCATGGTATTGTGTTTGAAATTTATTTAGAAGAGGAGAATAAAGGTAAATCTGTAATTGATTTGGAAAAAGAAAATGAAGGCTATAAAAGTTTTGTGAGTAATCCTCTTTTTAAACCTAATAAGAAATATTTAATATTTTCCTCTCATTTAGATTGTAATGCTAAAATTATACTATATACTAATCAATATGCTGAGATTGATAGCGTAATTAACAATTTTTCATGCGAGAAATAATTTTTGATAATCAAGATATTAGCAATATTTTTTTTCATTATATCATTATTTTATGCTCCCACTAATGTGCCATACAAAATCCCTTACGCCTTCAGCCTTGTGATCTGGCACAGCCGGCTGAAAACTCAACGGGTGCTTGATTTTTTACTCCTTTTATATTATGGAAAAAGTTTAGAGAAAGTTAATTTTATATACTATATGTTTCAAAAAGCGTTTTTTAAACAAATCCTGTTTATTTTTTTTTCATGTATATTTGCCTTTTTATAAAAGAATAATGATTATGAAAAAGCTTGTTATAACTTTATATTTAGTAAGCATTGCTACGGCTTCTGTTTTTTCGCAGGAAAAGGTTAATTACGAAATAGCTACATGGAAAGGTTTTCGCGATTGTGCCGTCACTTACACCTTCGATGATAACCTGCCTTATCAGTATTCGAGAGCTGTACCGGTACTCGATGAATTTGGATACAAAGGTACATTCTATACAGTAACCAACTGGTCGCCCAATTGGGAGATTTTAAACCAGATGGCTGCAAATGGCCACGAAATTGCCAGTCATACCGTATCTCATCCCTTTCTTAACCAACTGAGCGATTCGCTACAAATGGTTGAACTGCTTGCTTCAAAAGAAATAATAGAAAAAAATATAAGTGGACAAAAATGTTTAACCATTGCTTATCCGTATTGTGTTCCCGCCCGAAGCGAAATAACAGCAAAGTTATATATGGCTGCTCGACATTGTCAACAATTTGTTGAAGGTCAGACCCCAGCCGATTTTATGAATATTAGTTCTATTACCTGCGGAACACAAGGTTCGTTAATAACAGCCGACGACTTTCAAAAGAAAATTAACGAAACCATCGAAAAAAAAGGTTGGTGCGTATTTTTAATTCATGAATTTGACGATGGAGCGGGTTATTCGCCTTTATCAACATCGGTATTTAAATCGAGCCTTCAATATTGTAAAATAAACGATAATAAAGTATGGGTGGCCACTCTTGCCGATGTGGTAAAATATATTCGGGAACGAAATGCTGCCATGCTGAAAGAAAATATTACCAAAAAATCAATTGAGCTTTCTTTAACTGATTCGCTTAATAATGAAATATTTAACTATCCATTAACCGTACGTTATCAATTACCTGATTCGTGGAATTCGGCCATTGCCTATTATAATTCAAAACCTATGGAATTAAAATATCAAAAATTAAACAATAAATTGTACGTGATATTTGATATAATCCCCGATTCAGGAAGTGTTATACTTAAAAAAAGCAATAAAAAAGTTCTTTAACAGAATTAGTATAGTACAAGCCTGGTATTAGTCGAGCCATAAAAAATTTTTTGATTCCGAAACCACCTATTTATCATTTTATTGTAAATAAAGCACAAATATGCTTTATTTTGTAATTAATTTATCACAATAGGTTTCTGGAATGAATAAAACATTATTCATCGAAAATATTAAAATAGCCATTCAATCGGTCAAAGCCAATGTATTGCGATCGGTTTTAACCATTTTCATTATTGCTTTTGGAATTATGGCTCTGGTAGGCATTCTTACAGCTATCGATGCCATAAAAAGTGTGTTAACCAACCAGTTTACCTTAATGGGTGCTAATAGCTTTGCCATTATTCAAAAAGATACGCAGGTAACCCAACAGGGACGACGTGAACGAAAAATTAATACACCGATCATTACTTACGATCAGGCTCAACAATTTAAACAACGCTTTAACTTTCCTGCCATAGTGGCCATTTCGGCTCCAGTAAGTGGTTCAACTACCATTAAATTTAAATCCGAAAAAACTGATCCAAATGTTAGTTTATGGGGTGTCGATGAAAACGATGCTTATACAAATGGCCGTGTTATTGAGCAAGGTCGAAATTTTACTACCGATGAAATAGCATCAGCTCAACATGTTGCCATTATAGGGTATGAAGTGGTCGAAAAAATTTTTAAATCGAACGAAGACCCCATTGGGCAAACCATTACCGTATCGAATGGAAAGTATAAGGTTATTGGTGTATTTCAGAAAAAAGGCTCAAGTTTTGGAGGTTGGGATCGAATTTGCTTAATCCCCATTACCAATGCCCGGCAATACTTTCCTATACCCAATCAGTCATATCGAATTAATATCATGCCTGTTGATCCGACTATGCTTAATGCAGCTATGGGTGAAGCAGAAGGAGTATTTCGCAATATTCGCCGATTGAAACCTTTTGAGGAAAGCGATTTTTCAATAGAAGCTGCCAATAGCCTTTCTGAAATGTTTATTAACAATATTCGATTGGTAACCATGGCTGCCACCATTATTGGCTTTATTACCCTGTTTGGAGCAGCTATCGGGTTAATGAATATCATGTTAGTATCGGTAACCGAACGTACCACTGAAATTGGCATTCGAAAAGCATTGGGGGCAAAGCCTGCCATGATACAACAACAATTTTTTATTGAAGCCATTATTATTGGACAGCTGGGAGGTATGGCAGGCATAGTTCTTGGAATTCTTATCGGTAATATGCTATCGCTTGTCATGGGTGGAACTTTTTTGATTCCATGGACATGGATACTCTTAGGTGTTTTTCTGTGTTTAATGGTCAGTATTATTTCAGGCTATTATCCAGCAAAGAAGGCATCCGTAGTCGACCCAATAATTTCGCTCCGATATGAATGATAATTCAATTTTTTTTCTATATTTGTAAGTCTTAAGATGTTAAATATGATTGACCTACATATCGACAAAACCTCCAACACTCCTAAAGCCGAATTTAATGCTTCCACCGGAGTAATGACTATTGAGGGGCGTTCTATCCCTGAAAATCCAAGCGAATTTTATCAAACATTACTCAATTGGTTGGTACATTATTATCAGGCTCCTCAACCTTTAACAGAGTATCATATTAAGCTCGAATACATTAATAGTGGTTCTTCAAAAGCATTACTCGATGTATTCAGACTAATCAAAGAACAACACGAAAAAGGAAATAAATGTTTGATAGTCTGGTACTCCGAAGATGACGACGAATCGGTTCTGGAATTAGGTCAACATTACCAGTATACATTAAAACTTCCTTTTGAATTTCGAACTTATTAATTACCCTTTGCTTCACTAAGTAATTAACCTGAATTTTATGTCTGATATTAAGGCAGTAAAAGAACGTATTGAGTTTTTAAGAAATGAACTCAATAAACATAATTACCATTATTACGTCCTTAATCAGCCTCTTATTTCTGATTATGAATACGACAAGCTGCTTCGTGAATTAGAAGATCTGGAGAAACAAAACCCCGAGTTTTACGATGAAAATTCGCCTACCGTTCGTGTAGGAAGCGATATTAGTAATGTATTCGATCAGCGCGAGCATCGTTATCCAATGCTTTCGTTAGGTAATACATATTCGTTCGAAGAACTAAAAGATTTTGATCAACGAGTAGCCCGAGGACTCAATGGACAGCCGTATAGTTATGTATGTGAATTAAAATACGATGGAACATCAATTAGTCTGATTTATGAAAATCGCCGTCTAGCTTATGCGGTAACCCGTGGCGATGGGGTGAAAGGCGATATTGTTACAAACAACGTGAAAACTATCCGTACCGTACCTTTGGTTATTGAACATACATCAGCACCCGATACATTCGAAGTCCGCGGTGAGATTATTCTTACGCGTCAACAATTTGAAAAACTTAATGCTGAACGTATTGAAAATGGTGAGGAACCTTTTGCCAATCCTCGAAATGCAGCTGCAGGCACCTTGAAACTTTTAAAATCGAGCGAGGTGGCCAAACGTAAACTCGATTGTTTTATCTATTATTTGTTGACCGACACTGATTTCGAAAAAAGTCATTTTCGCTCATTGCAATTATTAAAAGAGTGGGGATTTCATGTTTTACCTTATGCAAAATTATGCCATTCCATTAACGAAGTTTTTGATTTTATTCAATATTGGGATACAGAACGATTTAATCTACCCTTCGATATCGATGGGATTGTAATAAAAGTCGATAATCTTGACCAGCAACGCCAGCTCGGTTTTACAGCAAAAAGTCCCCGATGGGCAATTGCTTATAAATTTAAGGCCGAACAGGTAACTACTCGTTTAATATCCATATCGTATCAGGTAGGTCGAACAGGTACTATTACACCGGTGGCTAACCTTGAACCCGTATTGCTAGCTGGTACTGTCGTAAAAAGGGCTTCATTACATAATGCCGACCAGATTGCACTCCTCGATTTGCATGAAAACGATTATGTAGTTGTTGAAAAAGGAGGAGAAATTATTCCGAAAATTGTGGCTGTCGACTTAAATAATCGGCAAAGTAATACCCGTCCCATTCAGTTCGTCACCCACTGCCCTGAGTGTGGAACTCGTCTTCAACGGGTAGAAGGCGAAGCACGTTATTTTTGTCCTAACGAAAAAGGTTGTCCTCCCCAGTTAAAAGGCAAAATTGAACATTTTATTAGCCGAAAAGCCATGAATATTGAATCGCTGGGGGAAGGGAAGGTCGAGTTATTATTCGATAAAGGATTAATCAAAAATGTAGCTGATCTGTACGATTTGACGTACGATAAATTGTTTGGTCTTGAAAAAATTATTGAAGATCCTCAAAGTGGTAAATCAAAGAAAATAAGTTTTAAAGAAAAAACTGTCGAAAATATTTTAAAAGGCATTGAACTCTCGAAACAGGTGCCTTTTGAAAGGGTACTTTATGCACTGGGCATTCGTTATGTAGGCGAAACGGTTGCCAAACGACTCGCCAATCATTTTCAAAGCATTGATTCGCTCCAAAATGCCAGTTTTGATGAATTAGTCCATGTCGAAGAAATAGGAGAGGTGATTGCTAAAAGCGTGATAGATTGGTTTAATGACAACGATAATATTTGTATTATTGAACGCTTGAAAGAAAAAGGCTTGCAAATGAATTTGCAGCAAAAAACCAGTAGTAAGCAGTCTGATAAGTTAGCCGGGAAATCAGTTGTGGTTACAGGGACTTTTGCTACTCCTCAGCGCCGAAAAGAATTAGAAGAACTTGTGACTCAACACAGTGGCCGATTGGTCGATTCGGTAACAGCTAAAACATCGTTTATTGTAGCTGGCGAAAATCCGGGACCTTCTAAAATTCAAAAAGCCAACCAGTTGGGTATACCTGTAATTTCTGAAGCAGATTTTTTACAATTATTAGAATAAATAATTGTAAAACAATTATTTACCAATGCAAAAGTTTTTAAATATGTTACCGAGTACCTCATCGCTGGTAATGTTACCTACAATGCTTCCCATATAATACAATATTTGTCGTAGTTCTTCAGCAAGCAGGTCGTTAGGTAATCCCTTGTTCATACCGTCAAGCAATCGTTCGGCTGCCTGATATGAGTTAATAAGTGCCTCATAATGACGCACGTTAGTAACAATTACATCTTCAACCGAGTATTTTTCTCGATGTATAGCATCTAACAAAAATTTGTGAATCTCGTCTAAATGTAACCTGTTTTTTGCCGATATACTTATTACTGGTATTTGAAGCTCATTTTTGAGATTTTTTAAAAGTTCCTGAGGTTCGTCACTGCCTGAAAGCTTATCAATTTTATTCACTAAAATAGCCACTTGCTGAGTGTCGGAAATAGATAATTGATGTAATTGATCACGAACGAAATCGATAGTTTCTGTTGGTTCAATCAGATATAGGATAATTTTTGATTTTCGCACATTGGCAAAAGTTCGCTCAATACCCATTGACTCAATGGTATCGGTAGTATGCCGGATACCCGCCGTATCGATAAATCGGAATAGCACTCCTTCAATGGTTATAGTGTCTTCAATAGTATCGCGGGTAGTTCCTGGTATATCCGATACTATGGCTCTTTCTTCATTTAGCAAAGCATTTAATAATGTCGATTTTCCCACATTAGGTTTACCAATTATGGCAACAGGAACACCGTTTTTAATTACATTCCCATATTGAAACGAGTCGGTTAGCTTTTTAATTCTTGCCATTATCTCGACTATATCGTTTCTAAGACTTTCTCTATTTGCAAATTCAACATCTTCTTCTGAAAAGTCGAGTTCCAGTTCAATTAGCGAAGCAAAATTCAAAAGTCGTTCGCGCAGTTGGTTGATTTGGTTTGAAAAATCGCCTCGCATCTGATGCATAGCCATCTGGTGCGCACTTTTTGAAACCGATTGAATTAGATCGGCCACCGCTTCGGCTTGCGAAAGATCCATTTTACCATTTAAAAAGGCGCGCAGGGTAAATTCTCCTGGTTGTGCCAGCACCGCTCCATTTCGGATTAGCAGTTCCATTAGTTTTTGCTGAATGTATAAAGAGCCATGGCAGCTAATTTCCACCAAATCTTCTCCTGTATATGATTGCGGCGATTTAAATATGGAAATAAGCACCTCATCAATAATTTCATTACCTTCCACAACTCGGCCAAAATGAACAGTATAGCCCCGAACTTCTGCTAAATCTTTTTTAGTCGATATTATTTTTTTTACAATAGCAATGGCATCGGGACCACTTACTCGTATCATTGAAATAGCACCAACTCCAGCAGGTGTGGCAATGGCGCATATGGTACTCTCATGGTTTAACATATGGTTTTATTTTGAACTATTTTATTTTACGAACCAGATATATTGGAAAATGGTATAGTTGTTTAACCTTTCGGCCATTAATAAAACAAGGTTTCCACCTTGGTGCTGACATTAAAACCCTTTTGGCTTCATTATCGATAATAGGATCAATACCTGATATAATAGCAACTGAGTCAATTAAACCTTCTTCATTAACTGTAAAAACAACCATTATTCTACCCTCCGATTTTTTAATTCGCTCATCAACAGGGCACTTGAAGTTTTCCATGAACCACATCCTGAAATTTAACAAATTGCTTCCACATTCAAAAATACCCGGTGAGTCGAGCCTGGGATCCTGTTTTTCTTCTTGTAATTGAAGGCTATCGGCTTTCGATTCCTTGTCGGATGATTCATTTATCGAGTCAGTGGCTAAAGTCAAATCAGGTTCGCTTGATTCAGGTAATTCTTCTGGGATAGGTTTTTCAGAAGTTAATTTTGGAAGATTATTTTTTTCTTTTTCCAGCATCTCTAAATCAACCTTCATCATTTCCATGGCCATTATGCTGGTTGTTTTCGAGAATTTTTCGATGGTTAATTGCTTGTTAATATGAACAATTAGTGGTAAAACAAATATGAAAAGAAAAATACAGGTACTTATAAATAAAGAAATGATAACATACTTATAATATCGTTTTTTCAAATCGTATGCACCATAATCTTTATTTCTGTTTTTAAAAACTAACTCATCAAGTAACATTATGGAAATGTATCTTGTTTGCTATTATCATTTTTGCAAAGATAGCTTTTTCTTAAGTACATAAAGTTAATTACAAGGAAAATAAAAAAGCCCAGCTTTTTAGCTGAGCTTTTCAATACACACTTAAAACTACAAGCTATTGTTTTAGTAACTTCTGATAAAATGTTTTACCTGAAACAGTAGTTGCTTTCAAACTATACACACCAGATGGAAGAATGCCTACATTAAGTTTATTTGAGGGATTATTAGCTTTTAGCACTAATCTTCCTTCTACGTTGTAAAGTTCAACCACCGATATATTTTCAGTCGACGACATGCGTAATTCGTTCTTAACCGGGTTGGGGTATATACGGAACGAAGGTTTTGACACATTTTTAACCGATACACCTTTTGATGACAGGACAAGACGTAATAAAGTATCGGCCTGATTCCATTGAAAATCTTCAATAGGTCCGCCAATATTCTTGCGGGTGTCGGTTCCATCATTATCACAGGCTACCGCATTAAAACCTACCGTGTCGCCTACACCAATTTTAGTTAGTCCTGCAGCTTCGGCACTCACCGTGAGGTCAAACGAAGCTTCAATTACATAACCGTCGCCGGTTTCTTTTAATGCTGCATTAACAAAGTCACTCAATGTAAAACCACCTGGTGAATAGCCATTCTTGGTATTTGAAGTAGGATCATCGCTAGTTGCATTGGCATATGCCAATCTTACCTGAATCAACTCTGAGGCATCATCTTTATGCGAGTTGCCAGGCGACCAGTATAGTTCAAAGTTGTCAACTTCCCAGTCCTTAATGGCTTTTTCAGCGGCTTCTTCGCTGGTTAGCAGATAATCATCAATAATGGTGCCCAAGAAGTACAGATAATTATCGTCCCATAACAATTTAAAATAAGCCTGAAAATCAATTGATGAAGGTACTTCTTTTCCATCTCCCCATTTGTCAATTACTATGCTATCGACACCATTCCATGCAGCATCAATGTTTCCATCAATGGTAATTGGGTTGGCTGTTTTCTTTACATCAACAACCACATTTTGCGACATAGCCAATGAGCATATGGCTACACTTGTTAAAAATAGTAAAATTTTTTTCATACGCTTTTTGTTTTAGTTAGTAAATTTGGTGCATCAAATTTAGGCCATAACCATGCTACCTGATTAATACAGATGTTTAAATTGTTTTCAATTATGTTTAATTAGCATTAGTAAAGAAATTTTTTTGTTTCAACATTATAACGGGGTCAAATAAATGAAAAAAATTGTATTTGCTACGAATAACAAACACAAGGTTGAAGAAATATCGCAAAAGCTAAAAGGTTTTGATATACAACTACTTACACTCTCTGAAATTGGATGTAATACCGAAATTCCTGAGGATTATGATACCCTCGAAGCCAATGCTCGTCAAAAAGCTCGATTTATTTATGACCAATATAGATTGGATTGTATTGCCGATGATACAGGTTTAGAAGTAGAGGCATTAAATGGTAAGCCAGGAGTATTTTCGGCTCGTTATAGCATAGATGAAGCACCTACTATTGATGAAAGTTTAAGAAGTCAATTCAATATTGCTAAGCTCTTACGAGAAATGAACAATAAAGAGAATCGACGAGCTTGCTTCCGCACCGTTATTTGTTACATTGAGAGTGGAGTTGAACATTTTTTTGAAGGTAAGGTTTGCGGACAAATTACCCATCGGCCTGCTGGTGATAAAGGCTTTGGTTATGATCCTGTATTTATACCCGATGGATATTCTCAAACTTTTGCTCAAATGGACCTATCCGAAAAAAACAAAATCAGTCACCGGGCCATGGCTATTGAAAAGTTTATTAGTTATTTGTTACAAAAGTCCGAATAAGTTTTTAGTCAAAAAATTTTGTTTTAAGCCAGATGAAAAATGAAATAATTACATAAAAAGCGATAATAATGGGTATGGCTAAAATTTGTAACCATATCAGAAGAATGATGGCCATTGAAATGAAAAGATACTGTACCATATTGTCCTTAAAGGCAAGTGTTCTCATTTTTAGTGCAAACATTGGTAAATCGCATACCATCAGCAATGCATCGGCTATAATTATACCCGTTAAAATGTAGGTATTTAATATGATATGGGAGATATTGCTGTTACTCATGTTTAAGACAATTAGTGCCAGCGATGCAATAAAAATGGCGCTTGCTGGGGTAGGTAAACCACGAAAAGAGTTGTTTTGACGATTGTCAATATTGAATTTTGCCAGCCGAAATACTGAAAATAAAGGTATAACTGAAGCTATTGTAATGGTATATAGCAGAATAGACGGTTTATCGCTAATGTTTACCGATGAAAATTGAAGCAGTTGAAAAGCAATTACTCCAGGGGCAACTCCAAAACTAATAGCGTCGGCCAACGAATCTAATTGCTTTCCAAAATCAGAATAAGCATTTAAAACCCTTGCAGCCAATCCGTCGGAAAAATCAAAACAAGCTGCTATAAAAACAAAATAAACCGCAATAGATAAATAATTTACGTTAAAAGCCAATACAATGGCTATAAATCCCGAAATAAGATTTAGGCTTGTAAGCGTGTTAGGAATATACTTATAAATATTTTTCATCTATTATAATTTTTCAAAATGTAAATTCGCTATTTAAGTTCCAGCTTGGCGAAATAATTATTTTTTAGAGGCTGTCAAATTTAGAACGATTTTTCTTTCAAAATACATTCAAAACATGAAATTTTATTTAAAATTTTTCTCCATATTTACCATTAATTGAGGTTAATATCTTTATAAATTAAAGATTTGCACCAAAAAATTGAGAAATCAGTCAGATCAAAAAATAATCATTACTAACTGACTAGTAAAATAAAGAAGCGCTAATCCTTTAACTAGGTCAAAGAAATCGTCCATGATTTTTCACACCGCAATGTAAGCAACGAATGACAAAGATTTTTCTCTTTACTTTTTTCAGTGGTGATTTTTTAACCAAATTGGACATAGTGGAACACGGAGGTTATATTTCTATGTGGTCTTGTATGTTTGCAAAAAAAAATGACTCACCAGGGAGAACTAGGAGAAACTTAGAGAAAAAAATTACTCCGTTTTT
>FQKF010003486.1_pt1 | contig 11661 bp, 10 predicted proteins | sample 1504521 | NCBI WGS metagenome assembly FQKF01 (sample SAMEA4475357, study PRJEB15587) | soil metagenome | biome: Soil; feature: Field | place: India | collected 2015-03-11 | depth 0 m
ATATGCAAAGGAAAAGGGTGCAAAAATAATAGTAATAGACCCAGTTAAAACTTTTTTTTCAGAGATGGCAGATATTTGGGTAAGAGTAAAGCCAGCTCATGACGGAGCTTTAGCAATGGCGATCATGAAAGTGATTATTGATGAAGGTCTCTATGATAAAGATTTTGTTCATAAATATTGCACAGGTTTTGAGGCTCTTAGTGAGGTTTTATCAAAGATTAAACTTTCCCATTTAGCAGAAATTTCATGGATACCTATTGACCAAATTCAAGATGTAGCAAGAACTTATGGAAAAACTAAACCTGCTTGCATTATTGACGGAAACGGAATAGATATGCAAACTCAAGTTTTTCAGACAACGCGTGCAATATGTTTCTTGAGAGCCCTTACAGGTAATATGGACATTCAGGGTGGAGACTTTATTCCTCAACCCATACCTCTCAAAAATATTCAGATGAGAGAGAAAATAGAAAATGTTCCTTCTGTTATGCTTGATTATCCCCATTTTGAAAAGTTTCATTCTACCTGGGGACTTCATGGACAGTCCTGCCTAATAGATGCAATACTTGAGGAGAAACCTTATCCCATAAAGATGCTATTTGTTCAGTCAGGAAATCCAGCGGTAACAATGATGGATTCTGAAAGAGTAAGGGAAGCCCTAAAGAAGCTTGATTGTCTTGTAATGATTGATATGTTTAAGAATAAAACTGCTGAATATGCCCATGTGATTTTACCTGCTTGCAGTTGTTTCGAGAAAACTCAAATAAATAGGGCATATATTAGAAATTCCTTTATTATGCTTCAAAGAAAAATTATTGAGCCACTTGGGGAGAGTAAAGGGGATATTGAAATAATCTTTGAACTTGCAAAGGCAATAGGGCTTAAGGATCATTTCCCCTGGGAAAGCGTTGAAGAAGCCCTTGATTTTCAACTAAAACCAGCGGGGTTATCTATAGAGATGCTCAGAAAAAATCCTCAAGGTATATGGTATGAAAATCCAAGATTTAAAAAATATGAAAAAGAGGGTTTTAACACACCTTCAAGAAAGATTGAATTTTTCTCAGAGAAATTAGCTGATACTGACTTAGATCCCCTTCCTTTCATTAACGGATTTCCCCATAAGGTTATAAGCTTTTCTGATGAAAAAGATTTTAATTTTATTGGAATAAGTGGAGAGAGAGTTAGTTGTTTTACTCATACTCAGTTTAGAAAAGTCCATGAATTAAGAAATATGGAAAAAGAACCCTTTGTGGATGTTAATCCATCAGATGCGAAAAAATTAGGCTTAAAGAGTGGTGATATGTTGAGAGTTTCTACACCAAGAGGAAAGATTGAGATGAGCACAAGAGTTTCTGATGTTATATCAGAGGGAGTCATACGAATAGCCTGGGGATGGGGTGAAGAGAACGATAGATGGAATTTGAATTACCTTACAGATGATTTTCAAAGAGATCCTATTACTTGCACACCTTCGGGAAGAAGTTTTTACTGCAAGATTGAAAAAATAGGGGACTCAAAATGAAAGAAGAAAATTTGACACCTGAGCAGTATTATATTTTTAGGAAAGGAGGAACCGAGAAGCCCTTTCAAAATGCTTACTGGAACAATAAGAAACATGGACTTTATGTAGACATTGTAAATGGAGATGTGCTTTTTTCATCACTTGATAAATATGACTCAGGTACAGGATGGCCAAGTTTTACGAAGCCAGTGCATAAGGAGCTTATTGAAGAGAGAGTTGATAAATCTTTTGGCATGACAAGAATTGAAGTGAGAACGAAAAACACAGATGGCCACTTAGGTCATGTTTTTGATGATGGGCCTCCTCCAACAGGGGTAAGATATTGTATAAACTCAGCTGCATTAAGATTTGTTCCCCTTGAAAAACTTGTTGAGGAGGGGTATATAGACTATCTCCCCATGTTTAAAAATATAGATAAGGACTTTGAGCAGATAATTCTTGGAGGAGGTTGCTTCTGGGGTGTAGAGGCATATTTTAAAAGAGTAAGGGGAGTAAAGGATACTGTAGTTGGATACTCAGGAGGAACAGCAGAAAATCCTACATATGAAGAAGTTTGTACAGGAAAGACAGGACACGCTGAGGTTGTTCTAATTACCTTTGATCCTAAAGTCATAAATTTAGAGAAAATTCTTAAACATTTTTTTAAAATTCATGACCCCAGGCAGAAAGATAGACAAGGAAATGATATAGGTACTCAGTATCGTTCTGCAATTTTTTATTTTGAAGATAAACAGAGGGAAGTTATAGATAAAATAATTGATGAGCTTAAAGAAGAGGGAATGAAAGTTGTAACAGAGGTTGAAAGGGCAAAGAATTTCTATAAAGCTGAAGAATATCATCAGGATTATTTGGATAAAAATCCAGGAGGCTATTGTCATGTTAACCTCAATAAAATATGGAACTTTTAGTTTAGCATTAATTCTTTTAATCATAGGGCATTTTTTTATAAGTTCAGCTTTCAGCGAAACTTACATTGACAGCTTCACCAATGGAAAAGCTCAGCTAAAATGGAATTTCTTTCCTCATTTTTTTCTTGATAATCTGCAGGCAATAAAAGACTTAGATGCACCTGATGGAGACGGTGGAATAGGAGTTCTCAGAAACTCCAATGCTGGAGGTTTTGCAGCTTTAAGTTACGCAGTTACAGAGGAAGTTAGAAATTTTACCCTGGAAGCCTACATATTTTGTCCTATAACTAATGCTGACAAAGGCTCCCTTTTAGGGCTTGCCTTCCTAATTGATCCAGGAAATTCTAAGTTTTATAGATTTATCTGTGACTTTAATAGAAAAGAGCCCAACCTTAACATCGCTTATATAGGAAGAGATACAAATCATTTTCCAGTATATTTGAAATTTTGGAAAAACGAGGAAATACCAGGCGGAATACCAAAAACCTCGAGTTGGCATAAGATGAAAATCAGGGTAAAAAATGGCAAAGCTATCTTTTTCTGGAATGATAAAGAGCTTAAAGGAGAATTTGATGTATCAAGAATTTCCATAGGTTTTGTAGGTGTTTATGCAAACTTCACTGGTGGCATGGGACAAGCAGAAACTAAGGTTGACAGTTTTATTCTAAGGTCGGAATAGAATTGACAGAAATAGGTTTTGGAATATTCTGTACTAACGCCTATGGTAGCCTCTCAACAAATCATACTTTTAGGCTAAAAAACCTCTCCTATGATAGGGTCTTTGATAGTTTCAAAAATAATCTAAAAGACTTCTTTAGCCTTCTTGAGCTTTGTAAAAGGGAGAAAATAGAAGTCTTTAGGCTGGGTTCAAACTTTATTCCTTATGCCTCTCACAGGGAATTTCAAGAAAGCTGGTTTTTGAAACTTGAACCTCTAATAATTGAAGCAGGTAAGGAGATTAGAGATAAATATAAAGTCAGAATAACTATGCATCCAGGACAATTTGTGGTTCTTAATTCGCAAAAGGATAAGGTAATAGAAAACTCTTTAAGAGAGTTAAATTATCATTTTTGGTTACTCGATAGCTTGGGAATAGGAGAAGAAGGAGTTGTAATAGTTCATATTGGTGGAGTTTTTATGGATAAAGAAAAGGCAATTGAGAGATTTATCAAAACGGTTGAAAAAAATAGCTGGCTTAAAGGAAGACTTGCCATAGAAAATGATGAAAGATTTTTTAATGCCTACGAGGTTTTAAAAATTGCAAAGACACTGCAAATTCCCTTTATTTTCGACTTTTTTCATCATACCTTAAATCCATCGGATGTAGAAATAAAGGAAGTTTTTGAGACATGGAGTAGTAAAGGAATACCCAAGGTTCATCTTTCCTCGCAAGGTGAAGGTAAAAGAGGAATTCATGGAGAATATGTAAAGCTGGATGATTATTTAAAATTAATGAAACTTGTTGAAAAAAGTGGTACAGAAAAAATTCATGTAATGATTGAGGCGAAGAAAAAGGAAAAGGCATTGAAAAAATTAAGAGAATCTTTGCATTGATTTTTAATAATTTTTTTGTTAAACTACTTTCATTTTTTGGAGCAAACAATTTGGGGAGGGAAAAATGATTAAAAAATTACTTGTTTTTTCAATCTTTTTGTCTTTAATGGTAGTCTTTTCTTTTAGTAGTAAAGTCAATGCAGCAGGTTTTGCACTCATTGAACAGGGTGTAAGCGGACTTGGAAATGCCTATGCAGGAGGGGCTGCTTCAGCTCAGGATGCAACAACTATTTTTTATAATCCCGCAGGTTTAACGAGATTGAATAAACCTGAATTTATTGCTGCAGGGCATCTGATTATACCTAATGCTAAATTTACAAATGATGGTTCAACGCATGTAACTAAACCAACAACTCCTTTTTCTTTGATAGGCAATGATGGTGGGAATGCAGGTGTTACGGTTTTTGTTCCTAATTTATATTATTCCCACCCGGTCACTGAAAAATTTTTCTTTGGCCTTGGCATAAACTCACCGTTTGGATTACAGACAGAATACGACAATGGTTGGGTTGGAAGGTATCATGCTATAAAATCATCAGTTATGACTGTTAACATAAATCCAACTATTGCCTATAAGTTTACCGACCAGTTAAGCATTGGTGCTGGGCTTGATATTCAGTATATAAAAGCAGAATTAACAAATGCAGTAGACTTTGGAACCATAGGTGCATTAAGAGGAATTCCTGGACTCCTCCCGCAGTCTAACGATGGGTTTGCAAAACTTAAGGGTGATAGTTTATCAGCAGGATTTAATTTTGGAGTTTTATATGAATTTACAAAAGATACAAGAGTAGGGTTATCATATCGTTCAAAAATTAGGCACAAATTGAGAGGTAATGCAAACTTCTCAGATGTTCCATCTGCCCTTAGTTCAGTCTTTAAGGATAGTGATGTCAATGCTCAATTAGTGCTACCAGATATGGCTTCATTAAGCTTTTATCATGATTTCAATGAAAAATGGTCTATTATGGCTGATGTTACATGGACAGGCTGGAAAAGCTTTAATGAATTAAGGATTAAATATGTATCTGGCATGCCAGATACGGTAATTACCACAAGTTGGAAAAACTCAATGAGATATTCCTTAGGTATCTCCTATAAACCAACAGATAAATTAACACTTAGAACGGGAGTTGCCTATGATGAAACACCAATACCTGATGCGCTACACAGAACACCAAGAATTCCTGACACAGATAGAACATGGATTGCCCTTGGTTTAGGATATAAAATATCTGATAATATAGCTCTTGATTTTGGCTATGCCCATCTTTTCTTTAAGACTTCTCACATTGATAAGGACCCAGTTGGAGAAGATGCTTTACGTGGAGGTCTTAAAGGTCATTATAAAGGACATGTAGACATAACAAGTTTACAGTTTACTTATAGGTTTTAGAAATGTTATTGCATGAAAAATTTATATACACAGCACGACAGTTTTCCGATAAGTTAGCTTTTATTGATAGGTATTCTGATAGAAAGGTTACATACGGCAAATCTCTAATCGCAAGCCTTGTTCTTTCAAAAAAAATAAAAAGTCTAAAGGAAAAACTTATCGGAGTTATGATTCCAACTTCTGCAGGTTGTGCCTTTTCTGTAATAGGATCATTGATGGCAGATAAAATTCCAGTGATGATTAATTATTCTACAGGTGCTGAAAACAATGTAGTATATGCGCAGAAAAAATGTGATTTCAAAACAGTGATAACATCAAAGGCTCTTCTCGAAAAGATTAATTGCCCTGTAGTTGAGGGAATGATTTTTATTGAAGATATAATCAACAGCGTTAGTATAAAGGACAAATTAGTAGCAGCTGCCATATCAAAGATGCCCCTTAAATTTTTACTCAATTATTGCAACTGTGATGGAGATGATGAAAAAACATCAGTTATTCTTTTCACCTCTGGAAGTGAAAAGGATCCTAAAGCAGTCGAGTTGAGCCATAAAAATATTATCAGTAACATTGAAGGTTTTAGTGAAATGTCCGAATTAAATGATCAAGATATAATTTTTGCAAATCTTCCTTATTTTCATGTTTTCGGATTAACTGTAAATCTGTGGACTCCTCTCTATCATGGAATGACTATAGTGTCCTATGCTAATCCCCTTGAATATCAAAAGATATGTCAAATAATAAGAGAAGAAAAACCCACAGTTATGGCTGCAACCCCCAGCTTTTGGTGGGGATATCTAAAAAAATCAGAAAAGGGAGATTTTGACAGCCTGAGATTAATGATAAGTGGTGCAGATAAATGCCCGCAAGCATTAAGAGATGGATTTATGGAAAAACATAATAAAGTTTTATTAGAAGGTTATGGAACTACTGAGACCTCTCCAGCAATTTCTGCAAATATGCCCAAAGCAAATAAACCAGGTAGTATTGGTAAGCCTTTACCTAATGTAAAAGTAAGAATTGAAAATTACAAAACAGGTGAAGAATGTAAACCTAATGAAGTTGGAAGAATTCTTGTCCAAGGTGATAGTGTTATGAAGGGCTATTATGATGAAATAGAAGAAACAGCTATGAGAATTCGTCACGGATGGTACGATACAGGTGATATGGGGTATATAGATGAGGAAGGATATCTTTGGCATGCAGGAAGGCTTAAAAGATTTGTAAAAATAGGTGGAGAGATGGTATCTCTTGTAAAGGTAGAGGAAGAAGTTGAAAAGCTTCTTCCAAAAAATGTGGAATGTTGCGTCGTCGAAGTGCCCGATGAAATCAAAGGTGCTAAAATAGCTGTTGCAGTAACTGAAAAGATTGATGAAAAGAGAATTCTTAAATCCCTATCACGAACTTTACCAAATATTGCAATGCCAAAATACTTCATAGTTATGGAGGACCTTCCTAAAATGGGTAGTGGAAAAATAGATTTTCGAAAAGTTACAGAACTTGTAAAAGAAAAAATGAAGAAAAATTTTTAAAATACTATTGATTGCTTAATATCGTTTGATTTAATATATAAAATCTAATGATAAAGAGGGAGGCAAATAATTAAGTTAAAAAAGGAAGATAAGATAGTAGATTTAACTCTCGAAAAGATAAAAGATTTTTTTAGGGATAATGATATCATTGCTGTTAAAGTAAAAGGTGAGTTGAAAGATTTATCCTTTCTTTACTCATCTTTTGATGAATTAAAGGATGAAGAAGTTGAAGCAATCACTCTAAAGTCTTCTGAAGGTCTCGAAATTCTAAGACATTCCACAGCTCACATAATGGCACACGCAGTAAAAGAACTATTTCCTCATGTAAAAGTTACGATTGGTCCTGCTATTGATGAAGGATTTTACTACGACTTTGACAAAGATGATCCCTTTACAGAAGAGGATTTAAAAAAGATTGAGAAAAAAATACAAGAAATAATAAAGTCGAAGAAACCTTTTAGCAGAAAGGAAATTTCAAAAGAAGAGGCTATAAAACTTTTTGAATCCCTTGGTGAAACTTATAAGGTTGAGATAATTAATGAAATAGAAGATGAAAAGGTATCAATATACGAAGAAGGCGGATTTATTGATCTATGTAAAGGTCCCCATATACCTCATACTGGAATTGTAAAGGCTTTTAAACTTCTCAGTATTGCTGGAGCATACTGGAGAGGTGATGAAAGGAATAAAATGCTCCAGAGAATATATGGTACAGCCTTCCCCACAAAAGAAGAACTTGAGGATTATCTTAAATTTCTTGAAGAGGTCAAAAAAAGAGACCATAGGAGATTGGGTAAACAGCTTAAGCTTTTTGAAATAAGTGATGAAATAGGTCCTGGTCTAATTATTTGGCTACCCAATGGGGCAATAATAAGAAAAGTTATAGAGGACTTTTGGAAGGATGAACATCTAAAGGCAGGCTATCAACTACTCTATACACCCCATATTGCTAAGCTTGATTTATGGGGTAAAAGTGGACATCTTGATTTTTATAGGGAAAACATGTTTTCACCTATGCAAATAGATGAAGTAGCCTATCAGCTTAAGCCAATGAATTGCCCTTTTCATATTCAGGTTTACAAATCAGAACTTCGCAGTTATAGAGATCTCCCATTAAGATTTGCAGAACTCGGTACAGTTTATAGATATGAAAGATCAGGGGTTTTACACGGACTTTTAAGGGTTAGAGGTTTTACACAGGATGATGCCCATATTTTCTGCACCGAAGAGAATCTTGAAGAGGAAATTCAAAAAGTGCTTGATTTTACTGTTTTCATTCTCTCCACCTTTGGATTTAAGGATTACGAAATTTATATCTCTACAAGACCAGAAAAATATGTGGGAACTCTTGATAATTGGAATAGAGCAACGGATGCTTTAGAGCAGGCACTTAAAAAGAGAAATTTACTCTATCAAATAGACCCTGGAGAAGGAGTTTTTTACGGTCCAAAAATTGATATAAAAATAAAGGATGTTCTTAATAGAGCATGGCAGTGTAGCACCATACAGGTTGATTTTAATATCCCTGAGAGATTTGATATTACCTATAGAGGGAGAGATGGGCAGGAACACAGACCTATTATGATTCACAGAGCCTTGATGGGCTCCTTGGAGAGATTTATGGGTGTTTTGATTGAACATTATGCTGGTGCATTTCCCACATGGCTTTCACCTGTGCAGGTTGAGATAATGTCCATCTCAGAAAAACATGTGGACTATGCTAAAAAAGTATATGAAAGCTTTTTAAAATCCGGGATTCTGACAAAGCTTAACATAGAAAATGAAAAAATTGGTTATAAGATAAGACAAGCAACAGTAGAAAAAATTCCCTACATGGTGATACTTGGAGAAAAAGAAATTGAATCTGGTAAGATTACTGTGAGAAGCAGAAATGGTGAAAATTTTGAACTCATTGGGTTGGAATTTTTCATTGATTTTATAAGTAAGGAAATAAGAGAAAAAAAACAAATTGAGGAGGTGCCCAAATAGCAACAAAGGACATAAGAGTTAATGAAGCCATTAAGGCAAAAGAGGTAAGACTGGTAGACGAAAATGGTAAACAACTCGGAGTAGTTGGAGTAAGAGAAGCGATAAGTATAGCAAAAGAAAGAGGATATGACCTTGTAGAAGTAGCACCCAATACAAACCCGCCTGTGTGTAGAATAATGGACTATGGAAAATATAAATATCAACTTGAAAAGAAGACATCTTCTAAAAGAACTGCTACTGTAAAGGAGATTAAGATAAGACCCCAGATTTCAGATCATGATCTTCAATTGAAAGTAAAACATATTAAAAGATTCATTGAAGATGGTGATAAAACAAGGGTTACATTATTTTTTAGAGGAAGAGAAATAGTTCATCAAGAACTTGGAATGAAAGTTTTTGATAAAATAAAAGCCCTACTTGTAGGTTTCCCGCATAAAATTGAGCAGGAACCTCGTCTTGAGGGAAATAACATGAGTATGATCATTGCTCCTGGATAAAGATTGATTAATTTTTCAATTTTCTATTAAAATAATTGTCTAAACTTCTGAAGGAGGAGTGTAATTATGCCAAAGCTCAAAACGCACAGGGGAGCTGCTAAAAGATTTAAAGTTACAGGAACAGGGAAAATTATGCGTAGAAAGGCAAATAAAAGCCATCTACTCACAGGCAAACCTTCTAAACGAACAAGAGACCTCAGACATGCAGCCTTAGTTGATGAAACAATGTATAAGTCAATAAAAGCACTTATACCTTATAAATTTTAGAGGAGGTAAAAGTTGGGAGCTTACACTACCTATAATCCACATAAACTTAAGAAGAAAAGAACTCATGGATTTTTAAAAAGAATGAGCACCCCTGGTGGAAGAAGAGTAATTAAAAGAAGAAGAGCTAAAGGTAGATGGAGATTAACTCCATAATATCAAGATTTTCCCTTTTTCTAATAAAAATTTATAGGAGGTTTATTTCTCCTTTTATTCCTCCTGCATGTAGGTTTTATCCAACCTGTTCGGAATACGCTGAACAGGCAATAAAAAAATATGGTTTAAAAGGAATTTTTCTCGCTATAAAAAGAATTTTTAAATGTCATCCCTTTCATCCGGGAGGATATGACCCTTTAAGGTGAGGTTATGGAAAATAGTGGTTTAAGAGCAGTAGTAGCTGTGATTTTAAGCATGGTAATACTTTTTGGAAGTCAGTATCTTTATACAAAATATTTTCAACCTAAGGAAAAACCTGTTCAACAGGCACAGGAGATAAAAAAGGAAGAAAGGCCTACAACACCTCCTGCAGTTCAACTGCCTGAGACTAAAAAGGAAGAACCAAAACCAATTGTAAAGGACACAAAATATAAGGAAGTAGTCATTGAAAATGAGGTTTTTAAAGTAACTTTATCTAATGAAGGAGCTACAATAAAAAAGATTGAATTGAAAAATTATAAGGATAAGAAAGGCTCTCCTATTATACTTGCTTCATCGGAAATTTCCTCTCTTTCTGTTTTAAAAGATAAGAAATTAGATTATGCAAAAGTTATTTTTAATGTGGATGAATCAAAAGCTTCTTTCAAGGATTCTGATCAAGCATTTGTAATTTTTAATTACAGTGATGGAAATATAGCAATAAAGAGAAGTTTTATATTTAATAAAAAGGATTATTCAATAGATGTGAAAGAAGAAGTAAAGGGAATCGGTAGCTATTATGTAACCTTAGGAAAAGACTTCGGAATTTTTGATAAAGAAAACTCCTCCCACTGGGGACCGGTTATTTTAAAGGAGGCTGATAGAATTGAGCTCACACCTTCTAAAGTAAAAGAAACGCAAACATATAAAGAAGGAGTGAAATGGATTGCTCTGGAAGATAAATATTTCTTCTCTGCTATAGTGCCTTTAAGTAAGGCAAATCAGTTTGTAGTATCCCCCTACAATGGAGATGCACTTGTTTTTATAGAATTCAATGAAGGACAGAATAATTACAAATTATTTGCAGGTCCGAAGGAATATGATTATCTGAAAAATTTTAATCTTGGCCTTGAACATATTGTAGATTTTGGGTTTTTCTCAATCATTGCTCGCCCTTTATTTTGGTTTTTAAAACTTCTTTATAGTATTACCCATAATTATGGTATTGCCATAATCATCCTTACAATTCTTGTAAGGATTCCTTTTATCCCAATTGTTAATCGTGGTCAGAAATCCATGCAAAAACTAAGTGAGCTTCAACCCAAGCTCATGCAGTTGAAAGAACAATATAAAAATGATCCTCAGAGACTACAAAAAGAGATGATGGAACTTTACAGAAAATATAAGATCAATCCCATGGGTGGATGCCTACCTATGTTGCTTCAAATTCCTGTATTTTTTGCTCTATATCAAATACTTACAATAGCTATTGAACTAAGACAGGCACCCTTTATGTTATGGATTCATGACCTTTCAGCAAAGGACCCCTATTATGTTCTTCCGATTCTCATGGGTGCTACTATGTTAATTCAGCAGAAAATGACACCTTCTACTATGGATTCTACTCAGCAAAAAATAATGTTACTCATGCCAGTAGTATTCACCTTCATTTTCATCTCTTTTCCCTCTGGATTGGTTCTATATTGGCTTATAAATAATCTATTTGGGATTGCCCAGCAGTTTTATTTAAATCAGAAGATTAAAAAGCGTGTGTGATTTCAACAGAATTTGATACAATTGCTGCTATTAGCACCCCTATTGGGGAGGCAGGAATTGGAATAATCCGTATAAGTGGACCGAAAGCAAT
>FQKF010014996.1_pt1 | contig 11649 bp, 10 predicted proteins | sample 1504521 | NCBI WGS metagenome assembly FQKF01 (sample SAMEA4475357, study PRJEB15587) | soil metagenome | biome: Soil; feature: Field | place: India | collected 2015-03-11 | depth 0 m
AAAAAAAACTTCATTCAGCCGCCGTCGGCGCCACTCACTAAAACACGTTGTGCTATGAACATGCTCACCTATTTCAAAAATATCCTGCCTCTGCGGCACGCAATCGTCAGCCTTTGGGTAGCTGTCTTCGCACTGGGCAGCATGGTCGTCCTTCCTGCCTGCAGCCGTAAATCGGGCTGCCCGGCCACCGAGAGCCTGCGCGCTCCCGTGGACGGCAAAGGCAACATCAAAAAAACCAAAGGCCGCACGAAATCGGGGCTGTTCCCCAAAGACATGGAACGGCGAATGAAAAAAGGCTCGCGCAAATGAGCCTTTGTCGCTTCGAGGGCAAATCCGCACAGTCTTTCGCCTCGTATGGTACGACCATGAAATCAACGCTTGTCTTTGCCTTGCTTCTGGCCAGTTTGTGGACGCCGCTGCGCACTGGCCGTAATGCGCTTCACGCGCCCTGGGACACGCTACTGCGCCGCCATGTGAGCACTGATGGGCGCGTCAACTACAAAGGCTTTGCCGGCGACCGTGCAGCGCTGAAAACCTACCTTAATGCGCTGACCCAAAACCCGCCTGCTACCTCGTGGAGCCGAGCTGAAAAAATGGCCTACTGGATAAACGCCTACAACGCCTTCACCGTGGACCTCATCGTCGAGCATTACCCGCTCCAAAGCATTATGCAACTCGACGACGGCAAAACGTGGGACGTAAGGCGCATCGAAATCGGCGGCAAAAAGTACAGCTTCAACGACATCGAAAACAGCATCCTGCGTCCACAATTCGCCGATGCGCGCATCCACTTCGCCATCAACTGCGCAGCGCGCTCATGCCCACCTCTGCATAACCGGGCCTATACCGCTGAAAATCTGGAGGGCATGCTGGAAGAACGCACGCGCCGCTTCGTGCGCGACAAACGCTACAACCGCATCAGCCCAACACGCGCCGAAGTGAGCAAAATCTTCGACTGGTACGCCGAAGATTTTGGCGACCTGCGTGCCTTCTTGAGCAAATATGCAGGCGTCGCTGTAGCCCCCACGACAACGGTGGTATTTCTGGAATACGATTGGAGGCTGAATGAATGAGGCGCCGTCCTCGAGGTGCGAGAAAGCCACATCTCGAAGACAGCCCTCTGAGACGACAGCTCCTTGCAGGAGACGTCGTCCCGCATTAGTGACGCTGGGAGGATTGCTTTACTTTTGTCTCCACAATGAATGCTCCACAATACGACGAGTTTGGTTTTTTGCTTCCGGAGGCGACGCCGGCTGCGGAGGAGCCGCATGTGCCGATGCGGCAGCGTTTTCCGCCGGCGGGTGCGGAGTATCTGGGCGGTCGCAGCGACGGTTGGGAGTATCGCAGTGTTTTTGCCGGCAAGACGCTGGCCGACACGTTTGACATGATTCGGCACTTTTTGCAGGAGGAAGGCTACGGCGATGTGCCGCTGCCGGCCAATGCGGCGGAGTTGAAGCTGTTTCGCCGTCCGCGTTCGCCACAGTTGGAATTGTTTGGCGAGCACGGGTACGTGCACAACCCTATCAAGATTTTGTTTCCACGCGAGGCGCGGCTGCGCAATGCGCTCATCTTGTGCGTTTACAACGAACAGGCCCCTCAGCATTTGCTGCGCTTCCACGGCGTTCTAGCTCAAAAATAGTTGGTATTGATACACAAATTGCGGCCTTTGGAAGTGGTGAGGCACCGCTCGGTCCTTTTCGTAGTCACTCAAATAACATTACTCATATGAAACAACGCCTCATGTTGCTGGCATGCGCAACCCTCTTCCAACACGCAGCCTTTGCCCAAAGCGCCAAAGTACACCCCCCTGCCGATGGCCCGCAGCCGGTACCTGGGCGGCTTCAGCTCAACCCTTGGCCCGGACGAGCGGGTGTGCCGTTGGCAACGCCGCCTTTGATGGCCGAGTCCCTTCCTTTCCGACCGATAGGTGTCCTTCAGCTGCCGGAGGCGCCGGCAGAAGCGCCGGCAGTAGAGCGCATATTGGACGCCGACAACGGGCTGCCCATCTGGTTCAGTGGGCCGGTGAAGAGCGCCGAAGCCACCGACGCCAGTCGCCCCATTGAGGCGCGCGCGCTGGCTTATCTGACAGCGCTGCGCCCTAACGGCATCGAGCGCCCGGAGACGGAGTTCGTGGCCCGCCGTGCACACCAGGACGAGCAAGGCGCCTGGCACGTCCGCTTAGAGCAGGTCTATCAGGGCGTACCCATCTATGGTGCAGAGGTGATTGCACACACACAAAACGGCGCCTTCACCCTGCTCAACGGGCGCTACTACCCAACGCCGCAACTCGCCTCCGTAACCCCTACGCTCAGCGTCGAAGAGGCCATCCAGCATGTGCACGCGCACCTCGGCCCGCACAAGACGCACTGGACCGACGAAGAGCGCGCTTTAGTGGGCGGCCAGGAAGCCCGCGCGGAATTGGTCATCTATCACCCCGAACGCCGCCTCGACGCCGAACGCCTCGCGTGGATGGTTACGCTGTACACCGACCTGCTGCATCGCAAGGTCTATTTCACCGACGCGCACGACGGCAGCATCCTGCACCACTTCGACTACACGTGCCGCATCGCGCCCTTCCACGACGCGTTGGCCCCAACGCTCACCACTGCGCCGGCCCTGTGCGACCACACTCAAGACGCCACCACTACCGGCAACGGCAACCCAGTAACGGGCAGCGGCTTGGACCTGAAAAACATCAATCGCACCTTTGGCGCCTGGCAAATCGGCTCCAACTACTACTTGCAAGACGCCAGTAAGCCCATGTTCAACGCTGCCGCCTCGCAAATGCCCGGCAAGCCCGTAGGCGCCATCGTTACGCTCAACGCCAAAAACACTACGCCGACCAAACCCAACACGTTCGACTATACCATCTTCATCTCCAACTCCACGGTGTTCAACAACAGAAGCGCCGTAAGCGCTCACTGGAATGCCATCCAGAGCCACGACTACTTCCGAAATACACACGGACGCAACTCTATTGACGGTAAAGGCGGCAACATCTTCTCGTTTTTTAACGTCGCCGACGACAACGGCGGCCCTATGGACAACGCTTTCTGGAACGGCTTCGCCATCTGGTACGGCGTTGGCCATACCCAATTCTTCGACCTGGCGCGCAGCCTTGACGTGGGCGCGCACGAAATGGGTCACGGCATCATCGAGAACACGGCCAACTTAGAATACCAGCACGAAAGCGGCGCCCTCAACGAGTCCTTCGCCGACATCTTTGGCGTCTGCGTTGACCGCAGCAACTGGCTCATCGGCGAAGACGTCGTGCGCCCGGGCGCTACGCCCAACAACTGCTTGCGCGACATGCAGTTTCCCAACAACGGCTCGCCCACACAGCCCAAGCACATGAGCGAAAAGTATAACGGACCGTTAGACAACGGCGGTGTTCACATCAACTCGGGCATTGTCAACCGCGCCTTCGTCCTCTTCGCCACCAACGCCGCCGTGGGCTTAGAGCGGGCCGAGCGCGTCTATTACAAAGCCCTGCGCGACTACTTAGTCAAGTCCAGCCAGTTCGTGGACTGCCGCTTAGCCGTCATCCAGGCTGCTACCGACCTTTACGGCAGCACGGTGGCCAATGCCGCCGCCAGCGCCTTCACCACAGTGGGTATCGGCAGTGGCCAGCCCTCCAACCCTTTCGGCCTGCTTAAAGAAAACCCGGGGTTCGGCCTCATCACCTCAAGAACCAACAATGGTGCCCTGCTCGACCTGCACCGCGATAATGGGCAGTACATCGGCTCCCTCTACAACGGCGGTGTCGCCAGCCGACCCAGCGTGTCGGACGACGGGCTGCAAATAGTTTTTGTCAACACCCAGGGCCACATCATCGCCATAGACCTGCAGTATGTGGCGCCTAACTTCTTCCATCAGGTATTCCAACTCAGCCAGTTCCCTGAATGGCGCAATGTGGCCATCTCGAAAAACGGCCGCTTCTTAGCTGCCATCACCAAAATAGCCGACAACCGCGTCTATGTGTTCGATTTGAGCGACCCGATAGGCAACTCGCGCGTGTTCACCCTGTACAACCCCACCTACTCGACCGGACAGACGACCAGTGACGTGCGCTATGCTGACGTGCTGGAGTTCGACTACTCGGGCGAATACATCATGTACGACGCCTTCAACCGCCTGACCAGCACCACCAGCCAGACGCTGGAATACTGGGACATCGGCTTCATGCGCTTCTGGCAAAACAACACCTTCACATCCGCAGCAAAGCCGCCCATCTCCAAACTCTTCAACGGCTTGCCTCCTGGAGCCAGCGTAGGTAACCCGGTGTTTTCGCAAATGGCGCCGTTTGTCATTGCCTTCGACTACGTGGATGGCCTCGCCGACCAATATCACGTGCTGGGCGCCAACGTGCAAACAGGCGATGTAGATTTCCTGGTGCCCAACAACGGCGTGATGGGCTGGCCCAGCTATACGCGCACCGACAACACGCTGCTCTTCGAGCGCCGCGTAAACAACCAGTACAACCTCTATCAGCGCACGGTGGCGCCCAACCGCATCCAGGGCACGGGCGCCTCGGCCCCATTAGTCATCTCGGCCCACGACTGGGGCCGCTGGTTCGGCTTTGGCGCGCGCAGCCTGCAGGTGAGTACCCCCACACCCGACGCCGCCGCACTCCAGCTGACAGCCGGCCCCAACCCGACCACCGACGCGCTGCGCCTGACCTTTGAACTGCCGCAAAACAGCCCGGTGCGCGCCGAAGTAACCGACTTGCTCGGCCGCACCACACGCACATTGGCACAAGAGCTGCCCGCCGGAAAGCAGCAGCTCGACCTGAGCCTGCAAGGACTGCCCGCAGGCACGTACGTGGTGCGCCTGTGGGCGGGCGAAGCCACGACAGCGCTGAAGGTAGTGAAGCAGTGAAAAAAGACTCGTCCTTTCCAGGGCGAGCGACCCGGGGGTCGGCGTCAGGAGACTGCGCCGGCTCTTTTTTCGGGGCCAAACAAGTTTGGCGTTACGGGGGGAGTTGGCGGATCCAGTTTCGGATGAGTTCGATGCCTTCACGGTGGGGTATCTGGCGTCCGAGTTCGGGCATTCGGATGCCAGGGTTGTCGTGTTCCATTCGGTATAGGAGGATGCTTTCATGGGGTTTTCCAGGGGCGATGCTGTACTTTCGGTTTCCGCTGCCGTGTCCGGCGGCCACGGGAGGTTTGTAGATGCCGAGGCGCACAGGAGCGGTTTGAGCGGCGTCTAAGAAGAGACCGCTGGTGTTGGCCGGGCCGCGCGGATGGTGGCAATGGGCACAATTGGCGTGCAAATAAGCGCGGGCGCGGGCGTTAAGGGAGAGAGCGGGGTTTTCGTAATTAGCCAGCGGTGTTATAGCGGCCAATGCCGCGGCGTTGGCGCCTTCCAGACAGCCCTCGGCGCTCCAGCGTTCGAGGGGGCTGCCGTTGGGGTCATCCGGGCGGTGCAACTGTTCGGCGCTGACGCCGATGGGTACCAACTGGCCGTCGGTGGCGTGGCAGCCTTTGCACTGGTTAAGGTTGGGCACCTGATAGTTCAGGCTTCGGCGTTTGCCAGTGGCGTCCGTCCAGGCGATGGGCAGTTCGGTGCCGGCTATTTCGAGCAGGGCGTCGGTCTGGTCGGCATTCCACACGTAGGTCAGGGCCTTCCAGCCGCCCGCCTCGCGGATGAGCAGGCGGGTTTCCACGATGCGACGGCCCTGTTCGAGCTTTCGGACGTCGTTGAAATAGAAGAAGTTTTTGAGGATGACGCTGCCGGCTGGAAAGTCGAACGGCCCTTCGGACCGAAAGCCCATACGAGCGCCCTTGGGTAAGGCGATAAAGCGAGCCTTTTCGGCGTAATCACTGAAGAGCGCTGCGTTGACGGTGTAGGGGAGTACGCCCTCTGCCGGCTGCAGGTCGGCCAATGGGCCGATAAAAAAGCCGTATTCCGACAGGCGCTGTGGGGGTTTGGGCGATACGTCGGGGCGGCTGAATGCCGCCAGCAGTAGGAGGGCAGCCATCAGAACCAGGGCGGCTGAGAGCGACCTATTCGGGCCGGGACAAAGGCGGAAGCGAGCAGTCATGCGGAGATGAGTCAGTGGTTATTTTTTTGAAGCCTTGTGCTGCCTTGACATTGGCAAATGAACCGTTGGCATTTTGCCGCAGGCAAATGCGCACCTGGGGAGCGTTAGGGTCGGTTATGCCGTCGTACACGATGCTGGGGGGGCGGAGTCCGAATTTGAGCCACAGCAAGAAGCCTAAGCGGTGGCGCCAAGTGGGGCGACGCTTGCCGACAGAATAGGCATTGTCGTGCACGCACACGTCGGCAGGATAGGGGTTGTACTCCTTGTCCTGAATGGGCGTTTGAGTGATGTAATAGCTGACAATGGCCGTGGGTGCTGTGCGGTTGTCGAGCACAGTGTTTTCGGCGATTTCCACCTGGCGGGTGGCCAGCACCATGATGCCGGTGCCGGGTGGTACTTTAGCCACAATATTGCCTTTGGGAGCGAAGTTTTTGTGGTTGTTGTGCAGCACCTGATTTTTCCACACTAGTACGCGGCCGCCCTGCTTTTTGGGCAGGTCGGGCAGGTCGAAGACTAAGATGCCGCCGGTGTTGTCGCGGCTGGTGTTGTTCCACACCCAGGCGTTGGTGGTGTTCTCGATTTCAATGCCGGCCACGTTGTGATGAGCAACGCATTCGGTTACCCACACGCTGTCGGACTGGCCTACATAGATACCGGCGTCGGAGGCGCCTATGGCTGTGCAGCGCTCGATGCGCACACGCTGGCATTGTACCGGATAGAGGGCGTAGGAGCCATTCGTCTTGCGAGGCCTTCCCGTCCATTGGGCCTTGAGGTCGCGCAGTGTCAGGCCGTTCACCTGTTGGGCTTTCAGCAGGTCGCCTCGGCTGTTTTCGAGGGTAAAGCCTTCGAGCACAATATCCGAGGCGTTGGTGATTTTGAGGCCTTCGGCACCCTGCTTTTGGCCTCGGAACGACAGCACCGTGCGGTCGGCGCCGGCGCCGCGCAAGACGACGCCCCGCTTGCCATCGAGCCACAAGCTATTGGTCAGCTCGATGCGTCCGACGGGCAATTCGAGCGTGTCGCCGTCTGCGGCCAGAATGAAGCGGGTTTGCCATTGTTTTTCCAGGTCGGGCTGGGCCAGACACGAGGCGGCTCCCAGGGAGAGGCACCAGAAGGCACTGTTGCGAAAATATGACATATTGGGCACTAATTAGACAGGTACGACCCGCACTTCGCGAGCGCATTGGTTTTCGGCCGATGCTGGCGCTAAATTACGTCCGAGGGCTAAAAAAAATTTCAAACGAGATACCGCTCGCGCACTCTGCCGAGAAACTCGCCCTAATTTTCAACCTATTACGACACCGGTGGTGTTGCCGCGCATGGGTCGTAATCGGGCGGCTACTTTTTCTTCACCCTCGCCCTCTTTCTACTGCATGAACACGGTGATAAAAGCCTTCTTCTGCTCCATCTTTACCTTGATGGCAGTTGCTGCTTGTGCTCAGTGGAGTGTAGGTGCTCGTTACCTTCAACCTTGGAGCGTCCACCAACCTGACGACCGGCAGCGGAGGCTTGTAGAACACAGGTTTGAGATGGAAGCCCTGCAGACGAAGTATCGTACCTATTTTTGCAGGCAAAGCGATAGTGCTGGCTTCAGTGGTCAGCTGTAACCGATTAATTAAAGTCTCTCGACCGTTCTTACTTCGTTTTCATGACCAATCGCACCATCAGAAGGGTTATCATCCTGGGCGCACTTACCGTCTTGGGGCTGCTGTCGGTGCAGACCTACTGGGTGGTGCGCATGTGGGATTTGCAAGAGCAGGATTTTGACCGCCGTGTGCGCCAGGCACTGCTGGAAACTGCCCGCGACCTAGCGCGCATTGGCCTATTTGTGCTTGAGGATGCCAACCTCATTCAGCAGGTGCAGTCCAACTATTACGTGGTCAACATCAACAACCAGTTTGACGAGGCCTCGCTGGAGTTTTATTTGCAAAAAGCCTTTGAAAAGCAGGGCCTGCGCGAAGATTTCCAATACGGCATTTTCGACTGCTCTAGCAATCAGATGGTCAGCGGCCGGCTGGTCAAATATAAAAAAAAGGCGGAAAGCGACGCCAGTACGCAGCTGCAAGCACCGCTGCCGGCTCACCACGACAGCGATTTCATCTACTATTTCGGCGTACGCTTTCCGAACAAAGAGGTGAACATCATGGCCAACATGTGGGTGGTGATTGCCTTTACCGTGCTGGTGTTCTTGGCGGTGCTGTTTTTCATTTACACCATCGGCGTCATCCTTCGGCAAAAGCAACTCTCGGAGCTGCAGCGGGATTTCATCAATAACATGACGCACGAGTTCAAGACGCCCATTGCGACCATCAACATCTCGACCGACGTCTTTTTGCAAAGCTCGGTCATTCAGAGCGACGCCCGCCTGTCGCGCTATGCCAGCATCATCAAGGAGCAAATCATGCGCCTCAACACCCAGGTTGAAAAGGTGCTCCAGCTGGCCAAAATCGAGCGCGACCACGTGCAGCTCAACCTCGAAGAGGTGGACGTAGCCGACCTTATTCGGGGTCTGCAACCTTCTTTAGAGATGAAAACGGAGGAGAAAAAAGGCACTCTCGAACTGAAACTGCGCACCGACCACGCCTTTGTGCGCGCCGATCGACTCCATCTGACCAACATCCTGCACAATCTGGTGGACAACGGCGTCAAGTACTCCAAAAATGCGCCCCACATCGAGGTCGAGCTCATGCCCGTCAATAGCCATGTCGTGCTCGCTGTTAAAGACCACGGCATAGGCATTGCCCCTGAGCATCAGCGGCACATCTTTAAGAAATTCTACCGCGTGCCGACCGGCAACGTGCACAACGTCAAGGGTTTCGGTCTGGGCCTTTACTATGTGCACACCATCTGCCGCGAACACCGCTGGAAAGTAGAGTTGGACAGCGAACCCGGTCGAGGCACCACTGTAAGCATCCACATGCCTTTAGCCAACGGCCACGCATGAGCACGCCCGACTTCGTCATCGCCGGCAGCCCGGCGTGGATAGGCCCCCTCGAGCAGACACTCCTGCCGTGGGTAGAAGCGCATCGGGCGTCTTACTCCGAGCTGTTTCTTTTGGCCGACGCCAACGCCCTGCCGGCTGGCCAGGCTGCAGTGGATGCGCTGTCGGAAGCATGGGGCAAATTTCACAAGTTCCCGATGGCCCTCTCCAACACGCAGACCTACACGCCGGGCGATGCCGAGGCAGGCAAAACCTTACTGTCCTGCGAGCGCATCTGGCGAGCCATGCTGAAAGCCCAACTCGACCGCCGCGCCTTGGTGCTCATCCTGGGCGGCGGCGTCATGGGCGACCTGGGCGGCTTCTGCGCGGCCACTTACAAACGGGGCATTGACTTGGTCCAGATACCCACTACCCTGCTGGCTATGACCGACGCTGCTCTGGGCGGAAAGGTGGGCATCAACTTCGACGACATCAAAAACACTATCGGCGCCTTCCGACAGCCTGCCGTCGTCTTTATTGACCCAGCCTTTCTGCAAACGTTGCACCCGCGCGAACTGCGCAGCGGCCTGGCCGAAGTGGTCAAACACGCCTACATCGGCGCGCCCGAACTGCTGCAATACCTGCAACAACACCCGCACATATTGAATGCTCCCGAAAATCTTAGCCCCGACGAGTGGAACAGCCTCCTGCGGGCCTCCATTGCCGTCAAGGCGCACATTGTCAACGAAGACCCGCTCGAAGACGGCCTGCGCGCCCTGCTCAACTTCGGCCACACCTTCGGCCATGGGCTAGAAAGCTACTTCCTCAGCATCGGGCAACCCATCACCCACGGCGAGGCTATCGCTGTGGGCATGCTGTGTGAAATGGATGACCCGTCGCCCGCCGACATCGCCCTGCTGTGGCCACTGTTGCCGCCCGCGCCGCTCAGTCAAGTATCCTGGAGCAGCGTATGGGCCTTTATGCAACAGGACAAAAAGAACGATCGGGACCGCGTCGTCATAGCCACACCCGGTAGTGCGCCCTTCAGTATGCGCAAAACTACCCTGATGCCCGCTGACGCGCAGGGCCGCTGGCAACGCTTTTTGGAGCAAACAGACCAGGCTTAGTACAGTGTTTTGTCTGCCTTCTCGCGCCAGGCGGCAAAGACCGCTAAGGCCTCCTCGCGCAGCAGGGGTGTCATTTCGATACGACGCTCGTGTAGGGGCGCTGCTATTTCCCGATAGATGAAATCGTCGTCGAAGTCAACGGCTGCCGCATCGTGGCGCGTGCAGCCAAAGAACACGCGGGCAGGTCTGGCCCAGTAAATGGCGCCCAGGCACATCGGGCACGGCTCGCAGGAGGTGTAGAGCACACAACCTTCGATTTGGAAGCTGCCCAGCCGACGGCAGGCTTCCCGAATGGCCACTATCTCAGCGTGGGCTGTGGGGTCGTTGGTGCTTGTTACGCGGTTGTTGCCGATAGCAATGATTTGGCCGTCTTTCACTACGACCGCCCCAAACGGTCCGCCTTCGCCACCGGCCATGCCGCGGTGAGCCTGTTCAATGGCTAAACGCATAAAAAACTCGTGTTGGCTGGTACGCTCTTCCATAGGCTGTTCTTTTGGGCCGACGCCCTGCGCGCCCGCCTGTACTGAGAATAACTGCAAAGAAAGGCAAAGCGCGCTTTCGGACACAAAGAGGGTGTTTTTCCCATGCAAAAACTATCCGGGCTTGTTTGCCAACCTTTGCGCTGCTTTACCTTTGACCCGTCCGGCAAATGGGCTGCTGGCTCAACCTGATTTTTCATCAAAAACAAAACCTGTTTTCCTCCATGCACTTTCCTGACAACTGCAGATACACGGAAGACCACGAGTGGATCCGCTTAGAAAGCGGCAACATCGCCTACGTAGGCATCACGGACTTTGCCCAAAGCGAGCTGGGCGAATTGGTGTACATCGAGGTAGAGACTGTCGGGCAAACTATTGACGCCCACGGCGTCTTCGGCACGGTAGAGGCCGTCAAGACCACGTCTGACCTGTTCATGCCCGTGAAGGCTAAAGTGCTGGAATTCAACCCGGCCATTGACGACGCGCGCGGTGGCAACCCGGCGCTTATCAACGAAGACCCATACGGCCAGGGGTGGATTGTCAAAGTGGAATTGGCAAACCCAGACGACCTCAACACCCTCATGGACGCAGCTGCCTATCAGGCGCACCTGGCCTGATTGCTGCTTTAGCACCTTTAACCGTCACCACAAACACACAACGAGGCGCTCCCGGTCGTGTGCCGGTAGGAGCCATACAGAGGTGTTGCCTACTTCACAATGACATGGAGCCTCTACTGCTTTTGCACGGCGCCTTGGGTGCCGCCGCCCAATTTGACGGGCTGCGTAGGCAACTGGCAGGCGAGTGGCACCTGCTGGCGCCGGACTTTCCGGGCCACGGCGACGCGCCCGCTGAAGGGCCGTTTTCGATAGACGCCTTTGCGCAGGCGGCGCTGCGCTTCTTAGATGCCCAAGGTGTCGACCAGCCCGTAGCCGTGTTCGGCTACAGCATGGGCGGGTACGTGGCCCTTCGCATGGCCCTGCTGGCGCCCGAGCGTGTGGGCGCCATTGCCACACTGGGCACCAAGTTTGACTGGACGCCCGAGACGGCAGCGCGTGAGGCCGGGCGCCTGGGCCCTGAGCG
>FQKF010169131.1_pt1 | contig 11645 bp, 12 predicted proteins | sample 1504521 | NCBI WGS metagenome assembly FQKF01 (sample SAMEA4475357, study PRJEB15587) | soil metagenome | biome: Soil; feature: Field | place: India | collected 2015-03-11 | depth 0 m
AAGTGCTTCGCACTATAAGTACTTTTTGCCTGAGAAGATAAACCATTCATTTTATAGGACAGTTATTCCTGATATTGATATGTTTATTATGGGAACAATGAACAATGAAGAATGAAGAATGAACAGTGAAGAGTGAACCATGAACAGTAGTATTATAGAGCAAATACAAAAAGGAGAAAGCAAAACTCTTGAGCTTAAAGAATCTCTACCAGGGGATGACGCTATGGCAAAAACTGTTGTTGCTTTTTCAAACACAAGCGAGGGACGGTTTAATGCATGGGGAAATGGACTATTACGAATGCGGGAGCGTTGCCGCGTGGCAGGAATACCGGAGCCATCTATCAGGGAAACAGTCAATTTCGTTGAGGTAGAGTTTATTCGTCCACAAACAATACAAACGGACGATTATGGACAAATACCGCTGGCTACCGTCGGTAAACCGTCGGATACCGTCGGATTGTTCAGAACTAGAAAGAGTCGTTATCGAATACCTTTTCGAACATCAAACCATCAGGTCAAAACAGGTTCAAGAACTGCTCAATATAAAAGAAAGTAGAGCAATGGAACTCCTGCACAACATGGTTAAGAAACAATACATCATGAAACATGGTCAGGGGAAAAATACATACTATAAAATGAACAATGAATTATGAACAGTGAACAATGAATAATTTGGATGCGATATGAGTAATCAAGAAAACGCCAGTATAGAAGAAATTCAAAGTCGAATCTTTACACTCAGAGGCACGCAGGTTATGCTCGATGAAGATCTTGCTAAGTTATATGGTGTTGAGACAAGAGTGCTTAATCAGGCTGTAAAACGAAATATAGAACGATTTCCCGAAAGATTTATGTTTCAAATTACCGATGAGGAAGCAGAAAACTTGAAATCACAATTTGTGACCTCAAGTTGGGGCGGTAGAAGAACCCTACCTTATGCATTTACTGAACAAGGAGTTGCCATGTTATCAGCAGTTCTACGAAGTGAGACTGCTATCAGTGTAAGTATTCGTATAATAGAGGCTTTCGTTGCCATGAGGCGCTTTCTCATAGCAAATGCTCAAATTTTTCAAAGAATAGAAACACTTGAACTTAAACAGATTGAAACAGACAAAAAAGTTGATGAAATTTTAAGTGCAATAGAAGATAAAACCCTCAAACCCAAACAGGGTATATTCTACGAAGGTCAAATATTCGATGCCTGGCAATTTGTTTCCGACCTCGTGCGGTCTGCGAAAAAATCAATCATATTGATTGATAATTATATCGACGACACAGTCCTTTCTTTATTTACGAAAAGAAATAATAATGTTAAAGTTACAATTCTTACAAAAACTATCTCAAAACAACTTGACATGGATATTAAAAAGTTTAATGAGCAATATCCAGCTATAACGGTAAAAGAATTTCATGTGGCTCACGACCGTTTTCTTATTATTGATAATACAGAGCTATATCACATCGGTGCTTCATTAAAAGACCTTGGAAAGAAATGGTTTGCTTTTGCAAAGATGGATATTGGAGTTGGAGAGATGCTGAAAAACCTTGAAAGAATAATAAAGAATGAATAATGGGAGATAGTTGTATGAAAGGGTGGAAGGAATATTTAATTTATGAAATTGGTAAGGTTATAACAGGAAAAACTCCATCTAAAAATAATCCCGAAGATTGGGGATATGACATGCCTTTTGTAACACCTTCAGATTTTAATGGATATAAAAAATATGCTTTTAATAGTGAAAGAAAATTATCTCAGTATGGAATAAATCGTTTATGTAATAAAATTCTCCCAGAAAACTCTGTACTTGTAACTTGTATTGGTTCTGATATGGGTAAAGTAGTTATTAATAAGTTAAAAGTAATTACAAATCAACAAATAAACGCAATTATCCCATATACGAGTATTATAAATAATGATTTTTTATACTATAAACTCATTTCAATGTATGATACATTAAGAATTTTTGGAAGTGATGGAACTGCTGTTCCTATACTTAATAAAAATGATTTTGAAAACCTTCCCATCCTCCTCCCTCCCCTCGAAGAACAGCGGACAATTGCTGAGGTGCTCTCGAGTCTCGACGACAAAATAGACCTCTTGCACCGCCAGAACAAAACCCTCGAAGCCATGGCAGAAACACTTTTTCGACAGTGGTTTGTGGAACCTTGCAAGAATGGGTTGCCGGAGGGGTGGAGAGAGGGGAAGTTGTCTAAAGAATTTACTATTATTATGGGACAATCACCTGTAGGAATTTCATATAATGAGAACAATATTGGTGTGCCGATGTTTCAAGGCAATGCTGATTTTGATTTTCGTTTTCCAAAAGAGAGAATTTATACAACTAAACCTATTCGTTTTGCAGAACCTTATGATACTTTAATTAGTGTAAGGGCACCTGTTGGAGAACAAAATATGGTACTTGTCAAATGCTGCATTGGACGTGGCTTAGCTGCTATTCGACATACGAAGAACAAAGCTTATTATACTTATACATATTTTAAAATACGTTCATTAATGAATCAAATAAAACAATTTAATGATGATGGTACAGTGTTTGGTTCGATAGGAAAAACAGAGTTAGAAGCATTAGATGTAATAATACCACCCAATGAGGTGGTTATAAATTTTGAAGAAAAAGCAAAACCAATAAATGATAAAATCATTAAAAACTGTATCCAAATTCGCACCCTCGAAAAACTTCGCGATACATTGTTGCCAAAATTAATGAATGGGGAAATTAGAATAAAAATATGATTCGTGAACGTAAATTATTGCGATTGAAAGGTTATAATTATTCCCGGTCAGGGGCATATTTTATTACCATCTGTACACAGAATGGGGAATGTTTTTTTGGTAACATTGACAATGATAAAATGGTATTGAATGAATGTGGAAAAATTGTTGAACAACAATGGTGTTGGTTATTTGACCAATACGATTATTTGAAAATGGGCGAATATTGCATTATGCCGAACCATTTTCACGGTATTATATGGATATGCCCGGTAATTGTAGGGAACGGTCGCGACCGTTCCCTACATAAAATAAAACCAATTTCGGAATTGATTGGTGCATTTAAAACCACATCATCGAAATTGATACATTTAAACGTGACCCAATCATTTAAATGGCAAAAATCGTTTTACGATGTAATTATTCGTGACGATGAATCGTATAATAGAATTGTAGAATATATAAAAAACAATCCCAGAAATTGGGAACAGGACAATTATTATGGAAAATAAAATATCCGAATCCTCCATCGAAACCTTTGCCATCGAACTGTTGCAACACCTGGGCTATGAATATATGTATGGCCCCGATATTGCCCCCGATGGAGAAAAACCAGAACGTACATCCTTTGAAGATGTACTTCTCCGCAACCGGTTGAAATTGGCTGTTGGAAGAATTAATCCCTCCATACCTGCCGATGCACGCGAAGATGCCATCAAACAGATAGAACGTCTTTCATCGCCCAATTTAATCACCAACAACGAAGCCTTCCACCGAATGCTGACGGAAGGCATCACGGTACACTACCAGAAGGATGGACACACCCGTGGCGACCTGGTCTGGCTCATTGATTTTAACGAACCCGAAAACAACGAATTTCTGGTGCTCAATCAATACACGGTTATTGAAAATCATATCAACAAACGGCCTGATATTGTTCTGTTTGTGAATGGCATTCCCCTCGTGATAATGGAACTGAAAAACCCGGCCGACGAAAACGCCACGGTGCACTCAGCCTTTCAGCAATTACAAACTTATAAAGAAGCAATTCCGTCGCTCTTTACCTACAACGGGTTTCTCGTTATTTCCGACGGCCTCGAGGCACGAGCGGGAACCATCTCTTCTGACTTTAACCGCTTTATGGCATGGAAAACCGCTGATGGTAAAGTTGAGGCTTCGCATCTCGTGAGTCAACTGGAAGTACTGATTCAGGGCATGCTGAATAAGAAAACCCTGCTCGATCTTCTTCGTCACTTCATTGTTTTTGAAAAATCAAAAAAAGAAGACAAATCAACGGGCATGATCACCGTTCAAACTGTGAAAAAAATGGCTGCCTATCACCAGTACTATGCGGTAAACCGTGCGGTAGAATCGATCCTTCGGGCTGCCGGGTTTATAGAGACAAAATCAGAAGTGTTCGATGGTAACCTGCCACCTCAGGTTCATGAATTGCCAGAAAATTATGGTCTGGCAGGGGTCAAATCCCAGCCAGTGGGTGATAGGAAAGGCGGTGTTGTATGGCACACGCAGGGTGCTGGTAAATCACTTACCATGGTTTTCTATACTGGAAAAATTGTGCTTGTGATGGATAACCCAACGGTTGTGGTCATTACCGATCGCAACGATCTGGACGATCAGCTTTTTGATACCTTTGCTGCTTGTAAACAGCTGATCCGACAGGAGCCAGTGCAGGCAGAGAGCCGTGAACATCTGAAATCACTTTTAAAAGTTGCCTCAGGTGGAGTTATTTTTACCACCATTCAGAAGTTCCAGCCTGATGAGGGCAATGTATACGAAACGCTTTCAGACCGTAGGAACATTATCGTGATTGCTGATGAAGCCCACCGTACCCAGTATGGTTTTAAGGCAAAAATCATTGAGGAAAAAGATGCCAGCGGTAGAGTTATTGGTACCAAAACAGTGTATGGTTTTGCCAAATACCTGCGCGATGCGCTCCCCAATGCGACTTACATTGGATTTACAGGTACACCCATTGAACGTAGTGATAAAAATACACCTGCTGTCTTTGGAAACTATGTGGACATTTACGATATTGCCAGAGCAGTTGAAGATGGAGCCACAGTACGAATTTACTATGAGAGCAGGCTGGCAAAAGTAACCCTGAGCGAAGAAGGAAGAAAGCTCATCAAAGAACTCGACGAAGAGCTCAATTATGATGAACTTTCTGAAACTCAGAAAGCCATAGCAAGGTTGACTCAGCTTGAAGCCATCATCGGAAGTACCAACAGGATCAAGCAAATTGCAGAGGATATTGTGACCCACTTTGAAAACCGGCTCGCAGTCATTGACGGGAAGGGAATGATTGTCACCATGAGTCGCCGTATTGCCGTGGAACTCTATGATGAGATCGTTGCCCTGAGACCACACTGGCATAGCGACGATTTACGGAAAGGATTCATCAAGGTTGTCATAACCTCGGCTTCTTCTGATGGTCCCGAACTCTCAAGACACCACACCTCAAAAGAGGAACGTCGTATCCTCGCCAATCGCATGAAAGACCCCTCTGACGAACTCAAAATCGTCATCGTCTGCGACATGTGGCTTACAGGATTTGATGTCCCTCCTCTCCATACAATTTATATTGATAAACCCCTGAAGGGACATACGCTGATGCAGGCTATAGCCCGGGTCAACCGTGTTTATAAGGATAAAACAGGCGGCCTTGTTGTCGATTACCTCGGAATTGCTGCGGATTTAAAGAAAGCCCTCTCATTCTACTCGGATGCTGGAGGAAGAGGTGATCCTGCCACTACTCAGGAACAGGCAGTGGCCTTGATGCTCGAAAAACTGGAAGTGGTGCAGCAGATGTTTCATGGTTTTTCGTATAGAGATTATTTCACTGCAAATACAAGTACAAAATTATCAATTATCCTCGCTGCAGAAGAACATATTCTTGCACAAGAAAATGGAAAGAAACGTTTTATCGATAAGGTTACAGCTCTTTCAAAGGCTTTTTCCATTGCTGTACCACATGAGAAAGCCATGGAAGTAAAAGATGAAATAGCCTTCTTTCAGGCGTTAAAATCAAGGCTGTTAAAGTTTGATAGCACTGTTTCTGGAAAATCGAGTGAAGAAATAGAAACCGCCATCCGCCAGGTGATTGATCAGGCACTGGTTTCGGATAAAGTCATCGATATCTTTGATGCAGCAGGAATAAAAAAGCCCGATATTTCCATTCTTTCTGAAGATTTTTTACTCGAAGTCAAAAATATGGAGCATAAAAATCTTGCTCTTGAGGTACTCAGAAAACTTTTGAATGATGAGATTAAATCCAGAATGAGAAAAAATCTTGTCCAGGGTCGTTCGCTTCTGGAAATGCTTGAAAACTCAGTCAAAAAATATCATACAAAAATTCTCACTGCCGCAGAAGTTATCGAAGAACTCATCAATCTGGCAAAGGAAATTAAAGAGATGGATAGAGAGCCGCAGGAACTTGGATTATCTGAGCATGAATATGCATTTTATACAGCCGTGGCAAATAATGAGAGTGCACGAGAACTTATGGGAAAAGAAAAATTGCGGGAGCTGGCTGTCGTTCTTTATAATAAGGTCAGGGAAAACACCACCATAGATTGGACGATAAAAGAAAGTGTCAGAGCAAAGCTTAAAGTAATGGTAAAACGGGTATTGCGCCAATATGGCTATCCGCCTGATATGCAATTGCTGGCAACAGAAACTGTCCTCAAACAGGCAGAACAAATTGCTGAACAATTAATTCATGAAAATTAAATTAATATGATAAAATTAATAAAATGAATAAATATAAGATTTTACCAATATTTTCATTAAATTCTATTTCCAACTCTAAATCAATGTAAAAAATGTCATCTACAAACCTCAGATTAAATATCATTACAATTTTTGTTTTACTACCATTTTTAACTATTCCAATGAAACATCAATATTCAGATTATTAAATCAATTATTGATTTACCCCCTGAACAAAAAACTCAAATTTGGTGATAGGTGACCCAATCTACCAGGTTAATTTTTTATGAGTCGTTGTTTAAAAGTTTTACTAAATGTTCACTTTTTTTGGCAAGATTATTAATTACAAAAAAAGAAGTAGTAGTTACTTTGTAAAATATAAATGGGTATATTATGTATGAAAAAGACAAAGAATCACGAGTTTTAGTAGTTGATGCATTACGTGGGTTTGCATTGGTGTCGATTATGTTACTTCATAATATTGAAATGTTTGAAGTTCATGCTGTTCATCCTGCATTGCCCACATGGATGGTTCAGCTTGATAAGATCATATGGGATACATTCTTTTTTCTTTTTGGTGGTAAATCGTATGCCATTTTTGCCCTTTTATTTGGATTTACATTTTACATTCAGACAAGTAATTGTGAAAAAAATGGCATAGATTTTCGTTTGCGTTTTGCCTGGCGATTGTTTCTCCTTTTAATTTTTGGTATGATTAACACACTTTTTTATAGAGGGGAAATATTAGTATTGTATGCTTTACTGGGTTTTTTTATTATTCCTTTTAGTAAATTAAGCAATAAAACTATTTTGCTTTCAGCCGTATTTTTGCTATTGCATCCTATTTTTTTCATTAAGCTAATTATTGCTATTCAAAATCCCACCCTTGAGCCCTCAATGCCTATATTCATACCTTATTACATGAAATCAGATATTTTCTTAACCAGTAATTCAATTATTGAGTTAATGAAAAGTAATATTACTGATGGTCGAATTGCCTCATTACTCTGGTATTGGGAATATGGACGTATTGAGCAAACGCTAGGACTCTTTTTACTTGGTTTTCTTGCTGGTCGAAAAGGTATTTTTTACAATACAAATTCAAATTTAAAATTCTGGAAAAATGTTTTAATCATTTCTGCATTGTTATTTTGTCCGTTATTTTTACTAAAATTAAATAGTGAAATATTTTCCGAATCAAAAAATGTTACAGCTGCATTAACATCTATTTTTACATTGTGGTCGAATCTGGCATTTATGCTGGTGTTGGTTTCAGGTTTTATTCTGTTATTTTATAATAACAGGTTTCAGCCATTATTAAATAAAATTTCACCAATAGGAAAAATGAGTTTATCGAATTACATTTTACAATCAATTGTAGGTGCCAATATATATTATGGTTTTGGATTAGGAATTTACAGATATGTAGGTTCAACTTATTGTTTGTTAATTGGTATTGTTTTAGCAATTGGGATGGGTATTTTCAGTCATTATTGGATGAGTCATAATAAAAGAGGAATTCTGGAAAGCCTCTGGCATAAATTAACCTGGATGGGAACTGATAAAAAATAGTTTTAAATAGTCTTAGTAAAAAAATTGAGTTTATTTTAACCCACTTTTATAAGTTAGTGTATAATTTTGATTTTAAAATTTTTTAATTTTACTTAAGTTTTTAAAATCGGATACAGTTATGGGAAAAATATTCATACATCTGGCCAATGGTTTTGAAGAGATTGAGGCCATTACCCCAATTGATATTCTTCGTCGAGGAGGGTGCGATGTGGTTATTGTTTCAGTAACTGGCAAAAAAGAGGTAACCGGTTCGCATAACATTACATTGGTGGCCGATACTTTATTTGAGCCGGCATTATATGGCCAAGCCGATATGCTTATTTTGCCAGGAGGAATGCCAGGTTCAAAAAACCTGAATGAACATGAGGAGTTAAAAACACAATTGAAAAAAGCCTTTAATGAAGGTAAATGGATTGCTGCTATTTGTGCAGCACCCATGGTTTTAGGTGGTTTGGGTATTTTAACTAATAAAAAAGCTACATGCTATCCGGGATTTGAGTCAGAACTCAAGGGCGCTCAGGTTACTGGTAATTTAGTAGAGGTAGATGGAAATGTGATTACCGGAAAGGGTCCTGGTGCAGCTGCCGCTTTTGGTTTCAAACTACTGGAAGTTATGAAAGGAAAACAAACTGCCGACGACATAAAAAGAAAAATGCTTTTTGAGTAATTGAAATAATCAATTACTCAACGGTATTTAGCATTTCCGGCTGGTGTTGTAATAAGCAATCCAACGGTCAATATGTTCGCCATATTGAACCAGATTCCATAGATTAGCTGATGTGTAGCGAGGCGAGCCTGCATTGTATGTAGCTGCAATAAGCGGCAAATGGTTTTGATGTCGGGCGTAGTTCCGGTTTAAGTATTCAATTGCCAGCTGTGCAGCTTTTAACGATTGCGAAGGCAAACTTAAACATAACTCAATAATTTGATCTTCGCGATTGGTTTTGTAATATATTGTGTTTTGTTTTCGTAGCATTTCAAGGGCTGTCGAAATTAACATGTGATGGCTACCTAATGATACTCTGCCAGGTGTTTGTAATGGATTAACATAGCCAGGCTCCCGTCGTTCAAGGTAACGTGTTGTTTTACGTGAAGCGATGTATTGTACTACTTCATTGAGCTTAATTCCTGAGTTTATGCCTGTGGCACATTCAAATACTCTCAGAAGTTCTTTGTATTCTAAGGGCGAAGGCACAGTACCTAATGATTCGGTCATAGCATTCGCAACTAAAATATCAATGGCTGTACCTTTTTCGTCGAGTATACCCGCCTTTATTTTTCCATGATAAAACGCCTTTACACGTCGAACAATTGATACCGTTGAAGCCAGATGAATAAACGAGGGTATATTGTCTTCTGCATTTACTTCGCATAAGTATAATGGAGGTTTAACTCTCCATTTCTTGCCAGATGCAAAACGATACCATTCATTTTCGAGCTTAGTCAACATATATAGGTGTTTTTGTTTCGGTTTGGTTTATGAACATTGAAGCCTTATAAGTTTTTCCATTACGCTGAATTTTTATTTCACATAATATGCTACCCGGATGGGATGAATTAACCAGTTCGTAAGTGATTGATTCATCGGTTTTAAACCATTTAAAGATACGCCGAAACCATGGAATCTTTTTCGGTTTTAAATACAATTGGAACGATATTTCTTCAATACCCAAAAAGTAATTTTCATTGAGCATAATTCGTTCTAATTGGTCTTTCCATAAATCAATAAAAGCCGAGCGTTGGGCAATATAAAACGAGGCGTTAGTTTTTATTAGCTCGGCACAAAGGTTATCAATGATTTGAGAAAAACTGAATGCCATTTTTATTCTTCGGGTAAAGCTTTTGATAAAGCCGATAATAAACGGGCTAAACCTTCTGGAATAGGAGCTTCGCTGGCGTGGATAGTTATTTCAAGCATTCCGCTTCGATTCATTACTGATTCCTCGGCCGAACGTCCACTCACATTGCCTTTTAATGAAAGGTTAAAAATAGGATTTTTGATAATATCGCCGCTCAAATTAACGTCATAACCAAATTCCTCGGTCGCTTTTGTAACTTGCGATATCTCATATCTAAAGTGGGTAGTAAACGAATCGATTCGTATGTGTGGAACTGGTATTAACGAGAGTAAAGGCGCATTGATGCTTACCTCTTTCGACGAATTATTTTGGGTTACCTTTAAATTCAAATCGACCGTTACAGGCTTTTTGTCTTGAATCATTGATTCAATGAATTGCTTTGTTGCCGAAGCTGCTGCTGCCTGTGCTTTAATTACACCAAGCAAGGGTGCTGCAATAATGTTTTCGAGCGGTAAAGCCTGAAATTCGGCTGCAGGTAAAAATTCTTTTGTTGCCATAATATGTTCAGGTTTAGAGTTAATAATTATTATGTATTAGGAGTTACTTCATTTGTAGGTTCACCAGGAATTTCATTGACCACAATGTTCTGGGTGAATGATGTTAATAATTTATCGAGCCCAGCTGGTATAGGTTGTTTTGAAACTTTAATTTTAATTTTCATGGTACTACCCGATTTTTGTATGTCGGTATTTTCGGAGGATGGAGGTGCTACATTGCCACTAAAATTAATAGGTTCACTAATCAAATACCACGGACGTTGCTCAGCTTTAAATGCATCATTTTTAAGTGATTCTTTTTCCGATGGTTGTATTTGACGATGGTAATGATAGTCTTCAACTTGAAAATCAAATTCAAATTCTCCAGATTCAATTCCCAGCGGGGCAACTGGCACCAGTGAAAGAGTTGGCACCTTTATTTCAAATATTTGTTTCTTTCCATTGATTGAAGTTTCAAACCTAAAATCCTGTGTGTAAACCCTACCTTGTTTTTCTCTGGCATCTTCTTTAATATTACCGTTTTCGTCGAGTTCCAGGTGAGGGGTTCCAATCTGTAACAAGAAGTTTAAAAAAGCCCGGCCAGCATGTATCTGAGCTTTAAAAATGGAAAGTAAGGGAGCCAGCATGGCTTGTGATAAAGATATGTTGGGCTCAGGATATTTGATTGGTTTATCAGTTTGTTCAGTATTATTAGTTTTCTTTGCCATTTGATTTATATTTTCAATTTCAAAAGCAAGATAATTATTTTTTTTGATTTAAAAAAATAAAGTGCTCATATATAACGTCTTAGGATTAACTAAGAACTAACTTGTATAATTGATTTTTTAGTGAAATAAGGCTAAAATACTAATAAGATAAATGTTATTATTCAAAATTTGAAAAAAATGATATGCACAAAAAATTTTTTCAAAAAATCACTACTGAACTCGACTAAAAAATAAATGATGCTTCCTGTGACGAAGCAAGACAAATAATCCATAATTTATTTTAACACAAAGTAAGCTAAAAAGCGCAAAAAAATTTTTCACTTCCGACAAATAAAATTGACTCACCACGGTGAACACAGTGACACAGACGCTAATCTCATTTCACTTGTCCTTAATAATATTAAAGATAAATTTTTTTTTCAATGCAAACATACATGAAACACAGAGAAAAACACCGAGAAGTACTAAGTTTTTATCTCGGATTTACCTTTCGCCCTTTTCGGTTTAAATAATAAATCGGATTCAATTCAGGTTTTGAAAATAAATC
>FQKF010070161.1_pt1 | contig 11637 bp, 8 predicted proteins | sample 1504521 | NCBI WGS metagenome assembly FQKF01 (sample SAMEA4475357, study PRJEB15587) | soil metagenome | biome: Soil; feature: Field | place: India | collected 2015-03-11 | depth 0 m
AACCCGCTTAACCAAAACTGACGTTACTTTGGCTGGATGGGTGGCAGTGCCCACAAACGCACGGCGTCAAATCCTCGTCCGGTCGCGAACGTGCGCCAGTCTGGACTGATGGCGAAATGGTCTAGGAGGGCACCCTCGCCTGTAAAGCTGGCGATCGCCCTACCATGCTGAAGATCCCAGGCAACCAGTTTCCCTTCCGCATCGCTACTCAGAAATATCTGGCCATCTCCCCGCACCGCCAGGTTGTTGATGAAACCGAGGTGGTCAGTGAGGGTCTGCTTCAACGTCCCATTCGAGAGATCCCAAAGATGGATGGAGCGATCGGTGCCGCCCCCGATCAGGGTCATACCATCGTGGGTGAAGGCGATCGCATTGATAAACCCCGTGAAGCCATCAAAGCTGCGGAGGTGTTCCCCCGTCTGCAAATTCCAGGTCATGATCACAGGATCAGTGCCCCCACTGGCCAGGGTTTGCCCATCGGGGCTGATGGCCAGGGTATTGATAAAGCCTTTGTGCCCCTCCAGTAGGCGCAGCATCTGGCCACTGGTGGGGTTCCAGAGGCGAATGGTGCGATCGGCACTGCCACTCACCAAGACGCCATCGGGGGTAAACAGCAGGGCATTGATGGGCTGAGTATGCCCCTTCAACGTTTGCAGCAGTTGCCCCGTCGCCATGTCCCAAATTTTGATCTCCTTGTCGCTGCCGCCACTAGCGAGGAGTTTGCCATCATCGCTGACGGTCAAGGCATTGATGAATCCGGTGTGGCCCGATAGGGTGCGGATCGGGTTTCCCGTTGCCACGTCCCACAGGCGAATCGTGCTGTCTAGCCCAGCGCTTATCACGGTTTGACCGTTGCTGGTAAAAGCCACACGATTCACCAAGCCAGTGTGCCCTGCCAGGATTTTTGCGGGCAGGAGTGTCTGAGGGCGATCGCCTGTGAAAATCACGCAGTCCCCCTGTGACCAGCAGCCATAGATGCGCACGGCTCCGTAACCGGCCAATCCCAGGATTAAGAGGGCCAGGCTCCCCAGTAACCAACGATGCGATTGACGGCCTGCACCAGCCGTGGTTCGTCTTGCTTGGACGGCAGTGTCAGCCTGTACAACGGTTTCTCGCGGGGGAGAGTGGGTATCGGGTTGGGAGCGAGTCGCGCTGCCGAGGGCTGGGGCAGGAGTAGGGGCGATCGCCAGTTTTTCTAGAGTATCCAGCATTTCCTGGGTGGTGCGGGGGCGATCGGCAGCTCGCTCGGCAATCAGACGGTCAATGAAATCAGCAAAGGCAGAGGAAATCTGGGGAGCATACCTGCGCCAGTGGTAGGAATTGTGCAGAGAGTCATATATCTCTGGGTCGGTCGGCAACTTCCCGGTCAGCAGAAACACAAACGTCCAGCCCAGGGCATAAAAGTCAGACTGGGGGACAGCCTGCCCCTTCTCCTGCTCCGGTGGGGTGTAGCCGGCGGAACTGATGCGCGTCACGCCCCCTGTCACACCCAACTGGGCCAGATAGGTATCGGTCATCTCGCGCACGGCGCCAAAGTCCACCAGCACCAGTTGCCCATTCGAGCGGAGCATAATGTTTTCCGGCTTGATGTCGCGGTGGAAAAAGTTTTTCTGGTGAACCCGGTGCAGCACATCGGTCACCTGCCGCATCCAGTTGATTGCCTGCTTCTCACTGATGGGGTTGTTGCCCTGCTGTCGCATCCACTCCCGCAGATTGGGGCCATCTATTTTCTCCATGATGATGCAGTGCAGTGGTTCCTCCGCCCCCCGGGGGGTGAACTCAAAGTAGCCGTCTGCCTCCACCGCTGGGATGCCTGGATGCTTAAGCTGGCTTAACACCAACGCTTCCCGCTTAAACAAAAAAACAGCCTTCGAGGTCTTGCTATGGGTCTCCTTCAGCACCTTCAAAATTTTAGGAATGCTGCGCTCGTACGCCTCATAGACCCGCCCAAAGCCGCTCTTGTCACTGAGCAGCCGCATCACCCGATAGCGTTCCTGCAACACTAAGTCAGAGCCGCAGCTCTGGCAAAAGCGGCTACCATCGTTGCCAGGATGGTCTGGTTGGAGGCAGTTGGGGTTGATGCACAAACTCATAGGCGGCAGAGATTAGCAGGGGGGATGCATCGAATCTAATATGCCCTCGTGCTACCACGATACTTCTAGATGGTACTTCCCAGCACTCGTGGTGTCCCCCCCCGATGGCAATGGCGAGCAGTGAGGCAAGTTGCGATCGCCCCACCCCGACCACCCGTTGCCTGTGATAGATTCGTTGCAGCAGTGCCTCCACCCATTACATCAACACCAGATCATGCCAACTGCAACGACTTCTTCCTGCCAAACGCAGGTGGGCGCCCAACGAGACTGGGTCTGGCGAGGATGGCAGGTACGCTATAGCTATCACCGTCCGACTCAGGCGATCGCTGCCAATTCCTGTCCCATCGTCCTGCTCCACGGTTTTGGAGCCGCTCTCACCCAGTGGCATCGCAACATCAGCGTGCTGGGGCAACACCATCCTGTCTACGCCGTAGATCTGCTGGGCTTTGGTGCTTCCGAAAAAGCCTCCGCCGACTTCGAGGTAAAACTCTGGGCAGAGCAAATCCGAGATTTTTGCCAGCAGGTGGTGGGGCAGCCGGTTGTGCTGGTAGGGCACTCGCTGGGGGCACTGGTCGCCCTGACGCTGGCCGTCACCTATCCCGATCTGGTGCGGGGGTTGATTCTGGTCACGCTGCCAGCTGCCCGTCAGGAACTCTTGCCCAAACCTCTCCAGACCCTTGTCGGAAAAATCGAGTCCTTTTTCTCAGCACCGCTGTTCATCAAGCCCATCTTTCATGTTGCCCGCAGGCCAGGGTTTATTCGTGCAGCCTTGAAGCAGGTCTATGCCCAGCCAGAACTCGTCACCGATGAACTGGTAGAAAGTTTTGTGACTCCCACTGCAGACCGGGGGGCGGCCAAGGTCCTTTGCCGTTTGGTGAAGGAACGCACAAAGAACATATTTTCCGCCAGTGCTCATGCGTTGCTGCGCCACCTCGATATGCCAGTGCTGATGCTGTGGGGTCAGCAGGATCGCGTCATCCCAATTGCCTGGGGGCGAGAGTTAGCTAGGACTTACAAACACCTCAAGCTGGTGGAACTGTCTCCAGCCGGGCATTGTCCCTATGATGAGTGTCCGGAACAGGTGAATCGCGAAATTTTGAACTGGGTTGAAACGGTTGTCGGAGGGAATGGCACAGGTGTCCAATCCGAAACCTGCTGACCCCATCATCGGGGGACTCAGTGGACTAGTGGTAGGAGCGACCTATCCCCTGCAAGCTCTGGTCTTGTTTTGGCGGCAACCTAAGCTGCGGCGGTATGTGCTGGTGCCCATCCTCATCAATGTTGTGGTCGGCCTGACGGTCTATGCTGGGTTACTCGCCGGCGGCCTCTGGGCGATCGATGCCCTGTTTAATCATTTGTCTCGCTGGATCCCAGACCTCTCGCGCTGGGCCCCCACCCTCCCCGCTTGGTTCCACTGGTCTGCCTGGACGGTTACCCTCCCTGCTGAGTGGCATCTCCCCCAGTGGCAATGGACATTGCCCGCCTGGCTACACTTTCCTGCAGGCTGGCACCTACCCACCTGGCAATTTTCCTGGCCTAATTGGTTGCGGCTGCCCACCTGGCAGTTCCATCTGCCGGACTGGGTGAGCGCATTGCCCGACGCAGGGGCGATCGCCCTACTCTGGCTGGCCCGTTCCGTTCTGGTGGTGACGTTGTTGCTGGTGACCGGCTTTATTTTTCTGCAATTTGGGGTGCTGCTGGGTGCCCCCTGGTATGGCAAGCTCTCGGAGGAAATTGAGCGCCTCCGTCTCGGGTCTGTCCGTATTGTGGACGTGGGGCTGCCCAGAGAAATTGGGCGATCGCTCGGTTACGAACTAAAAAAGTTGGCGATTACCTTCGGCATTGGGCTACCCCTGTTGCTGCTCCAGCTCTTCCTCGGTCCAGGAACACTGATCTCCACCGCCGGAGGTATTACCCTAGCGGCCACCATTGTCTGCATGGACTTCCTCGATGCCGCTGTCGAACGCCGTCGCCCCCGCTTCCGTAAAAAGCTGGCAATCCTGATCCGCAGCCTACCCGCCAGCGCTTCCTTTGCCCTAGTCTGCCTGAGCCTCGTCAGTCTCCCATTGGTCAACCTACTGGCGATCCCCCTCTGTGTAGCTGCCGGGACGCTATTTGCCTGCGATCGCATTTTGCCGTGGTTGGATCGGGAGGAGGGGGGCAAGGGAAACGCTTAGGCGGCAGTGTGCGAGGAATCGCCCATAGTGAAGGACATTCGCTCGGTCTTCCTGTGATGGTTTCCCCCCAGTGCCCAACTCCGATACATTAGAAAAAATTCTGCTTATCCCACTCACCCCACTCACCTCACTCACTCCAATCTACCCTCTGCTCCATGCCCCAATCCGTCTACGCGATCGACTTCGGCACTAGTAATACCGTTATCACTCGCTGGAATCCCGTCACGCAACAGCCAGAGACCCTCAGTCTGGATGGTCTTTCTCTGACGCTGGAGCAGAATCCGCCGCTGGTGCCCAGTCTTGTCTATGTTAAGGATGGAGCCGCAGGAGAAATTGTGGCAGGCCAGCAGGTGCGCGATCGCGGCCTCGATTTGGCGCAGGATGCCCGGTTTTTCCGCAACTTCAAACGCGGGATCGGAGTAGACATTCAGGGCTTCTTGCCCTCATTAGACGGGCGGAACATCACCTTTGAGCAGGTGGGGCAATGGTTCCTCACCCAGGTGATTCAGCAGATCGTTGCCCGCGATCCTGATGTCGGTTCCCTCGTGTTCACGGTCCCCGTCGATAGTTTTGAGACCTATCGATTGTGGCTGTCAGGGGTGTGTCAGTCCCTTAGTATTGACCAAGTGCGCATGTTGGACGAGCCAACGGCAGCGGCACTGGGTTACGGTCTGGACGCCGCCCAACGACTGCTGGTGATCGACTTTGGGGGCGGCACACTGGATATGTCGCTAGTCCAGTTAGAGAAGCCTAGTTCTGCCAGCACAAAACCCCTTGGCTTTCTGCTGAAGTTTGGCCAGCGAACGCTGACCGACTCTGCCCAGAAGCCCTCCATGGCAAAGGTACTGGCAAAAGCTGGGCAAAACTTGGGCGGAGCCGATATTGACCACTGGTTGGTCGATTACTTTGCTGAACGTCAGGGGCTTGTCAGTTCCCCCCTCACGCTGCGACTGGCGGAGCGGCTCAAGATCCGGCTCTCGCAAGCGACCGAGGCGACCGAAGCCTACTTTGATGACGCAACTCTGGAAAGCTATGAGTTGAGTCTGACGCGCGATCGCTTCCATGAAATCCTCCAGCAGAACCAGTTTTTTGACCGTCTGGCAGAGACCTTTAGCCAAGTGCTCCGACAGGCGCGCCGTCAGGGGGTGGAACTAGAAGACATCGATGCGGTGTTATTGGTGGGGGGCACGGCCCAGATCCCCGCAGTCAAAACCTGGGTAGAGGAGTATTTCCCGGCCGACAAGGTACGGGCCGAACGCCCCTTTGAAGCGATCGCCCAGGGTGCCCTCCAGGTGGGGCAGGGCATCGAAGTCAGAGACTTCCTCTACCACAGCTATGGCATTCGCTTTTGGGATCGGCGGAACCGGCGCCATAGCTGGCACCCCATCATCCGTGAAGGACAGCCTTACCCAATGGAAAAGCCCGTGGAACTGGTGTTGGGTGCTTCGATGGAGAACCAACCCAGCATTGAACTCGTGATCGGTGAGCTAGGATCAGAGACAGGTGGCACTGAGGTTTATTTTGAGGGCGATCGCCTCGTCACCCGCCCTGTCGGAGGTGGCACTCCCCAGGTCAAGCCCCTGAACGACAGCGACTCCGCTCGCAGCATTGCCTCACTGAATCCTCCCGGCTTTCCCGGTAGCGATCGCATTAAGGTACTATTCTGGGTCGATCGGGAACGGCTGTTGCGCATCACCGTTGAAGACCTGCTGACTGCTCAGACTCTGCTGGAAAATCGCGTGGTTGCCCAACTGCGCTAATGCCAACGCGAGTTCGACGGGTTTTTGTGGTTGAGGACTTCGCCCTCTGCCACACCCGTCCTCAAGCGAGGGGCATCGAATTCATGGTCATCCGAAACACTGACGTTCAACCCCTGCTGCTATGCCGCCAAACTACCGTCGCTGCGTGGTTTGTCGAAAAATCGATCATAAATCGGCTTTTTGGCGAATTGTGCGCCTATTTCCGTCACGGAAGATACAATTAGATGAGGGCATGGGGCGTTCCGCCTATCTATGTCCGCAAGAAAGTTGCCTACAGGCAGCCCAAAAAAGAGACCGATTAGGGCGATCGCTGAAAGCGCCCGTTCCCCCAGAGATCTACCAACTGCTGTATCAGCGATTGTCTGCAGGCAAGTCGGAGACTCCTGCCGGAGCAACCGCAGCTACGGCGGTCGCATCGACCAGTGTCGACTCATAGAGGCCTCACTGAGGAGGACTCACTGACGGTTCGCCACTGTCGCCTCCTATGACATCATTTCTGCCGATAAACGGTATACTCAGTCAGGGCTGACGGTGACTGGTCAGCAACGCATTCACTCATGGAGAGTAGGCATTTGACAATCAGAGCAACTGGGGACAGCGAAAACATCCGTGATTTGCGATTTGGGTTGGTGAACGCAGCCCAGCGGTGGTCTTTGTTAAATTACATTTGTTTCGGAGCATTCGCCCCAGTTTTGTAGAGATTTGTGCAAGATTAGAAAAGAAGCTTGATTCTGTGCAACATAGCTCAGATCTGTTTTGAACAGGGAGTGGCGAGCGATCGCCTGAGGGTAAGCGTGGGTTAGCCCCGATCTCGAAGACTCCCGACCTCGTTTTCCTGGTTTGAGGTTTCCTATTGTCCTTGAAAGTAAAGAGAGCGAGACCCTGCTTATGTGATATTGATTGGCGCGGAGAGGTAAGAAGTGGATGAACAACGGCAAAGTGAGAATTTACGAGTTATCGAAAGAGTTGAATTTGGACAATCGAGAAATTTTGGAAGTTTGCGACCAACTAAGCATTCCTGTCAAAAGTCATAGCAGTACGATTTCAGAAGCCGAAGCCGCAAGAATTCGCTCCGCCGCTGAAAAATATCAATCCCAGTCCTCGTCTACCGGAAAGTCAGTATCGTCAAGCTCTGCCTCCATGACCCAATCCCGACAGGGCAGTACACAGCCCCCCGTCAAAAAACAGCAAATCCTTGAAATTCGGAGAAATCGTCCGGCCGTTGAACCGCCCAAGCGGCCAGAGGTGCAGCCGTCGACTGCGGCACAACCTGCGCCTCCAGCCGTATCGCCCCCCCGCCCTGTTGCTCCCCCAACCGCTGCGGCAGCCCCTCGTCCTGTTGCCCCAGTTCGGCCTACCACGAGTCCTGAGGGTGGGGCCAAGCCAGTCAGCCCGGTTGAACCTGCTCCGAGCGAACCTGCACCTGTAGTGGAGGCTCCCGCTGAGGTAACAGCACCAGAGCCAGCCCCAGCAGTGGCCGCAAAGCGTGAAGCCGCTCCCCCCCAACCACCGGTGGAGGCTCCCGCTTTGGTCGGCCCACCTGCGAAACCCGCACCGACTAAAGCACCTGCGTCCCGTCCGGCAACGAGTGCCGAAACACCGTCGGCCTCTCCCAATCGGCCAGTGTTGAAGAAAGCAGGTCAAAGCCAGGGCGATCGCCAGACCGCTCCAAGGGAGGGGGCAGCCCATCCTGCTCGCCCAGTCAAACCCTCAGAGGCAAGGTCAAATGAGAATTCCCGTCCAATTGCCAAGCTTTCGGGGTCTGCTGTAGTCAGCACTCCTGAGGCGGAAGAAGTACCCGTCTTGCGGGCAAAGCCAGTTCTCGAACTCCGGCGGAAGCCAGTTAGACCAGGCGCAGTAACCGAAGGTGAGAGTACCCCTGCGGCCAAAGTGGGCGTTGTTGAGGTTGGGGTGCCTGAGCTCAAGCGGCCTGCCCCTCCTCGCACCAACAAGCGGGGTAAATCCTGGGAGGACGAGGAAGAAGAGCAAGAGACCCCCAAGGCCGCCAAAGGCGCGGTTAAGGGCAAGCGTCGTGCCAATTTGGTAGACGACGACGAAGACATTGATCTGGAGGAAATTCTGGAAGAGTCGGCAAGTGAAGACTCCGGCCCCACAATTGTGAGCCTGTCTCTGGCTCGCCCACCCAAGCCTAAGAGCCGTCCAGGACAGGTCAAGCCGGTAGCAGCCGCGCCTACCCAGAAGAAAAAATCAGCTAGTTCTACCGAATCGCGCCAAAGCCGTCGCGATCGCCGTGAACAGGAAACTCGCGAGAAGCCAGAAATTATTACCTTGACGGGTGGTTTAACGGTTTCTGAACTGGCGGATATGTTGGTTGTGCCCGATACCGAAATCATCCGCACTCTCTTCATGAAGGGCATCATGACGACGGTAAACCAGGTGCTAGACGTGCCCACGGCGACCATGGTGGCAGAAGAGCTAGGAGTGCTGGTCGAGACTGGCACCGCCGAGGCCGAAGCTAAGAAAGTAACCGAGATGCTGGATGCCTCCGATCTGGAAAATCTCCAGCGGCGTCCACCCGTCGTCACTATCATGGGCCACGTCGATCATGGCAAAACGACGTTGCTGGATTCCATTCGCAAGACGAAGGTCGCTGCCGGAGAAGCTGGAGGGATTACTCAGCACATTGGTGCTTACCATGTGGACGTAGAACACAACGGCAAAACAGAACAAATCGTGTTTCTGGATACACCAGGTCACGAGGCGTTTACTGCCATGCGAGCACGGGGGGCACGGGTCACCGACATCGCCATTCTGGTCGTCGCTGCCGATGACGGGGTGCGTCCTCAGACCATTGAGGCCATTAGTCATGCGAAGGCCGCAGGAGTGCCCATCGTGGTTGCTATCAACAAGATTGACAAACCCGAAGCGCAACCTGACCGGGTGAAACAAGAGCTGACTGAGTTTGGTCTTGTGGCAGAAGAGTGGGGTGGCGACACGATCATGGTGCCTGTCAGTGCGCTGACGGGTGAAAACCTAGATACCTTGCTGGAAATGTTGCTGCTGGTGGCAGAGGTGGAAGACCTCTACGCAAACCCCGACCGTCCTGCCAAGGGCACCGTGATCGAAGCCAACCTCGACAAGGCTCGTGGCCCTGTGGCAACTCTGCTGATCCAGAACGGGACTCTGCGGGTCGGGGATGTGTTGGTAGCTGGCTCTGCCCTGGGTAAGGTGCGGGCCATGATTGACGACCGGGGTAAGCGGGTTGAGGCGGCTTCACCTTCCTTTGCTGTGGAAGTCCTTGGTTTGAGTGACGTGCCGGCAGCAGGGGATGAGTTTGAGGTCTACACCGACGAAAAAGAAGCACGGGCGATCGCCCACAGTCGGGCCGAGCAGCAACGCCTGTCTCGTCTGCAGCAAGCAATGGCCTCTCGCCGGGTGAGTTTGAGTTCGCTGTCGGCTCAAGCTCAGGAGGGTGACCTGAAGGAACTCAACCTAATTCTGAAGGCTGACGTGCAGGGGTCTGTGGAAGCAATTCTGGCAGCGCTACAGCAACTGCCTCAGAAAGAGGTGCAGGTGCGGGTGCTGCTGGCGGCTCCTGGAGAGATCACGGAAACGGATGTGGATCTAGCGGCCGCCAGCAATGCTGTGATTATCGGCTTCAACACCACCTTTGCCAGCGGTGCGCGGCAAGCAGCGGATGAAGCTGGGGTTGATGTGCGTGACTACAACGTCATCTACCACTTGCTGGATGATGTGCAGGGCGCGATGGAGGGTCTGCTGGAACCCGAACTGGTAGAAGAACCCCTCGGTCAGGCCGAGGTGCGGGCAGTCTTCCAAGTGGGTCGGGGTGCCGTTGCAGGCTGCTACATCCAGTCTGGTAAGGCGGTGCGTAACTGCCGCATTAGAGTCCGCCGAGGTGGTGAAGTTGTCTTTGAGGGCAACCTCGACTCACTGAAGCGGGTGAAGGATGACGTGAAGGAAGTCAATGCCGGTTACGAGTGCGGGATTGGTGTTGACAACTACAAAGACTGGGAAGTTGGTGATATTATTGAAACCTTCCGCCTAGTAACGAAGCGGCGCACCTTGTCAGCATAGGTTCTGAGGCAAGGGAATCGACTCAGATGCCGGTACGAACAGAACCACAGAGACACAAAGAGCATGATCTCTGTGTCTCTGTGGTTATTTCTACCGACTAACTAATTTCTAGCAACTGATTGAATTCCTGATTCACCTCAAGTGTTGTCTCAGTGCTCTCTGTGCCTCTACGCCGGATAGTATTTTAGGGGCCATACAAGGGCGGTATACCTATTCTGGTGTGAAAATTCGGCAAAGATGCTCTCGTTTCCTCTGCAAAAATACTGATTTTTTAGTGAAAGTTTAATTTTAGGGGTACTTTATAAGGTGGTAGTCCTATGGACTGAGACTTAGGGGCGATTGGATCACCCTCCTCAGTCTGACGTGCTGATCCTGTTGTTACGATTGCTGAACTAATGACTACAGATCTGGATCTAATCAAGCGCCTGGGTCCAAGTGCCATGGACCAGATCTTGTTATACCTCGCCTTTAGCGCGATGCGGACGGGTGGTCATCGCCACGGGGCCTTCCTTGACGCCGCCGCCACTGCTGCGAAGTGTGCTATCTACATGACCTACTTGGAGCAAGACCAAAACTTGCGGATGACCGGGCACCTGCATCACATTGAGCCGAAGCGTGTCAAGGTGATCGTGGAGGAAGTGCGACAAGCCTTGACCGAAGGCAAACTGCTAAAAATGCTGGGTTCCCAAGAACCCCGTTACCTGATCCAGTTGCCCTACGTCTGGATGGAACAGTTTCCCTGGCAGCCAGGGCGATCGCGCATTCCCGGCACCAGTCTTACCATGGAAGAAAAGCGCCAGATTGAAGAAAAATTGCCGCCAAACCTACCCGATGCCCAACTGCTGACTTCCTTTCAGTTCATGGACATCATTGAGTTTCTCCACGCGCGATCGCAGGAAGGTCTGCCAGAGGAGCATCAGCTTCCCATGAGTGAAGCCCTGGCAGAACATATCCGGCGCCGCTTAATCTACTCTGGTACGGTCACTCGGATCGACTCCGCCTGGGGAATGCCCTACTATGCCCTCACCCGCACCTCCTACTCCCCTGCTGACGCGGAGGAGCGGACCTATATCATGTTGGAGGACACCGCTCGTTATTTCCGGCTGATGAAGGACTGGGCAGAGCGGCAACCGAGGGTAATGCGAGTGCTTGAGGAACTCGATATTCCACCTGACAAGGTAGATCTAGCCCTGGAAGACCTGGACGAGGTGATCCGGGCTTGGGCCGATCGCCACCACCAAGCTGGAGCCGAGCCCTTTGTGTTGCAGATGGTCTTCGGTGCCAAAACGGACTGAGGAGCTCCCCCACCCTACGGTTTGTAGCAGTTCATTTTGTAGAAGTTCATGGTTACAACTGCTCCTAGCTGAGCCGCTCCCGGCTTGCCCAGTCAGTGTGATGCTCAGAGCGAGAGTGGCAATTTGTTCGCTGGCAGTCTAATCGGGACGTCCCTGGAGAGATCCCAAACCTCCAGGAATCAGAGACAATGATGAATGTGTTCTTTCAGCGAGGCTCTGCCAACTCTGCCATGAAATCGGCCCCCTTGATTGTTTC
>FQKF010048997.1_pt1 | contig 11626 bp, 7 predicted proteins | sample 1504521 | NCBI WGS metagenome assembly FQKF01 (sample SAMEA4475357, study PRJEB15587) | soil metagenome | biome: Soil; feature: Field | place: India | collected 2015-03-11 | depth 0 m
GAAGATAACCATTCTGGATGAATGTGGAACGACAGGTATGGTCTGAAACCCTCCTGTCGTTCCACTTGTTTTTTTCCCTTCTTCTCCTTATGATATACGAAAAGGAGTTTTGCATGAAAGAACAGAAAACCATTCTCCTTTTTCTCGATGGGCCTGTGTATCACAAAGCCGAAAAAGCGCGACAGTGGTTTGAATATACCCTCAAAAGATTAGAAGGTTTTGCTGATGAGATGTTTTTTGTGGGCCAGAAGCCCGATATGGCACTTCCTATAGAAAGCCTTTCTTTTGCCACGGGAGAAGAGTTTCTCACCTGGGCGGAGGGTTTTCCTCTTCATACCCAGTTAGTTATCGTGCCAGCGTATGCTCCCCTTCTCCAGCGTTCTCTCTTAGAAGAAGCTCTTGCCAAGCATAGCCGTTACCTTTTCGATTATACCTATGCTGAACTTCCCTATGGTCTGATGGGAGAGATTTTAGATAATGGAATTGTTCCCTTCATCAAAAAAGCTCTGCCGCAAGGGATGCCTCTTTTTCGTCGAAGCCTCAAAGAGTGGCTTGGTCAGGACCTTTCCTCTTATGATTGCAATATCGTTTTTACCGATATCCGGCTTCTGGAGTATCGCCTGAGTTTTGTGCCGGAAAATCACTACCAGGCCTCTGTTTTAGAAGCCATGAGGCAGGATACAGCGTCTTTTGAGAGTTTGCAGGAGATACAATCCTGGATAGCCTCTCACCCGGCAGTCCTTCGACAGGTTCCTACCTACATTGAGATTGAACTTACCACCATCCATGAAACTGATGGGCCTTTTGCGGACGCTCTTCCCCGAAATGGTGAGATGCCAGACAAGGCTCTCTCTTCTCTGCTGAGCGAGCTTGACGATTTTGCCCCTGATGCGGTTATCAGTTTTGGACTGTATGGAGAGGTTTTCGCCTATACCTACTGGGATACCCTTGTGAGGGAGGTGCAGAAACGACCTGAGAGGCGCTTCCTGTTTGAGAGTCGGGGGATATTTCTTCCTCAAAAACGCCTTGAAGAAATCCTTGCTTTGTCCAATGTGGAGGTCATTGTAGATATCAGTACGACTTCCCCTCAGCTCTTTGAGAAGTGGAAAAAGCCGGATTCTTCCCTTTTCCCTTTTGAGGGCCTCTGTGGTCTTGAGTTTCTTCATACCCTTCCCTCAAAGGACCGTCTCTATCTTCAGATCACCAGAACTCGCGAAAACGACAAAGAACTTATGCGTTTCTACGAGGTGTGGAAAGATTTTTCTCCCCGTATCATTATTAAAAAACCGGATAGTTTTGGTGGCAAGCAAGTTGGAAAACGAGTGGTTGACCTTTCGCCTATCAAAAGAACCCCCTGCATTGCCCTTCAAAGGAATATGGTTATCTTTGTCGATGGAAATGTGCCCCTTTGCCGTCAGGACAAGGATGGTGATTATTTGGCGGGGAATGTTTTCAGAGATGGTATCATGACCTGCTGGGAAAACCTGAGCAAGGCCTATGAAAAACAGTTTGATGGGGGGATAAGTACACCCCTCTGTGTTTCCTGTGATGATTGGTGGATCTTTTCATTTTGAGGGCGATTTTTCTTTTCGTGAGGAAGACGAACAAAAATTTTTTGAAATACCTTTACTTTTTTTTTCGTCGCTTTATAATATGTTTCTGTAAAAAGAAACACCAAAGGAGTTTTGTATGGAGATTCAGAAGATTGACCTCAGGCAAAAAGACATGCCGCGAAAGTGGTACAATATCCAGGCGGATCTACCCAAACCCCTTGATCCTCCTGTTGGGCCAGATGGCAAGCCTATTTCTCCTGATGCGTTAACGGCTATTTTCCCCAAGGCCCTCATTGAGCAGGAAATGTCCACGGAGAGGTGGATTGATATTCCCGAAGAGGTGTTAGATGTCTATGCTCGTTGGCGTCCTACCCCTGTTTTTCGGGCTATTCACCTTGAGCAATATCTGAAAACCCCGGCAAAGATATACTACAAGTATGAAGGAGCCTCACCGGCTGGTTCTCACAAGCCCAATACCGCTATAGCCCAGGCCTACTATAACAAAAAGGAGGGTGTTACCCGTCTCACCACAGAAACAGGGGCCGGTCAATGGGGGAGTGCTCTTTCCTTGGCAGGGGCTCTCTTCGGTGTGCAGGTGCGTGTGTATATGGTGAAGAGTAGCTACAATATGAAACCTGCGCGTCGGCAGCTCATGGCCACATGGGGGGCTGAATGTATTGCCAGCCCGAGTAATCTCACCGAATTTGGGCGTAAGATCCTTGCCGAAGATCCGTCCAATCCGGGGAGTCTTGGTATTGCGATTAGTGAGGCGGTGGAAGAGGCTGCGAACAGAAATGATACTAATTATGCCCTTGGGAGTGTTCTCAATCATGTCCTCCTTCATCAAACAATCATTGGCCTGGAGGCCAAGGCTCAACTCGCCAGTGTGAACGCCTACCCCGATGTGGTGATTGGTTGTGTAGGGGGTGGAAGTAATTTTGGAGGAATTGCCTTTCCCTTTTTGCATGATGTGATCAGAGAGGGTAAAAAGATCAAGGTGATCGCCGTGGAACCCAAGGCATGTCCGACCCTTACCAAAGGGCTTTATACGTATGATTACGGGGATACAGCAGGGATGACCCCTATCATGAAGATGCATACCCTTGGTCATACCTTCATGCCACCTACGATCCACGCGGGAGGGCTTCGCTACCATGGGATGGCCCCGTTAGTCAGTGCGGTTCTCAACGAGGGGCTTATTGAGGCCAGGGCCTACTACCAGAAGGAGGTTTTTGAAGCCGGAGTTCTTTTTGCGAGAACTGAGGGAATGGTCCCAGCTCCGGAAACCACCCACGCGATCAAGGCTGCTATTGATGAGGCTATACGGGCGAGAGAAGAAGCCACCCCGAGAACCATTCTCTTCAACTTTAGTGGGCATGGTTTCTTTGACATGAGTTCCTATCAACTCTACTTTGAGGGTTCTATGGAGGATTACGAACATCCAGACAAGGCCATTCAGGAAGCCCTCCATCACCTTCCCCTTCAGGCAAAATAAGAAAAAGAACCGGGCTGATTGAGACAGCCCGGTTCTTTGTTTCTTTTTTCCTATGGGCTCCTTTCCTATTCCTGCTCAAGGTGAAGAGAAGAGTTCTGTTTGAGAGGGGAAAGTGACGCCAGAGGAGAGGAGAATTTCCTGTGAGAGTTGTTTTTTTTCTCTTTTTGTGCTATAGTAAATGGAGAGAAAAAGTGTCGTTTTATCAAAACAATCTGTACGAAAGGAAAGAGAATGGATATCAAAGCCCTTTCCGATGAAGAGATTGTAGCCTCGCTGCAAAAAGTGGCAAAAGACGGAGATACCTTTGCACCGGAGGCACTTCCCTACCTTGAGGTTTTGTATGATCGCTATTTTGATCGGGTTATCCAGTGGGCACAAACGGCAGGTGTAAAAAAACAAGAAGCCATTGATGTGGCCCAGGAAGCCTTTATTCGGCTTTATTATCGTTGTCGGAGTTATGATCCTTCTCGGCCGTTTCGGTTCTGGTTTTTCAAGTTGGTGTATAACCTTTCCATGACCTATCTCAAACAACAACAAACACCACTTTCGTTTGAGGAACATTTTTCTTTTGACGAATTGCCAGAGGATGAGGAAAAAAATTTTTCAGAAAAATTTCAATTTTGGGACACTTTTTATGGTATATTGTATGAAATGCCAGAGAAGCTTCGAGTGGTGCTGATGTGGCATCTCTTAGAAGATATGAGTTTTGATGAAATTGCACAGATACTTAATATTTCCTCCCGTCAAGTAAGAAATCGGTATGAGAAAGCCTTGGAGTGGGCGAGAGAACGACTTGGGAGGGACAACAGCGATGAAAGGTAAGGGGCAGGAAAGAAGATTTAAGGGGCAACGAGAGAAAGAAGCCTTGATAAAGGGGCTTCTTCTCTCCTTCCGTGAGGCGATGAAGGTGGAAAAACCGCCTTTCGCCCAGTTTGTACGCCAGTGCGAAGAACGCATGGCTTTGGCGAGGGAAGCACGCAGGCTGGCCGCGAGGAGATGGGGTATGACTCTTCGCTGGGGGTTAGCGCTGGCAAGCGTGCTTATCCTTGGTGTCTTCCTTGGTCGTGGATTTTTCTTTCTTTCGGCAAAAAAGGACTTTGTGGCTACCCAGATGGGCAGAGTGGAGATAGCCAAGGGATCGAGTCTCCATGTTTCTCGGTACACGAGGGATTCTTTGACGGTGATCCATTTTGTGCTTTCTTCGGGTGAGGCAAAATTTGAGCCTGAGAAACTTCCCGGGGATGTGCGCTATGTGGTAGAAACCCCTCATCTCTATATTCGTGTGGTGGGAACGGTATTTCGGGTTCGGGTAGAGGCTGAGGCTACCGTGGTCCAGGTCGAAGAGGGGAAGGTATGGTGCTATCCACGAGCTGAAGGGCACACCTTAGACACCGTTTTGCAGGGGGAGAGCCCCAATAAGGGTGTGGCTATTTTGAGTGGTGGGGGAGAACATATCTGGAAAGAAAAGAAAGAAACTGAGAGAGTGACAAAAGAGGTCATAGCAGAAAGGGAAAAAGTGGTTTCTCAACAAATGAATATAACTCAAAAGGACCAAACGAGAGCTTTTTTAACTGATGGGGAGAAGGCGAGTCTTCTTTTCTACCAGGAATACAAAAATTATCGGGTGAGGTTAACGGCTTCTCAGCGACTGGAGATTGTGTCTCTTGCTGAGAAAAAAGAGGCATCCATTGATCTTTCTTCATGGGCGAAAAGCTGGTTTATGCCGGTACTTTTACCGGATTCTGTGGTGGTGGTGTCTCATACGGGGATTATTCTTCGTTTTCGTTATGATGGCAAGATTCTTTTCAAGCTTCGTCCTGTGGACGGAAAAGTGGTGGGAGAACCCTTAGTCACAGGGCGTGGGGTTGTTCTCATGCAAACCCATGGCTTAACGGTGTGTCTGTGGGAGGGGACATTCTGGACTCTTCCTGCTGAGGCTACTTTCCTCTCACGAAGCAAGCCGTACTATGATGAGGAGCGGGATGTTCTTGTCTATGCGAATGAGGCGGGGAGTATTGCAGGTTATAGTATGGCTAAAAGAGAGATACTCTGGACGCACCGATTGGTGAGGGAATTTGTAGGAGCCCCTATCATTGGAAAAGAGGGGATCGCCTATCTTTATGGAGGAAATGGAAATGCCCTCATTGCCGTCGATGTGAGGGATGGGCATTTTGTATGGAGTACTTCTCTGGAGGCACCTCTTCAAAAGATGGATATCGTAGGAGAGAGACTGGCACTGGTTCTTGATGCTCCAAAGGGGAGCCATATCCAGCTGTTTTCTCTTCGGGAAGGGGAAAGAATCATAACCTTTGTACTTTCAAGTGGGATCAAAGCCTCTCTCCGGGAGAAGAGGATGTGGTATCTTCTCACCGAAGAGGGGGAGGTCTATCGCCTTGATACCGAGGAGGGAAGACTTCATCTGGTGACAAAGGTTCAGGATGTGACGGGGCTTACCTTTATCAGTAACCGTTTAGCCACAGTAGGGGCCTCTGGTCTTCGCTTTATTGAGAAGTAAGAGACAAGGGGTAGAAACTGAGGTTGGAGAGAATTCGGTAGTCTCCACCCATATTCCAGAAGGTATATCCTGAACCGTCGCCATCCCATGTTCCTGAAATCTCACGTTGCACATAACTTTCGTTGTAGTATTTTCTATCATAACTTACCCCTATCTTGAAAGCCTGAACGTAAGGGCGTATGAGGGACTGTTTTTTGGCGATCCAGTGATTGCGTTTACTTCCGTAAAAGTAAATCCGATAGGGCCTTTCTTCGGCCGGTTCATAAGCCATAAAACCCTGATCGAAGTGAGAAGGATAGTACATGGGACAGAATGCGTCCACGAAAGAGGAGAGAAGATCTATCTCCTGATAGGTTCTGAGGCTTGTTCTGTACCAACCGTTAGCTCCATAGATATCCATACTGATGGGAACATCAAGGTTTTTGCGCATATATCTGAAAAAGGAATAGAGGAGTGACTCGGGGGTCATACCAGGGGCTTTTGCCAGGTAAAAGAGATGAGAGAGATTCTCTCCATCGGTGGGGAAACGTACATAGTCAAACTGGATTTCATCAAACCCTAAGGCAACGGCTTCTTGAGCAATGGCAAGGTTGTATTGCCAGACGAGGGGGTGATAGGCATCGACCCAGTATTCCTGGATCTCTTTTTTGGTTTCTCCCGTCGTCTTTATGCCCTGCCATGGCTTGGAAGAGTTTTTGTCCCAGGAAGCAAGCATAAAGTTACTGCTACTATAGAGCACTCTATCCTGGAATAGCACAATTCTGGCAATGAGATGCCATCCCCTTTTTTTGGCTTCTTCGATAAAAGAGGACAGGGGGAGGGGGCGTGAACGGCCAAGCTGTTTGAGGAGGGGGGCTTTGGGAGAAAACCTGAGGTTTCCCCAGTCGTCTTTGAGGTCTATCACAAGGGCGTTGGCTTTTTTTTCTTCCATGAGGGAGAGAATAGGTTTGAAACGGGATGGTTTGGAGACAATGGAAGGGGGGAGATAAAAGGCCACCTTATTTTTTGCTTTCTCCTGTCGCGGGGAGAGAAGAGGGGGCTGAAAAGCCCACAGGTCAGAGAGAACAACACCATCGATCCAGAGACAGGACACAGTTCCCTGTTTTTTCTCTCTGAAAAGCTGGCAAAGAGTGGCAACCTGGTGGTGTTTTTCCCATGGTTTTAGCTTTATGCCATCGAAAACCATAATACCCTGGTCGCTTGTGAGAAGAAGCCCTTCTTCAGAAAGAGTAAGCCCGGAAACAAAACCGTCATCTAAAGCCAATTTTTGTACCTTTTCCCATCGTTTGTTTGTATAAGAATAGAGGTGGGGGAAAAAGTTGTTCACTGCCCAGATGCCCTTCCATTTTCCAGAGGAAACAACAAGAAGAGATGATATTTCTTCGTTGTAAAGGGTATCAGCAAAAAGACCACGGCTCTCTCTTTTCCAGTTTCCTTCATAGCGAAAGATACCATTCAGGGCATGTCCTGCCCAGAGAGTCAGGCGCGGGGTAGCCCTGATGGCTACACTCAGCCATCCCCGGTAAGTGGGAGAGCCTAAAGAGATCCAGCTCTGGCCGGCGTTGGTGGAAAGATAGACAGTACTTTTTGAACAGGTGGCCCATACGGAGGGGTTATCCGGGGCGATAGCCACGTCCATGAGAGGTTCTGTATCGGGAAAGTAGTGAACGCCATTTTCGGAGAGGTCTTGAATAAGCCAGGTATGAAGGCCTGTATTTTTTGGGCTTATTTCCCCTGAGGTGGGGTCAAAAAAGAAAAGCCCATGGGAGGTTCGAAGAAGGATAGCTGAAGGGGCAGAAAGTATTTCCCATATGCTTCCATTGGTCCAGATAGGCAAAAAGTCTTTGTTTGTATAGACAAAAAAACCTTTGTCTGAACCGATGTAAATGGTGCTATAAAGAAGAGAGGGGATTATCAGGAAAAAAAGAGAGAAAGCCTTGTTCATAAGACCTCCAGAGGGAAAAAGATATGCTTTTTGTAATAGCCGGGGGTGAGGGAAAGTTCCCGGGCAAGGATGAGAGCCTTTTCTATTCCTTCTCCCACCTCTTCTGGCCGGTGAGCGTCTGATCCGAGAATAACCTTCTTGCCACCTTTTTGGGCGTATCGTGTGAGAATGTGGATATCTGGCATACTGAAGGGCAGGCCTTTTCTCCAGAGGGAGGTGTTGATCTCTAGAGCTATATCTTTTTCTATAATAAGGGAGAGAATGCTATCCACCATATCCCATGGAATATGATAGGAAGCAAGGTATCTTCTCGGAAAATCCATATGGGCAACGGCATCAATGTCGGTGGTTTCTACCATGCGACGAACCTCTGAAAAATAGGCTTCATAAACTGTTTCATCGGGAACATTGTGCGTGGCGAAAGGTCCGAATACCTTACCGGCGACATGGATAGAACCTAAGAAAAGGTCAAAGGGCAGGTCTTTCCATTGTTGAAGAAGAGAAGGGTTATTCTGGATTTCTCCTATCTCGACACCGATGAGAAGACCGGGAAATTGCTTTTGTTTATTGGTTAGAAAAAGGCATCGGCTTTCCACATCGAACGTGTACTCTTTGTCTTCCCATACCTGATAGTGGTCAGCGATGGTAAAAAAATCCAGCCCTTTTTTTTGCGCGGTAATGGCAATCTCCTCTATAGAGGAGGAGGAATCAGGGGAAAAAAAGCTATGAATGTGCGAATCAGCCAGCACAACTATGCCTCCTCTTCCTCTCGGATGAAAAGGGATGCGGCTTCATCGAAGGCTACGCTGACAACCTTGGAAACACCCTGTTCTTCCATGGTGACACCATAAAGGGCATCACAGATCTCAAGGGTTGACTTTGAGTGAGAAACAATCAAGAACTGAGAGACTTCCTTGAAGTCAAGGAGAAGTCTTTTGAAGCGTTCAATATTGTCGTCATCGAGGGGGGCGTCCATTTCGTCTAACACAACAAAGGGGGTGGGTTTCAGGTGGAGAATGGCAAAGATCACCGAGATAGCGACAAGGGCTCTTTCTCCTCCTGAGAGAAGAGAAATTGATTGAAACTTTTTTCCTGGTGGTTCTGCCATGATGTTGATACCGGAGTTAAGGACATCATTTTCATCGACTAAGATGAGATCAGCCCTTCCCCCATCAAACATGCGAGCAAAGATTTTTCGGAAGGATTTTCGGATAGCTTCAAAGGAGGAGATGAAAAGTTCTCTTGACTTTTCATTGGTTTCTTCAATGAGATTTATAATATCCTGCATGGCTTTTTCACTGTCTTGCTTTTGTTGTTCGAGGTAGTCCCGACGTTCCCTTGCATTTCGATACTCTTCGATAGCAAGGAGGTTCACATCCCCTAACTGGGTGAGATCCTGGCGAAGTTTGGTTATGGTCTTGTGAAGGGAGTCAATGGTGTCTCCCTCCTGGAGAGGAACATCGGAAGGCGAGCAGTTATAGATTTCCTGGATACGGCTGATAATAGCCTGCTGGTTTGCCTGACGTTCCTGGATGGCGTTTTCGAGTCCTCCGATGCGTTTTTCGAGGGTCTGGATGTCGATTTCGATCTCTTTTCTGAGAGATTCCAAGGACTTTCGCTGCTTGAGAATGGATTCCACCTGGGAACGAATATCAGTGAGATTTTTCTGGTAGTGATCTAAATCGCGGGAGAGGAGGGAGAGTTTCTCTTCGGCTTCTTCAATGAGGCTTTCTAATTGCTCGACAATCTGCTTTGAATTGTCAATATCCCGGGTGTAATTGGTTCTGGTTCTCTCAATCTCTTCAATCTGATGACCGATACGCTGGATTTCTGTGGCTAATGACTTGTACTGTTCGTCAATACGTACACTTTCTACACGCTGATTGTTGAGTTTTTCAAGCTCTTTGTTGAGTTCGGTTTTTTTGTCGGCGACATCGGCTTCATATTCTTCGATAATCTGCATGATGTTTTCGAGCTGGCTTTGTTTTTGAAGAATACGGTCCCCGTATTGAGCAAGGGTATTCTGGATCTGGGCGTAGGTTTCTTCTGAATTATGGTGTTCTCGTTCAAGTTTTTTGATCTCTTCTTCAAGCGTATGCACTTCGTATTCAGCCCGGGTATAGGAGGCCTGGATGTTTTCTCGCAGGGTCTGGAGTTCCCGAAGACGTTCCTGGAGGGCTTCGATCTTCAGACGGTTGTCTTCGATAACCGACGAAATTTCTTCGATGTTTTCCTGGATGCGTTCTTTCTGGGTATAGGTGCCCTCTTCACTGTAGAGAATACCAAGGATACTTTCGTAAGAGGACTGGATTTCTTTGAAGAGATTTTTGAGACTACTGAGATACTCTTTACTCTGTTCGATATGGCTGTTGGCAAGAGATGATTCTATTTTGGCAAAGAGATCGGCAAGTTTGGCCTCTAAAAGGGGCCTTCTCTGAGAGAAGGCTTTGATTTCTGTGGCCTGTTTTTCGAGGGACTCGATGATGATTTTGTCCACTGACTTGAGTTTTTGTTGAAGATTTTGGATACTCTGCAACAGGCTCTGGTTTTCTTTTTTGAGGTCGGATTCCTCTTTGCTGTTTTGTTGCATCTGGGTGGTGATATCCTGAACCTCAAGGGCAATACGGTCACGTTTTTGCTTGAGTTCTGCGAGGAGGTTTTGTTTTTCCTGCCATTGGCTGGAGAGGGATTGTTTCTGGTGAAAAATTTCCTCGAGCTTTTTCTGCAGGCTGTCTCGCTGGAATTCCAAGGTGAGAATATCCTTCTTGAGGGCATCCACATGGTCACGGGTAACGGTTTGAGAGAAGCCCAACTGCCTTGACTTTTCGAGAAGGGCTTGATTGAGGAGTTTCATGTTCTCGTGGAGGCTGTCGATGGTTCGCTGAATGTCGGAGAGCTTTTCTTTGGCATTTTCTCTGAGTTCTTCAATTGAAGAGAGGGCCTCCTGCTTTTTCTGGTATTCTTCACGGAGGGCTTTTTCTCTTTCAGCCCCTTCTGAAAGGCGCTGAGAGAGACTTTCTATTTGTTTTTCAAGGAAGGCTTTTCGTTCACGGTTGGATTTGATCTGAGTCTGGAGTTCGGTGATGTTTTTTTCCAAGGAGGTGATTTTCTCACGCCATTCGTTTTGCTGGCTTTCTTTCTGGGAAAGTTCTTCATCGAGGGTGATGAGGCTCTCTTCGATTTCGGAGAGTTTGGCCTGTTTCTGGGTGAGCTGGGTTTCTATTTTTTGTTTGTCGGCTATTTTGGCCTCGATTTCTTCCTGCATGTTTTTGACACGGAGAACCTCAAAGCGAAGTTCGCAGGAGGTGAGTTCGGCTTTTATTTCGTTGTATCTTCGGGCATTTTCCGCCTGTTTTTCGAGTTTGATGAGTTCTTTTTCAAGTTCGATAATCACATCCTGTACACGTTCAAGGTTGGCTCGTGCTGCTTCAAGTTTTTTCTCTGCCTCTTCTTTGCGAAACTTGAATTTGGAAATACCTGCAAATTCCTCGAAAAGCAGTCGTCTCTCCTCGGGGCTTTCCGAGAGAAGCCGGTCAATTTTCCCCTGTTCAAAGATAGCGTAACTATCCCTTCCTATGCCTGTATCGAGAAAGATTTCTACAATATCCTTGAGTCGAACACGAGATTTGTTGATAAAGTACTGTCCCTCTCCTGAGCGGAAAATGCGTCTTCCAATACTTACCTCATTGAAGTCTAAAGGAAGCCAGTGGTTTTCGTTGGAAAAGGTGAGGGTGACCTCAGCCATTCCTTTTGGGGAACGGTTCTGGGTTCCGTTGAAAATGACGTCTTCCATTTTCTCACCACGCAAACTCTTGGCGCTTTGTTCACCAAGCACCCATTTGATGGCCTCGACAATGTTGGATTTTCCTGACCCATTGGCCCCTACAATGCCAGTGATGCCATCTACGCACTCTAATGTGGTTTTGACAGCAAACGACTTGAATCCGTCAAGCTCGATGGTTTTGAGATACCGTGCCATGGATACTCCTTCTGAAAGAGCCTTTTATTATAGGATGGTTTTTTTTTCTTGGCAACTTTTGGGCTCAGAAAAAAAGAGGGGATATCCATATCCGTCGGACATCCCCTTTTGGGGCTAACAGGAGTCGAACCTGTGGCCC
>FQKF010170646.1_pt1 | contig 11549 bp, 9 predicted proteins | sample 1504521 | NCBI WGS metagenome assembly FQKF01 (sample SAMEA4475357, study PRJEB15587) | soil metagenome | biome: Soil; feature: Field | place: India | collected 2015-03-11 | depth 0 m
ATTTGTTTGTATATGTGTTACATAAAATTTGAATGTAACCCACTTTTTATCTTTGACAGCTAATAGTAATTTGAAAATGTTATTTATGAGCTCCAATGCTTTTCAATTTTTATTAAAGCAATTGCGGAATATTTAACTGAAGTGGTAAATTTATTTTATTTAGTTCGTTTTTGCGATATACATATACTATTCCATAATTGCTACATTCTTTTCTTCTGTCGTTTTCGGGTAAATCTTTAAAATGTTGTTCTATTTCATTCCAGAGTTGAGTAATTAATTCATCGGCAATTTTACGCAATGCACTTAGTTCATTAACATATCGTGAAGTAGATTTTTGAAGTGTTTTTTGCGATTGATAGGCATCTTTGAAACGTTCAAAACGAACTTTTACCAGTGCAACAGTTGGATTGGTAATGGGCGATAGGCCTTTTCTCATTCTTTCTTGTTCTCCCTGTATAATTTTTTCACCCCACAACAGAATTGATTCTTCTGTATTAAGATTAGGTAGTCGGGTATCGTCTTCTGCCAGACCGAAAAATGTTCGTGTGTTTGAAGGTAATTCGCCTCGTTGTATTGACATGTTCATCACCTGTATAAAATGCGATAAATAAAGCCGAGCCTTCCGTAAATGCTGCTGGTATTCTTTACTTCTTTTTATCTGATTGGCATAGGTAAACCTACTTTCAGCTACATTTTTTTCAAAAATCGGTAAAAATGATTGTAATTTTTGAAAAGTACTTTGTGTGAATGCAAGTTTAAAAGGAGGCAATTCTTTACCTTTTTGATAAGCTGTTCGCATGGCTTTTAAACGAGCAGCATCGGTGTTGGGCAGGCGACGATACGGCATAGTTGAAAAGTTTTACTTGTTAATAAACCTGTTAATAACTTTTATGTGCGAATATAAAAAATAAAATTAAAAAAACAAGACCATTCGTAATTTTTTTTAGTTTTATAAATTGTAAATGAACAAGTTAATTCAAGTTTGATTTTCTAAATGGCTCAATTTTTCATTTATTCGTAATGGTTTGATAAATTTAGTTTGTCAAAATCAAATTTAGCTGATTAAATTTTTAATTCTTTTTTAATTAGAAATATATTTGCTTACTTTGGATGGAATATAAATGAAAATTTATCGCATTCATGCTATTTAGCATATTAAATCTTGTTCATTTGTATTATAGAATTATTGATTTTAAATAATCGAAAATTATGAATTATATCGACATTATACTTGCCGTTATTTTATTAATAGCTGCTATAAAGGGTTTTCGAAAAGGTTTTATACATCAAGCAGCCAGTTTAATTGCATGGATAATTGGAATATTTCTGGCAATTAAAATTAGTAAAGTTATGGTTCCAGTTATTCATCCAGATTTAATTACATCACTTAGTGTTGCGAAGATTATGTCGTTTCTACTTGTTTTAATTGTAGTCGTAATTGCTATTCTTTTTGCTGGCAAGGTCATTGAAAAATTTTTCGAAGATCTTAATTTAAGTGGACTTAATAGGTTAGCGGGGTTGGTTTTTAGCCTTATAAAAACTCTATTTATTTTGAGCGTTATAATGATTTTAATACATATTTCAATAATTCGATTTAATTGGCCATCGAAACAATCGCGAGAAAAGTCAATACTTTATCAACCCATAGAATCATTTGCCCCTATTGTTTTTCCATATCTTTCGAGATTAGTGGAATCGGATTCTACCCAAAATAAATAGATTAGTATCAATTTAATAATATATTCAATAATAGTTTTTATTTAATTCTTAAATTTGCCACAAAATAACAATAAAAATAAAAAGTCATGAATATACCTTCAAACCTACGTTATACAAAGGATCATGAATGGATTCTTTTAGAAGGCGATGTGGCCAAAGTCGGAATTACAGATTATGCCCAGCATGAATTAGGTGACATTGTGTTTGTCGACATTGATTCAATAGGTAAAGAATTATCGCAGGGGGCTGTATTTGGTACAATAGAAGCGGTAAAAACGGTTTCAGATTTATTTTTACCTATGAGCGGCAAGGTTTTAGAAAAGAATAGTGCTCTGGAATCGTCGCCTGAACTTATAAATAAGGATCCATATGGTGAAGGTTGGATAATTAAAGTTAAAATTTCGAATGCCGACGAATATATTACCTTATTGGATGCTAATGGTTATGCACAGTTAATTGGCGAATAGTTTTTTCTTGATTTAAAATCCTCTTTTATTTAAACATTCGGGTGAATGAAGTATATTCGAAACTTTTGTATTATAGCACATATTGATCATGGGAAAAGCACCCTGGCTGATAGACTAATTGAAATGACTCATACCTTAAGTGATCGAGAATTGCAGGACCAGGTGCTCGATAATATGGACCTTGAACGCGAACGGGGTATTACTATTAAAAGCCATGCTATTTGCATGGAATATGAGTATAAAGGAGAAAAGTATACACTAAATTTAATTGATACACCGGGTCATGTCGATTTTTCGTATGAAGTATCAAGAGCTATTGCGGCCTGCGAAGGTGCATTGTTGGTTGTTGATGCTACACAGGGAATACAGGCGCAAACCATATCGAATCTTTATATGGCTCTTGAACATGATTTAGAAATCATTCCGGTAATCAATAAAATCGATATGGATGCAGCTAAAACTGAAGAAGTACGCGATGACATTGTTGAGCTACTTGGTTGTAAACCCGATGATATTATACCTGTTAGTGCACGAACAGGCCAGAATGTCGATAAAATATTGGAAGCTATTATAGAACGAATACCTCCTCCACAGGGTAATGCTGAAGCTCCTTTACAAGCTTTAATTTTTGATTCGGTATTTAATTCGTATCGAGGAATTATTGCCTACTTTAAAATTGTAAATGGTACATTGCGTACCAACGACCATGTTAAATTTTTTAACACCGGTCGCGATTATTTTGCCGATGAAATTGGGGTTTTAAAGCTTAAGTACGAGCCACGTAATGAACTTACAGTTGGGCAGGTAGGTTATATTATTTCGGGAATCAAAAATTCGCGTGAAGTAAAAGTAGGCGATACCATTACCCACGTTGATAATCCCTGCGATAATGCTATATCGGGTTTTGAAGATGTTAAACCAATGGTGTTTGCAGGTGTTTATCCCATCGATGCCGATGAATACGAAGAACTTCGTTCATCGCTTGAAAAATTACAACTAAATGATGCTTCTTTGACCTTTGTTCCAGAGTCGTCGGCTGCACTTGGATTTGGATTTCGGTGCGGATTTTTAGGGCTACTTCATATGGAAATTGTTCAGGAAAGGCTTGACCGCGAGTTTAATATGAGTGTTATAACTACCGTGCCTAACGTTTCATATAAAGTATACACCACAAAAGGAGAAGTTATTGATGTACATAATCCTTCAGGATTACCACCCATTACAACAATTGATCATATTGAAGAACCTTATATTTCAGCTCAAATTATTACCCGTACCGAATTTTTAGGGGGTATCATGAAATTGTGCCTTGATAAAAGGGGTATTCTTAAAAACCAACATTTTAGTAGCCACGATAGGGTAGAATTAAACTTTGAAATGCCTTTATCGGAAATAGTTTTCGACTTTTATGATAAGCTAAAAAGTATTTCAAAAGGATACGCTTCGTTCGACTACCACCCAAGTACTTATAAACCCGCCAATTTAGTTAAGTTAGATATTTTATTGAATGGAGAATCGGTCGATGCCCTTTCGACACTTATTCATCGTGATCATGCTTATGATTTTGGCCGTCGAATGTGTGAAAAGCTTAAAGAGCTTATACCTCGTCAACAATTCGATGTTGCCATACAGGCTGCTATAGGTTCAAAAATTATAGCTCGAGAAACAATTAAAGCACTGCGAAAAGATGTTACTGCCAAGTGTTATGGAGGTGACATAACACGAAAACGTAAGCTTCTTGAAAAACAAAAAGAAGGTAAAAAACGCATGCGACAGGTGGGTAGTGTAGAAGTTCCACAACAAGCATTCCTGGCGGTTCTTAAATTAAATAATTAAAAATATTGCATTTAAAAAATAGTTTTCCGATAAATAAATTTCTTTTATTAATCGGAAAACTAGCCTTTCTTATAAAATTTTTAATTATTAACTGCTAAAACTTATAACTTATACTTAACGAATATTGAGTTCCGGGTTTATATCTGGTTGTTATTTGTTCCAGATTAAGTTTTTGCTGACTTGAAACTAATGTAACTGTTTCATATTGAAGTTGAGTGACTGGTTCATTGAGCAAATCTTTTATACCGAATTTAAATTCAAGCCCTCTGCCAATTTCTTTCACAATGGTTAAATCAACTAAATTACGGCCTAATTCCCATGTGTGTGGAAAATTTTTTGTACCAATAAATACCAACCGTCGTCCTATTTTATTATATAAAACATTAAACTGAAATTTATGTTTTTCGCTAATATAAAAGGCTCCAACATTAATGATATATGGCGACTGTCCCATCATTTCTCTTTCTTTTTCTCTTGTATCGGGTAAATCGGTATTTACTCTACTTTGAATTAAGGCAATGTTCATCACCAGTGTAATGTTTTTTAAATATTTCAGAAAATTATCATAGTCTCCAAGTTTGTTAAAACTTTTACGCATATCTAGTTCAATTCCAGCGCTATAACCTTCTTTTGTGTTAAAAGGTTTATATTCGGGTTGGTTTCCTGTTTCAATTAAAGAAATTTCGATGGGGTCGGAGAATTTTTTATAAAATAAAGCAAATGTTATCATCTCAGCTTGTGAAGGATAAATTTCGTAGCGTAAATCGAAATTATCGATATAATTATTTCGAAGTGAATCGTTACCCCAAACACCGGCATTTAGATCAAAATCGGTATAATAGAACTGCGATACTTCACGAAATTCGGGACGGTTTACAGTTTTTCCATACGAAAAGCGTAAAATATTATTTTCAGTAAATGAATATGATAGATTTACACTACTAAAAATATCAGTCGATTTGAAAGTAATATCGGGCGTCAATTCTTTGTTTTTCTGAAAATCGGCTAATAACCGATAATAGTTTTCGATACGAACACCTGTGTATAAATTTAATTTTTGAATAATTGGGAATTTTAAACCAACATAAGGTGAGAATATTCTATTATCGACACGATAATGATTGGTAGGTTTTGAGTTTTCATTATAAGCTAATCCTCCTGGATAGTAAAAATTTTTATTTTGCAATACACTGTCAATAGGTTGAAATAAGTCAATAGAAGTGAATCCTTTAGTAATAATACCAATATTGCGGGCGTCAAAAATTCGTTCCCGAATTTCATAACTTAGCCCGGTTTTTAATGTGAATTCGCGCGATAACCAATTAAAATTTTGTTTTAAATGAATTGTCCAGTTATGTATATATTCATCACTATTCATATAAAATCGGCCACCCCGTTCAGGTACAGGTACCAGGCTTGTAAAAGATAGCCTATATTGGTAAATGTTATCATTTGTTAGTAGCTTATTCATATATAATTTTTTCATATCGGGTTGGTACTTGTTAGCATATGAAAATCCGTATAACCATTCAATTTGAGTATTTTCATTGTTGAAATTTGAAGTACCTGCAATTTGTCCCAGATATGTAGTACGCTGGTTAAATTCCATTGAATAAGCACGTATTGTGTCAAGTTCTGAACTTTCATATCGTATTCCGTCACGGATAACAGTTCTATCAGAACTATTTATGTTGAAAAAATTTCTTACTTCTATTTTATGTCTATTTGACCAACTAAATGCCCAATTATGCACTATACCTGATCGAACAGAAAAGTTGTATCGTTTATCAGTAAAGTTATATAAATATGAAGGGTCGCCAGTTATAGCATTTGGGTCAAGGTAATCGGCCCTTAAAGCATTGTATGTGCTTGAGCTCTGGCTATAAATAATTGACGAAATATTTGATACTTTAATGTTACCTAACGCAAATGTGCGATTAAGAGTAATTGAAGCACTCTGATTTGGTTTTGCCGTTGTCTGGTAAGGAATAAAACCTTCATTGTTGAACGAACGCGATATTTTTGTAATAGAGTCTTGATAAGCAGGCAAATAATCGTATCGGAAAATGGAGTCATTCATCTGGTTTTTTGAGGGGAAGACAGATGGTAACTTTCTGGTTCCGTCATCGATTCCTAACCAATCGAGTTTGCCTCCTTTATAAGTATAAAAGTTTTCAAAAGTTGTGTTTTGAGTATATCCAATACTATAAGAAAATGAAGTAGAGTTTTCGTCAATCACATTTTTTGTATTAATGTTAATTGCTGCACCGGCAAAGTCGGCAGGTAATTCGGGTGCTGGAGTTTTGTAAATAAATATGTTGTCGATCAAATTACTGGGTAATAAATCGAACGAAAATGCACGAACATCGGCTTCAGAGCTTGGCGCAACCGATCCGTTTAAAAGAACACTATTATATCGTTCCATTAATCCACGAACCACAATAAACCTTCCACTATTTAGTGTAATACCGGGTATCCGACGTACCACTTCAGCAGCATCTCTATCCACTGACTTTTGGATTTGTTGGTTGGAAATACCACTTACAATTAAGTCCTGGCTTTTAATGGATGAAATCATTGCCAAGTCAGTATTTTGTCTTTTTCGGGCCACAACTTTTACTTCACTAATTTCAATGGTAGCAGGCATAAGTTCAAAATTTACTATTACTGTACCATCATTGGGAACTTTTACTTTTACCTCTTTATTGTTATACGATACATACGATGCAACCAATGTAATTTCACCTGTTGGTACATTTTTCAATTCAAAATTTCCATCTAAATCGCTTGTAGTTCCAATATTAGTATTAGGTATATAAATACTGCATCCTATAAGGGTCTCCCCTGATTTTGCATCGGTTACAGTCCCTTTTACTATACGTTGAGCCAGAATATTATTCGATATAAAAAATATACAAACTGTTAAATTCAAAACGTAAAAACACTTCTTAATCATTGTATTTCTTTAATTTTATGTTAATTGTATATAAAGCGTTTATCAACTTTGTTTTTCAAATTGTTGAATAATTGCTTGAGGAACTTTTTCAACATCTAATAATAATAATCCATCAAGTACATGATTAAATGCAGGATCGATGTTGAAACTGATAATTTTGCCATTTAGCATTAAATATTTTCGAAGCAACACTGGTATTTTTTGTTTTTCAATATCATAAATTATATTATCCAATTCATCGAGGGTGTTAATTGAATGCAGAATAATATTATCGTTTGACGCAATAATTTTTGGTCGGAAAGCTTTTCTGGCCTTTACTAATTTTGCTAATTCATAATCGAAATGGTTATTAATTATATATTTTACTAGAATCGATTTTGATTTTTCGGTATATTGTTTACTGATACTTACGGGTCCGAATAAATATTTATATTGAGAGTTATTTTTTAAAAACAGAAAAATTCCTTTCCAGAGTAAAAATAATGCTACAGACGATTTTTGATATTCTGAAACAATAAACGAACGTCCCAATTCTATACCTTTTATCAATACATCCCGAATGGATTTTTTGTACTTAAATAAGGTACTTGTATAAAAGCCTTTTATTCCATACTGTTCTATTATTTGGTCTCCTAAACCCAAACGATATGCTCCAACTATTCTTTTTTTACTTTTGTCCCATATAAATAAGTGATAATAATAATAATCGAATTCATCTAAATCGATTTTTGCATTGGTTCCCTCTCCAACTTCACGAAATGTTAATTCTCGAAGACGTCCGATTTCTGTGATAATGTTTGGAATTTTTTCACTGGTTGTACAATAAATTTCATACTGATTTTGCTCAAATAACTTATCTTGTTGTGTTAATGATTCAATTTCTTTTAGAATTATGTCTGTATCAATTTGATCAACAATTGGTTCAGAAGAATCAACATATTTTGTATAAAACTTCGATATATTAAAATAATATGCCAATGTATATGTTCTGGCCCGCAAATAACGACCAAATGAATTAATATTATTAAATTTTTCTTGTTCGGCAACACTTATTGCTGTACCAATGCGTAATGATATTAACTCATTACTTTTATTAAGTAATTCTGAGGGAAGTTTTATAGTTCGAAGCACTGGATTGATTAATCCGAGCAGCTGGAATGTTAAACTATTACATCCACTAAAATAAATGGGTATAATAGGCACCCTACAATTTTTGATAAATTTGATAGAGCCTTTCTCCCATTTACTGTCAACAATCTTCATACTGTTAAGTTGTGCCGACGAAACCTGACCTGCTGGAAATATAAGTAGACAACCGCCGTTCTTTACATGTTTATATGCCTCTTTTACCCCTTTTAAATTTTTGTAATTCTTGATATATTCGAGAGGATTAACCGATATAAAATATTCTCGTATGGGTTCAATGTTTTCCAATAAAAAATTGGCGAGAACTTTTATATCGGGTCGTTTTTCGTGTAAAAGATCAAACAAGATAAGGCCTTCTAAGCCACCAAAAGGATGATTTGAAACAAGAATACAACCTCCCTTCCTGGGAATGTTATTAATTTCAGTTTTATCAACTGAATATTTGATATGGAGTTCTGTTAGAATATTTCGAATAAAATCAATGCCTTTTTTGTTGTAATTTTCGTTATATAATTCGTTTACTTTATCGAATTTTAATGCACGATGAACAAATTTTGAAAAAAGATTAGGTTTGGCTTTTTGACGTACAGGTAGCCATTTATTTATGTGTTCGGTTTTAATAAGTTCACTCATAATTTAATATAGTATAAGGTTAATTACAGTTTATGTCGAAATTTCTCGACTCAACTACCTTTCCTTCTTTATTAAAGTTTTTCCATGTGCCACACTTTACACCTTCTAAATAATGCATTTCGTATCGTAAGTTGCCTTCTTCATCGTATATGAGCCAGGTGCCATGTTTTTTATCGTTTTTATATTCGGCTATTGATAATATTTTGCCGTTTGCATTATATTTTACCCATTTCCCATCCATTAATCCTTTTCGATATGAGCGAATCTCCATAACCTGGCCATTTAAATAATATAGCGTAGTTGTAGAGTCGAGTTCTCCATTTTTTATATTCATTTCTAATTTTTTAACCCCATTTTCGTAATACTCGACATAAGTGCCTGAAAATAAATTATGGTTCTTATCGAAATATTTTGCATTTTCTACTTTTATAAGAATATCCTGAGCAAATATTGGAGAGCTCATTAAAAGTATAGAGATAAAGGAAATAGGGTATATGGTTAAAATTTTGGAAAGGAAATACCAAAGTGCTTTTGGCGTAATAAAATTTTTAGTTTTATGCATCTTAAAAATCATTTATAATTGATTGTATAAGGCAAATATTAAATCATTGGTTCACAAATTATGTAAACCACCAAATTTTTAGAACCAGTATTATCAGTTATATTGATATTTTGTTAAGTAAATAGTTGATCCAATTTTAATGAGTAATGTTGTTTAATTTGATCAACCATGGAGAATTTGATTTACTATCATTTAGATATATGTTTTCAATTTTTGACTGATATGAAATGTATTCTACTTTTATTGCATGAGCACCGGGAACAATATTTTCAAATTCAAATTTTCCATCTAAATTTGTGTAAACCTTAATATTACAATCCAGCAAGGTTACTTCTACCCCTGCAAGAGGTTCATTATTAAGTTTATCAACAATAACTCCTTCTATTTTTTGTCCATTATTAGAACTTACAATGCACTGTTTGTTATGAACTTCTGGCATTGGTTTGTCAGATGCTTTTACTATAACACCTGTTGAAATTGAAAGAATAAAGCAACAAATGAAGGTTCTCATTTTGTTATTTTCAATTAAATTTGATTTCATAAGATATAATTTATATGTTTACATAAGCAAAAGTAAATTTTGCACATTAAGTAATGGTAGCTTTATTATTAACTTAATGTTATTAAGAAAAAAATTACATGTTAACATAAAGAAAAATTTATGTAAAGTTTTGTTATTGATTATATTACAAGCTTTATAAATGGAATAATTAACAATAAATTAATATAGCAGAAACAATTAGTTAAAACATAACATGGATTTTTGTAAAATAAATCTTAAATTTAGATTAAAAGCAAGTTAAATACGAATACTTTATTAGGTTAAATAGCATAAACAATACATTATGAAAAATTTGTTTTTACTAATTGTTTTAGTATGTGCTCTGCCACATGTATATAGTCAAAGTGCTGTTAAAGTTGATATAGACAGCTTGAGCGACCAAGTAAAGTCAAACGCTTTAGAAATAAGCAATCTGAAAAAAATCAAATTTACAGGTTTTATTCAGTTTCAATATCAGAAATCAGACTCTACTGGTATTGAAACATTTCAGGGAGATAATTTTGAAGCTGGACAGGATCAACGCTTTAATATTCGCAAAGGTAGATTCAAAGCGGTATATTCCGATAATTTCGGACTTTATTCAGTAATGTTTGATTTTAACGAGAAGGGAGTAGGTATTAAAGAAGCCTTCATTCAAATAAAATTGCCCGTTTTGAGAATCATTTCGGTTCAAGCAGGTTTATTTAACAGGCCATTCGGTTATGAAATTGGTTATTCATCGAGCTCAATGGAATATATTGAAAGAGCACGAATTACACAGACACTATTCCCCGGAGAAACAGATTTAGGGACCTCTGTTATATTTCATATACCAAATGCGGGTATATTAAGTAATTTTTCATTACAAGCAGGCTTATTTAATGGAGCATACAATAAACCCGATATTGATAATTATAAAGATCTAATTACAAATTTAAAATACAGTTTTTCAAAAAATGATCTCAAAGTTGGTTTAGGAGTTTCATACTATAATGGGAAAATGGCAAATTTTTCAAGATTATACTATAAATTTGTTGATAGCATGTACCAAAGCTATGTGATTGATACCTTATCAGCAATTAAACGTGAGTATTATGGCATTGATGCGCAAATATCAACACATACAGTATTAGGAAAAACTTCATTTTCGGCCGAGTATCTTTGGGGGCAACAACCAGGCATATCAAAAAGTACAAGAACCCCGATTGAGACTACGTTAAAAAATTCTCCAATTGGGCCAACTTATTTGCGCCAATTCAGTGGAGGTTACCTTGTTATGGTACAAAGTATTTTAAATACGAATCATCATCTGGTTTTTCGTTACGACTGGTATGACCCAAATACCAAAATAAAAGGTAAAGAAATCAAAGATAAAACTACCTCAGGAAGCGCAACAAATATATCCAAAGCCGATATTTTATATAAAACATTTGAGATAGGCTGGTTTTATGAATACAAAAAAAACACCCGTATTTCAATTTATTATGATGTGCCTATAAATGAAGAAACATCGTTAAATGAATTTTACGCTGATAAAAAAGATAATTTATTTACCATCCGATTACAATATAAGTTTTAAATGCTTCAAGGATAAAGTAATTTAAAGGACTGTTAACAGAAATTTAACAGTCCTTTTTCTATTTAAAAAAATTTTATGTTACACATATACAAACAAATAGAATATAAACG
>FQKF010076251.1_pt1 | contig 11547 bp, 8 predicted proteins | sample 1504521 | NCBI WGS metagenome assembly FQKF01 (sample SAMEA4475357, study PRJEB15587) | soil metagenome | biome: Soil; feature: Field | place: India | collected 2015-03-11 | depth 0 m
TTTTGGGCGCCGCGCCAATGAAAAACCTGAAGAGGAGCAAACCCTACACCATAGCGCACAAGTCGGCCAGGCGCGCCGAATAGCCCGCTTCGTTATCGTACCAGCCTACGATGCGGCACGTATTGCCATTCACCTGTGTCAGGCCAGCGTCAAAGATGCAGGAATGGGTATTGCGGATGATGTCGCTGCTGACGATAGGGGCTTCCGTATATTCCAGAATGCCTCTTAGGTCAGACTCGGCAGCAGCTTTGAAGGCGGCATTAATTTCCTCGACCGTGGCAGCCTTCTTGATGGTGCACACGCAGTCTGTAACGGAGCCAGTGGCCACAGGCACGCGCATAGAATGCGCGGCGATTTTACCCTTGAGGTGCGGAGCAACCAACACTACGGCTTTGGCCGCACCCGTGCTGGTAGGCACGATGTTTTGCGCTGCTGCGCGCGCCCGGCGCAGATCGCGGTGGGGGCCATCCTGCAGGTTCTGGTCAGCCGTGTAGGCGTGTATGGTGTTCATGAACAACTGCTCTACGCCAAAAGCGCGGTCGAGCGTCATAATCATGGGCACCAAGCAGTTCGTCGTGCAGGAGGCGTTGGAGATAATGGTATCGCTCGGCTTGATGTCCCGGTGGTTGGCCCCAAGCACAAACGTGGGAATATCGTCGGACTTGGGCGGTGCCGACAGTACAACACGCTTGGCACCCGCCTGCAGATGCAGTTCTGCTTTTTCGCGGCTCAGGAAGACGCCGGTGCATTCGAGTACCACATCCACACCTAAATCTTTCCATGGGCATTCTGCCGGGTTCTTGATGGCTGAGCCGAGAATTTTCTGTCCGTTGATGTACAGGTACTCATCGTCGGCGCTCACCGTGCCCTCAAAGCGGCCGTGCATGGTGTCGTACTTGAGCAAGTGGGCCAGTGTCTGGTTATCCGTCAGGTCGTTGATGGCTACGACCTCTACGTTATCCTTGCCCAGCAGATAGCGAAAAGTGAGGCGGCCAATGCGACCGAAACCGTTAATGGCTACTCGTTTTTTTGTCATGAGGATATCCGTTATTGGTGGGTGAATGACTGAGACGGCGCAAAGGTAGACGATTGCGCCGGAACGAACGGCCAGCCGTGGCAAAACAGCAAGGCAATCGCCCTTGGGTTGGTTGCCACGAATGCACGAATGGTACCTCACGAGGCGACATTTCCTTTTGAGAGATGTCGCCTCTAAACAAACCTTCGAGCCTTCATGGGAAACCTCGAACGTGCGTTCGTGGCGGCTTAAAATCATCTGAACTACCCGGAAATGTCGCCTTCTCGTACCTCGAGGACGACACCTCTAAGGCTATTCAAACTCATTCGGGCATTCGGAGATCCGTAGAGGGCCTTAACGAGGTGAACCGCACCTAATTTTTATATATCCCATTCTCGAGAGCATAGCCTTCCCTTCCTGCCGGCTTTTTCCTCAAAAACGAGCGCTTTTGCACAAACTTTGCGCCGGCATAGCGAAAAACGCCGCAGCACATCGAACACCGCGCAGATATTCCGCCATGTTTTCCCTCTTCTCTGCTGCCCAACGGCCCCGAAAGGGCAATCGACCACCGCTCTTGCTCCTGATAGCTTTGGCCTTTGCGCTGACCATGCTCATCAACCCGCATCTGCGCTATTGGGTTTATCGGCTGCTGGACTATCCCTTTCACTACGAAGACTACAAGCACTTCGGCATCCGCCTGCCCGAGCCGTTCCACATTCACGGTATTGATGTCAGCCGCTACCAGCAACGCATTGACTGGGAACGCGTAGCCAACATGCGTGTCGGGCCTAAACGCATCCGCTTTAGTTTTATCAAGGCCACTGAGGGCAGCTGGATGCGAGACCCTTACTTTGACCACAATTGGAAACATAGCCGACGGCATGGCCTCATCCGCGGAGCCTATCACTACTTCCTGCCCGACATCAGCCCACGCGACCAGGCGGGCCTCTTCATCCGCACCGTATGCCTGCAATCGGGCGACCTGCCACCGGTGGTGGACGTGGAAGAATCGCGCGGTATGACACCCGCCCAGGTGCGCAAACATCTCAAAACCTTCTTAGAGCTGCTGCGCCAACACTACGGCGTGCGGCCCATCATTTACACCAACCGCGATTTTTACAAAAGCCACTTTGCTCACCAGCCAGACTTCAAGCCTTACGCCTTCTGGATAGCGCACTATTACGTGGGCGCACTCTCCTTGCCCGACGGCGCTACCTGGCACTTCTGGCAACACAACGACCAAGGGCGCGTCAGCGGCATCAATGGGCCGGTGGACTTCAACGTGTTCCGAGGCGACAGCGCTAACTTGCGTAAACTTTGCCTGCCCTAAGGTGTTTAAATGGGCATTTCACCACAAACCCTTGCCGTTACAATAGCAATGCTCCGTAACTCAATAGGCAAGACTTTTTGCCGTAGACGGCAAGGAATTTCAGCCTTCTAGCACTATGTCAGTACGCATTTTTCCCAAAGAAAAACAAGGCCGCGGCGCCTTCAATGGCGGTGAAATTGTAGAGAATAAGCCCATTGGATTTCCGCAAGACGCCTCGCCTCTGCGGCCATATTCCAACCTGTTCTACTGGGCGCATGCGCGCGCCGTGCAGGACAGCACCATCGGCCTGCACCCGCACAAGGGTTTTGAAATCTGCTCCTTCGTGCTGGCTGGCGAAATCCGGCACTACGACACGAAGCTGCGCGAGTGGCGTCCGCTGCGCGCTGGCGATGCACAAATCATTCGCGCAGGCAATGGCATCAGTCATTCGGAATGGATGGGTCAGGGAGCCGAAATGTTCCAAATCTGGTTTGACCCCAACTTAAACAAGACGCTCGCTCAGCCGGCCAGCTACGATGACTATCGGCTGGAGGATTTCCCCACGCACACACCGCATGAGGGCGTGCACGTTCGCACCATCGTAGGCGAAGGCAGCCCGTTCCGCATGGATACGCCGGGCATCCGGGTGCAGTGCTTGCGCCTGTCGGCAGGAGCCCAGCATCAGATGGCGGCGGCACCGGGCCAGGTCTTTTCGGCTTACGTCGTCAGAGGTGAAGCGCACCTGAACGGTCAGGAGGTACATACCTCCGGCTTCGCACTCGTTACAGATGAAAATGCATTGGAGGTAAAGGCCATCAGTGGTGATGCCGAGGTTTTCGTTATCGCCTCGCCGGCTGAGCCGGGCTATCCGACCTATGAGCAGCTGCGCCGGGCATGAGACCTGGGTGCTATTAAAATGCGAAGGCACAGGACTCCTACTCCTGTGTCTTCGCATTTATGCTTTTTCGCTCCGATAGCATCTATAGTATTCCCGGAAGGAGATCATGCGCTGCTGTTGTTCATCCCAGAGGTGGTTAAAGACGGTTTTGAGGCTTTGCCCAAAGGTGATGCGGTTGGCAATGCGGTCAAACACCGGGTTTTCGCGGTGGCATCGGGCCAGTTGGTAGTTGGGCACCAGCGAGTTTAGATGGTGAATGTGGTGATAACCGATATTGCCGGTGAGCCAGTGGAAAAGGCGCGGTAGATCGTAGTAGGTGCTGCCCTCGATGGCGGCACAGATGTAATCCCAGCGGTCCTTCCAGGCTTTGTAGGTAGTTTCGTGCTGGTGCTGGACGTAGAAAAACCACACGGCAATAATGCCGAAGGCCACCAGCGTAGGCAACTGCACCCACAGTAGCGCTTTATAGCCCAACAGCAACCCTACGGCTATATAGACGGCCACGAGCAACAGGTTGTGCCGCATGAGTGCGCGGCGAGCACTCTCCCACCCTTTCAGACGAATGAGCGGCAGGCGGTTCTGGATGAACACATACCACAGCGGCCCAAGCACAAAAAGCACAGGCGCGCTGCGGTAGAGCCGGTAGCGCAGACGTCCCCAAAAACCCCGCTGCCGATATTCCTCTACGGTGAGCAGGTCAATATCGCCGATGCCGCGATGCTCCCACAGCATTCCGTTGTGGCCGTGGTGGAAGTGGTGGCTCTTGGCCCAGTAACGGTAGGGGATAAGGCTGAACACACTGCACACCATACCGATAGCATCGTTGGCTACGCGGTTGGCCGTAAAGGATTGGTGTCCGCAATCGTGTTGGATAATGAAGATGCGCACCAGAAAGAAGCCATTTATCACCGCCAGTAGAAGTGTGAGGCCCAAAGAGACGTCCACCAGCAAGTACATAGCCGTCCAGAGGGCCACGAAAGGCAAAAAAGAGGTAAGGATTTGGGAAATGGCCTGGCGCGTATCCGGCAGCTGGTAAGCACTAACGATGGCCGGCAGGTGGCGCATCAGTTCAGGAGAAAGTGGGTAAGATGACATGAAACGAATTTTTCTAAAAGTGCCCTCGCCTTTCTTTAAAGGCAGTCGGCGATGCTTGCGGGCACAAAGGTAGCTCGCGCCACCGTAGCCGAAAGAGGTCGCCTGCTTTCATGCGCACATTACAACAGCCCACTCGTCGAAAAGATGCGCTGCACGTTTGAAGGGACAAGTAGCCGCCTGCTTCACCTAAGCCCTAAGAACGCCTCGCATGCCAATAGATATTTGGCTAAACCGGGCTATTTATACGAAGATAAGGCCATTTGGCTGGCCTACTCCAGCAAAGGCTTTTTTTATCATAAAAAAAATTTTTCGGCGACGATTAGCACCGCTTCGTTGAAATTTTATTCCACTTCGTCGAGAAAGGCACTACACGCAGGAAACTTTTTTTGCGCCGATTGTTTCTTAGTGGTCATTTGTGGTGCGCATGGAGCAACAAGAAAAATGGTTGAAGCGGCTGGAAGAGACCTTCCTGCGTTACGGTGTGAAGAGTGTAACGATGGACGACGTAGCACGCGAGTTGGGCATTTCTAAGAAGACCTTGTATCAATGGGTACCCAACAAGGAGGAACTGGTGCAACGGGTGCTGGCCCACTTCATGCAACAGGAAAGGACGCAATGCGAGGCGCGCCAGCGGACAGCTTCTAATGCTGTGGAAGAGATTTTTTTAGTCATCGAAGCCACGGCGCGCCGGATACAACTGATGAAGGCTAACGTTGTGTACGACTTGCAGAAATACCATCGGGAAGTTTGGGAAAAGTTGCGCGAATACCAGCAAGGCTTCCTGTACAGCGTCGTGCGCGCCAATCTGGAGCGCGGCATTCGCGAAGGTCTGTACCGCAGCGATCTGAACGTGGACATCATGGCGCGCCTACATATTGCCACGGTGTTCCAGCTCTTCGACGAAGATTTGTTCCCACGCGCGCTTTACTCACGACAGGAGCTATTTCGGCATTACCTGACGCACTACCTGCACGGCATTACCTCAGACAAGGGCCTTAGGTTGCTCCACAGCCTGCAAACCCAACACTTGTAACACGCTCCTTTTCCAGTTTAGCAACAAAACCCTCAACTCATGTTCTGTACACGCTTCAGCCTCCTTTTCGGGATGGGGCTTAGCCTGATGGCCTTGCCCACCCTGCTCCTGGCGCAAGGACAGGCCCCCCTGCGACTAAACGACTGCATTCAGTACGCTTTAGACAATCACCCCCAGATGAAGACCGCCCGCCTGCAAATCACCGACGCCGATTGGCAGATTAGGGAAAACACCGGCATGGGGCTGCCGCAAATCGGCCTTGGTGCGGGCTACCAGTACTTCCTACAGCGCCCCGGCATACCGGCCAGCGCCATCGGCATACCGGCTCCGGGCGATGAAAAAATTTACTTCAACGCCTTTCACAGCCTGGCACCCAGCATATCGGTGAGCCAGCTGCTGTTCAGCCACTCGTACCTGTCCAGCCTAAAGGCCGCGCGCATTTACCGCCAATATGTGCAATTACAGCTGGAAGACACCCAGAAGAAACTGCGCGACCAGGTAACCGAGGCCTACCTGCCGGCGCTGTTGCTAGAGGAAAACCTCCGCATCTTGGACCGCAACATTGTCAACGTAGAGCAACTGCTCCGCGAAACGCAAGCCACCGTGAAGGCCGGCTTCGCCGAACAGCTCGATGCCGATCGTCTGCAGCTGTCGCTGTCCACCCTGCGCACCGAACGCGACAACCTAGGCCGCCAGCGCGACATCGTGCTCGACGCGCTCAAAATGGCCATGGGAATGCCTATTACACAGCCGATTTCACTGGCAGACAACCTGGAGGCCCTCCTACAACAGTACACGTCGGTGGACGCCACCGGCGCGCTCAACTTCAACAACCGCCCTGAATATGCTACCCTGCTCAAGGGCCGCGAGCTAAGCGCCTTACAGGCCGACCTCTTCAAGAAGTACTGGATGCCCACCCTGGCCGGCTTCTTCCAATACCAACCCGGCTGGCAAGGCGCCTTTGGCAACGACACGCGCTGGTTTTTCATCCCCTCAGCCGTTGTGGGCGTATCGCTGTCCATCAATCTGTGGGATGGCGGCTCTTCGCGCGCCCGCTACGAACGCGCCGTGATTTCGTACCAGACCGTCGATGCACAGCGCGAAATGCTCGAACAGGCCATGACCCTCGAGGTTGAAACCGCCCGCCGACAACTGCTTAACGCCACTGAACGCATCCAAAACCAGCAGAAAAACCTCGACCTGGCCCGCCGCGTGTACGAAACCACCCAGACCAAATACAAAGCCGGCGTCGGCTCCAGCTTCGAACTCATTAGTGCCGAACAGCAACTCTACTCTGCCCAACAGGCCCTGATGCAAGCCCAATTTGACCTGCTGAAGGCAAAAGTCACCTTTAAAAATGCTTTAGGCCTCTGACCGCTAAACAAGTTCGGCAGTTACTAAAACACACCTGAGTAAAATATGAAACACCCACGCATCCTGCTCTTCGTCTCTCTCCTTGTTGCGGCCTTAAGTGCCTGCAACCAGCCCAAAAACGAGGCCGCTGAACTGGCCGCCCTCAAAGAACAGCGCGCACAAATTGAAGCGCGCATCGCCGAACTGGAAAAAAAACTCAATGCCCAACCTGAAAAAGTCCGCCCTGTCCAGACCGTGGGCATCGAGGAGGTGAAACTGCAGCTCTTCCGCCACTACATTGACCTGCAAGGGCATATCGAGGCCGACGAGAGCGTGCCCGTTACTGCCCGAATGCCCGGCATGCTCACGCGCGTGCTGGTTAAAAACGGCGACTACGTCCGAAAAGGCCAACTGTTGGCACAGATAGACGACGACGTCATGCTCAAGAGCATTGCTGAATTAGAACTCCAGCTCAAGGTGGCTCAGGACCTCTATGAGCGCCAAAAAGGTCTCTGGGAGCAAAAAATTGGCACAGAGGTGCAATTCATCCAGGCCAAAACCAACAAAGAGGCTTTGGAGCAGCGCATTGCCACCACTAAAGAGCAGTGGCAGCAAACGCGCATATACGCCCCTATCAGCGGCACGGTGGACATGGTCATGCTCAAAGTCGGACAGGCCATTTCCCCGGGTATCCCGTTATGCCGTATCGTAAACTTGGGTAATCTTAAAGTCAGCGGCGATGTGCCCGAAAGCTACGCTGCCAAAGTGCAGCGCGGCACACCCGTGCGGCTATACTTCCCGGACTTAGGCAATGAAGTTGCATCGCGCATCACTTACGTCAGCCCCAGCATCAGTACGACAAACCGCACGTTCACTGTCGAAGCCATGCTGCCCTCAGGTGGAGGCCCTTATCGAGCCAACATGATTGCCGTCATGAGAATCATGGACTATGAAAACGCCAAGGCCGTTGCTTTGCCCATCAACCTGATTTATCAGGAAAGCGACGGTCAGCATTACGTATTTACTGCGGAGAGAAACGGTGAAGAAAAACAAGCTATGACTCGCCGTACGCCGGTAAAATTGGGCCGTACCTACAACGGCATAGTCGAAATCGTCAGTGGTCTCGAGGCCGGCGACTGGGTCATCACCTCCGGCATTCAAAACCTCACGGGCGGCGAACTGGTCGCTTACTAAACGCAGCCGCGCCAACACTGGCCAAAGTGCCGAAAACGGCGGAGCGCCTCATCTAAACCCTTCATTGTCGGGTATTTCAAAGCATTTTTTCCATGAAAGACTTCAAACCTACTTCGTGGGCCATTGACAACCGCACGAGTATTTTCATTGTAACCGTCATTATCACGCTGGCGGGTATCCTTTCCTATCGGTCGCTGCCTAAGGAGCAGTTTCCCGACGTAGTAATCCCCACCATCTTTGTCTCGACGTTCTACCCGGGTGCTTCGCCCACCGACATGGAGCAGCTCGTTACGCGCCCCATCGAAAAGCAATTGAAGGGCATTGCAGGCGTCAAGAAAATCTCCTCGTCGTCGGTGCAGGATTACTCCATCGTCATCGTCGAATTCGACACCAAGCTTAAGGTGGCTGAATGCAAGGACAAGGTGAAAGATGCGGTAGACAAGGCTAAACGCGACCTGCCTAACGACCTGCCCCGTGACCCCTCAGTGGCCGAGCTGGATATCTCTGAAATCCCTATCATGAGCGTCAATCTGTACGGCGACCTAAGCTTGGATAAAATCAAGACCTACGCTGAGAAACTGCAGGACCGCATCGAGGCCCTGCCCGAAATCACGCGCGTGGACATGGTAGGCGCCTTAGAAAAAGAGGTGCAAATCGAAGTGGACAAGTATAAGATGGCCGCCGCCCAGTTGACCTTTCGGGACATCGAAAACGCTATCGCCTTTGAAAACACAACCATCTCCGCCGGCAACGTGGACGTCGGCGGCATGACGCGCTCTGTGTCCATCCGCGGCGACTTCCAAGACGTGGAGCAAATCCGGAACATCATCGTCAGTTCGCAATCCGGCGCACGCCTCTACCTCAAAGACGTGGCCGAGGTGCGCATGGGCTACGCAAAACAGGAAAGCTACAGCCGCCTCAACGGCAAAAATGTTATCACGCTTAACGTCATCAAGCGGGTAGGCCAAAACCTTATCAATGCCTCCGACCAGATACAGGCCATTGTGCAGGAAATGAAAGCCAATGAGTTTCCAGAGGCGCTCAACGTCAGCATCACGGGCGATCAGAGCCGCTCTACGCGTGTAACCCTGCACGACCTAATCAACTCCATCATTATCGGTTTTATTCTGGTTACGGTCATCCTGATGTTCTTCATGGGCGGCACGAATGCCATTTTTGTTGCGCTTTCAGTGCCGCTTTCGATGTTCATTGCCTTTATGGTATTGCCCGCCGTGGGCTTCACTATGAACATGATTGTTCTTTTCGCCTTCCTGCTTGGGTTGGGTATTGTGGTGGACGATGCCATCGTGGTCATCGAAAACACACACCGCATCTACCACGAAGAAAAGTTGGGGATTGTAGCGGCAGCCAAAAAGGCAGCGGCAGAGGTGTTTTTGCCGGTGCTCTCGGGCACGGCGACCACCCTGGCGCCATTCTTTCCGTTGGTGTTTTGGGGCGGCATCTTTGGCAAGTTTATGCACTACCTGCCCGTTACGCTTATCATTACCTTAACAGCCTCGCTGCTGGTGGCTTACATCATCAATCCAGTGTTTGCCGTGTGGTTTATGCGCCGCAAGGATGACGAAACCGTCAGCGTCGCCCCCAAAAAGGCACGCCGACGCGCTGTAGCGGGCTATGTGCTGTATGGCCTGGCTTTGGTGTATTTTTACGCTAACCAGAACTGGTTCATGGGCAACCTGCTGGTGGTGATGGCACTGCTGGTGGTGCTGTATCGCTATGTCCTGCACGGACTGGTGGAGCGTTTCCAAGACAAGGTCTGGCCTGCCGCACAGCGTACTTATACCCGTTTCCTCGACTTCGCACTGGGTCGTCCGTGGACGATGCTCGGCGCCGTCATGTTGCTGTTCATCGTCTCGTGCGGCATTACTGCCTCGCGGCAAGCCAACATTGTGCTCTTCCCGAAGTCTGACCCAAATTTTATCTATGTCTATCTGACGCTGCCAGAGGGCACTGACGTGGAAGTAACGGACTCGCTGACGCGTATCTTAGAGCGCAAAGTCATAGATGTCGTGGGCGCCGACAACCCTATTGTGGAGTCCCTTATCGCCAACGTAGCCCTCAACGCCTCCGAAGACCGCTTCGACCGCACAGCCACCTCTAATAAGGGCAAAGTAGGCATCGCCTTTGTCGAATATGCCAAACGCAACGGTGTCAGCACCCGGCAGTATTTGGACAAAATTCGCCAAGCTACGCGCGGCCTCATCTCCGGCGCCAACATTGTCGTGGACCAGGAGCAGGCCGGCCCGCCCACACCCAAGCCCATTTCCATCGAAATCCGCGGCGACGACCTGTCGAAACTCGTTCAGGTATCCACTTACGTTAAGCGCTATTTAGACTCATTGGACATCCCCGGCGTCGAGGAACTGCGCAGCGACTTAGTGATCTCCAAACCCGAAATCAGCATCCAGATTGACCGCGAACGCGCTAACCGCGAGGGCATCAGCACGACCCAGATAGGTGGCGAATTCCGCACGGCCATCCTCGGCAAAGAGGCCAGCAAATTCCGCGACGGCGAAGAGGAAATCCCCATCAACATTCGCCTGCGCGAAGAACAGCGCTCCAACATCAACGCTGTAGAAAACCTCAGCATCACCTTCCGCGACATGAACATGGGCGGCATACTGCGTTCCATACCTATGGCTGCACTGGCCGACGTCAAGTACCAAAACACGTTCGCCGGCGTGCGCCGATTAGACCTTCAGCGCACCGTAACGCTATCGTCTAACATCGAGGCCGAGTACGGTTCTAAGCAAACCCAAGTGGTCAATGCTGTCAAGGCTGCCCTGCGCAACCTCCCCGCCTTTGAAGGCGTTGATATAGGCTTCCAGGGCGAAGATGCCGAAGTGCGTGACGCCGCTAGCTTCCTAGGGCGCTCGTTGCTTATCTCGGTACTGACCATTCTGCTCATCCTCGTTACGCAGTTCAACTCTTTCGGAAAAACGCTCATCATCCTCACCGAAGTCGCCTTCTCGATCATCGGCGTACTGCTGGGTATCGCCATTTTCAACATGGACTTTTCAGTCATCATGATGGGCGTAGGCATTGTGGCCCTAGCTGGCATTGTGGTTAAAAACGGCATTCTTCTGGTTGAGTTTACCGACCTGATGCGCTCCCGAGGCCTGGCCGTGCGCGAAGCCGTCATCGAGGCTGGGCGTGCGCGCATGGCGCCGGTGCTACTGACAGCAATCTCCACCGTGCTGGGGCTTATCCCCCTGGCTGTAGGCTTCAATATCGACTTCGAGAGCCTACTCGCCTCCGGCGACCCGAATATCTTCTTCGGCGGCGACTCTGTGGCCTTCTGGGGGCCGCTGTCTTGGACCATTATTTTCGGCCTCACCTTCGCCACGTTCATTACTCTCATCGTCCTGCCCGTCATGTATCTCAAAGGCTGGCAGGTCAAACAGTGGTGGAACCGCCTCGTAGCCTGAAGAAAAACACACAGCCCTTGCCCGGCACCGCAAAGCCGGCAAGGGTATTTCTTCAGGCGAAAAAATTTTCGGCACACATTTGGCCGATTGAAAACCGCGCCCATACCTTTGCCGCCGTTTCCGCTGGACAGATCGACCAGCCCACGCCAGCGGTGTTGAATACAAGCCGGATTAGCTCAGCGGTAGAGCAGCTGATTCGTA
>FQKF010013092.1_pt1 | contig 11531 bp, 12 predicted proteins | sample 1504521 | NCBI WGS metagenome assembly FQKF01 (sample SAMEA4475357, study PRJEB15587) | soil metagenome | biome: Soil; feature: Field | place: India | collected 2015-03-11 | depth 0 m
CTGCTCCTGCTCCATCCAGTCCATGGTAGCGGCGCCTTCGTGCACTTCGCCGATCTTGTGCGTTACGCCTGTGTAGTAGAGGATACGCTCCGTAGTGGTGGTCTTACCAGCGTCAATATGGGCGGCAATGCCGATATTTCGGGTGAACCGCAGGTCCTTTGCCATGGTAAAAGTACGTGTAGTTAGGTGATGAGTTTCTCCGAATAGCGGCCCTTGCCGGAAGGCAGAGGGCTAAAACGGGTGATTTTGCAAAAATTTGCTTTCAATAAATTTTCAAATGCTGAACCAAAAATTATTTCGGATTAAGCGTCCGTAAAGTTTTTGTTAATTTGGTCTGCCTTTCAAAAGGCGCATGTCAGATTGAGGATTAAAACAGCAAAACCGTCGAAAAAACCGGAGATAAACTTGCACGGGCGGCACTCCGGTTTTTTTCAACGGCAGGCTGTAGAGCAGAGCGCTCGTTTACACTCTGAAGTGAGCGAAAGCGCGGTTGGACTCGGCCATTTTGTGCGTGTCTTCACGCTTCTTAACGGCGTTGCCTTCGCCTTTACTGGCGGCAATGATTTCAGCGGCCAGTTTTTCGGCCATGCCCTTGCCCGAGCGGGCGCGGGCGTAGCGAATGAGCCATTTAATGCCAATGGACACTTTGCGGTTGGCGGGCAGCTCCGTCGGGATCTGGAAAGTGGCGCCGCCGATGCGTCGGCTGCGTACCTCCACTTGAGGCATGACGTTATTGAGCGCTTTTTTCCACACCTGCAACTCGTCCTCGTTGGTGCGTGCTTTTACGAGGTCTAAAGCATCGTAAAAGATTCGAAACGCAACGCTCTTCTTGCCCTCCCACATCATATGATTAACGAAACGGGTAACCATTTCGTCGTTGTAGCGCGGATCGGGAGCCAATACTCGAGGTCTCGGTTTGTGTTTGCGCATGCTAAGTTAAATTGGTATGAGAGAATGGTATCTACCTGAAAGGAGGCCGGTTATTTCTTCGGTCGCTTGGTACCGTAACGGCTGCGGCTTTGCTTGCGGTTGTTGACGCCGGCGGTGTCCAGGGCGCCGCGCACAATGGTGTAGCGCACGCCGGGCAGGTCTTTCACACGACCACCGCGCACTAGCACGATGGAGTGCTCCTGCAGGTTATGGCCCTCGCCCGGGATGTAGGCAATGACTTCTATCTGATTGGTCAGGCGCACTTTGGCGACTTTACGCAGTGCCGAATTAGGCTTCTTGGGCGTCGTGGTATAAACACGCGTACACACGCCACGGCGCTGAGGGTTGCCCTCTAAAGCACGCGATTTACTTTTGTACTCCACTTTCTCGCGGCCTTTACGTACCAGCTGGTTGATAGTTGGCATAAAAAAACGAGGCGATTCCTTTTTTAACTTGTTCTAAATCAGGTGATAATGAAATGTTCGGCGTCCCTTCAGCCGAAAACGAACGCAAAGGTACGGTTACCCAATAGAATTTTCCAAATGTGCAGCAAAAAATCCCAAAGTACTGCGCGCTGGTCAGTGCAGTGGGAATAGGGAGGAACTTGCGCCGTGTTTTAAGGCTGTCGAAGCGGGTTCAAGCGATTGCCATCAACAGCCGAGCAGCGTGCTCTACGTCATTTTGTTCTAGGGCTTTGCGAGCCAGAAGATGCAGATCCGTTGGTGCGCTATTGCGTTTCAGCGCCTCTACCACGGCAGGGTCTGCCAGCGCCTCCTCCCGGCTGGGTAGCCGCGTCAGCGCGGCGATGCGCGCCAATTCACTGCCAGTGAGTACGGGGCTGTGGCGCACGGAGGGCGGCAGGGCATCGAAGCCTACACCGATTTCGTTCACTTTTTGTACCACCTCGAATATGGCGTCTCCGCTGGCGCGGGCGTAGTAGAAGCGGCCCAGACGGCCGATGAGGTCAATTCTGTGCGGGTCAATGCGACCAGTGGGTGTCAGTACATCCTCAGAGAGATGCATCAGCACCATGCGGCAGACGATGAGGTTACCGGCGCCGCCCTTGTCGCCCAAAGGAAGGATATCGTCCACGACGCATTCCATATGTACCGGGCTTTCGGCTACGCGGAAAGGCCGCACGCGCTCGGAGGGTAGGGGGGTGAAGCCTGCTTTCTCGAACTCATTGATGCTGGCGTCGTATTCGATACTGCATAGCGCCATCTGGCGTGCCATAGCGTAAGAGACGGCGTGAATGACCACTTCGCCCGTTTCTCGCACATTCTGCAGGGTATCTTTGGTAGTGTTGTTCTCGACCCGCCGATTGGAGGAAAAGATTAGGATGGGCGGGTTACTGCTGAAAGCGTTGAAGAAGCTGTATGGTGCCAGATTAGGTACCCCGTCAGCGCTAATGGTGCTGGCGAAGGCGATAGGGCGTGGGCCTACGGCGCCCAGAATGAACTGGTGCAAGTCTTTGGTAGCAATTTGTGTTGGGTCAATCGTGCGCATGATATCGTGGATTCGCGTTAAACTTGCGCAAAAATACGAGGCATCATGGCTGCTGGAACTTGGAAAACAGCCGTTGCCGTCGCGCTGTTGGCGCTGACGGCATTCGGCTACTGGAAATACCGCCAACCGCGCTTTGCCGCGGGCGAGCGGTTGCCCGACTTTTCCTTTACGTTGGAAAACGGAAAGACGGCGCGTTTTTCCGAATGGCGTGGTCGCTACGTACTCATTCATTTTTGGGGCAGTTGGTGTGGGCCGTGTCGGGCCGAGAACCGCGAACTAACGCGCCTGTATGCAGAGTATCATGAGCGCAACTTTGATATCATTAGCATTGGCATCGAGCAGACGCACCAGGCCTGGGAACAGGCGCTGAAGACCGATGGCTTGGTTTGGCCTAACCAAGTTATCGAGCTAGAGCGCTTTGATGGGCCATTGGCCCGACGCTTCCGGGTACGTGCTATTCCCACTACCTTTTTAGTTAATGCGGAGGGTGTTATTATGGGCGTCAATCTCTCGCCAGCGCAGATGGGACGCATGCTGCGCGAAGCACTCGGCGGCACCTGACACATTGGCAGCCAATGGGCTGAGGCATAATCCTTGCAGAAAGACTTTGAAGTATCTATCACATTCTCTTAAGCATTGAGTGGCAATTATGAATGACGGGAATAAAAACCAACCCACGGCTGAGGAACAACATCACGAGTTGATACAGGAGCCTCAGCCAGAGACAGGAGAGGAAAATTTAGCTGAATTAACCCAGGAGACTGAAGCCAACGAAGTGCCAGCCATCACCGCTGAAGAGTGGCAGCAGCGCTACGAAGAGTTGCACAACAAGTACCTGTATTTGCTGTCCGACTTCCAAAACTATAAGCGCAATGTTGCTAAAGAGCGCATGGAACTACAGGTTACAGCGGGGCGCGACATTCTGGCAGCCCTTCTGCCCGTTCTGGACGATTTTGACAGGGCAGCCAGGAACAACGCCTTAGACGAAGGCATTGCGCTCATCTACCACAAACTACTGCATATTTTACAAAGTAAAGGCTTGCAGCCCATTGAGGTAGAGGCGGGCACCGACTTAGATGCAGACACTCAGGAGGCTGTAGCCGAGACCCCGGCGCCCTCTGAGCGATTAAAAGGCAAAATTGTGGATACCATAGAAAAAGGCTATCGCTTGGGCGAACGCATCCTCCGCCACGCCAAAGTGGTGGTAGGCAAATGATGACCTATGACAAAGCGCGATTATTACGAGATATTGGGCGTATCCAAAAACGCCAGTGAGGAAGAAATTAAAAAGGCTTATCGCAAAAAAGCCCTTGAATACCACCCGGATAAAAACCCGGGCGACAAAACTGCCGAAGAAAAGTTTAAGGAAGCGGCAGAAGCTTACGATGTGTTGCGCGACTCGGAGAAGCGCGCCATCTACGACCGCTATGGGCACGAAGGACTAAGCCGAAGCGGTAGCGTTCCCCATTACGAAAGCATGAACATGCAGGATATCCTGCGGCACTTTGGCATTGACGATGACCTTTTCGCTGAGTTTTTTGGGCGGAGCCGCGCCGGCTTTGGCGGCCGCGCGCAGAGCCGCGGGGAACGTGGAAGCAACTTGCGCATCCGGGTTAAATTGACCTTAGAAGAGATCGCCACCGGCGTGCATAAAAAAATAAAGGTGCGTCGTCAGGTGCGCTGTGCTACTTGCAACGGTACCGGTGCGCGCAACAGCAGCGACGTCGAAACGTGCAGCACCTGCCGAGGCTCTGGCATGGTAGGGCGTATCACGCAGACGCCTTTCGGCGCTATGCAGACGGCGACAACATGCCCAGCCTGTGGCGGCACAGGGCAGACCGTAAAGGCCAACTGCCCGACCTGCCGGGGGGAAGGCCGCGTCATGCAAGAAGATACTATCGAGGTGGATATCCCTGCCGGTGTACACGAAGGCATCCAGCTGTCGGTCTCGGGCAAAGGTAACGCCGGTCTGCGTGGTGGCCCCAGCGGAGACCTAATCATCAACATCGAAGAACTCCCGCACGACTACTTCACGCGCGAAGGGCGTAACATCCTGTACGAACTCTTCATCAATATCGCTGACGCTGCCCTAGGCGCTCAAATTGAAGTGCCCACGCTTGAAGGGCGCGCCCGTATCAAGATTCCTGCCGGCACGCAGTCGGGCAAAATCTTCCGGCTGCGCGAAAAGGGGCTACCCTCCTTAGAGGGGCGCGGGCGCGGCGACTTGCTTGTACACGTCAATATCTGGACACCCAAAAAGCTGACGGACGAAGAACGACGCCTGTTAGAGCAGCTGCGCGACATGCCCAACTTTAAACCCGCACCCACCAAAGAAGACCGCTCCTTCTTCGAGCGGGTGCGCGATGTGTTCGGTAGCTAATGCAATGTCTGCACAAAGGCAACCGCTCACTGCTTCCGTTCCTGCAGCAACTTGGCGCAGCTAATTGTCCTGAGCATCTGCTTCTTATCGCTGCCGGCCACGATGAGTAGAGGTGTCCCGACGGCCACCAACGGTAGGCCCGCTGTGACCCCGGTAACGAGAAATATAAGGCCCGTCACAGAGGCCGCATCCGAGTCTACGGCCAGCAAGCCACCGCCTATTACGCCTAAAGCCAGCATGCCCAGACCGGCGCCCGTAACGATCCAGCCGGCTTTACGGAGTGTGTGCCAACTGTGGCAGTATTTTGCCGCGCTCAAGGGAGCATCACTCAACCCTGCATTCTCGAAGTTGTAGGACGAAAGCAAAATGTCGTACGACAGGAAAAACTCACGATTTTCTAAGATCCACTTCTTCTGGGCGTCGGTGAGTGGCTTTTAGCCGATGGCCACTTTAAAAGACAGCAACAAAACAATGGTCAGAAAAAAGTGAGGAAAACATGTTTTTTCAATTCTTATAATGGTATAATTTGCCAAAGCGAGAAGGAGTTATTGCATAATGGTTTTTTAAAAAATATAACTAGGTTGACATGCCTGAGAAATAACCGGCAGGCCCATCTTTGTTTGTCATTCACTCTAAGCTATCTTTACGAAAGAAGAACCGATTATGCCTCCATACCGTCGCACCAGCAGCATGGGCGTTATCGCCTTAGGCATTCTTCTTGCGCTCTCCGCCTGTAACCAGAAGACTGGCCAAAAATCGAGCAACCCCACCCCGGCAGACAACAGCCGCACCTCGCTTGACTGGCCGGGCACGTACATCGGTATGGTGCCTTGTGCCGACTGCGAAGGCATCCTGACCCAGATCCAGCTAAAAGCCGACAATACATACGAAATGGCGACCCAGTACATGGGCAAAAGCAAAGAAATCTATCGCAAGAAAGGTGCTATCGAGTGGAACGCGTCGGGCAATAAGTTCCGTTTGGTCGGCGCTAACACGCCCTCAGGCGACATGCACTACCAGGTTGGTGAAAATGTCCTCATTCAGCTCGACCAACAAGGCAAACGCATCGAAGGTGAACTGGCTGAAATATACCGCCTGCCAAAGTACAATGCAGATAATGACGTGCGCGAGAAGTACTGGAAACTCATTGAGTTGGACGGCAAGCCCATTACCGTTAGTGAGGATCAAAAACGCGAGGCACACATCGTCCTGAAATTCAGCAGTCGAGTCATTGGCAGCACGGGCTGCAACCGCCTGACGGGCAGCTATACGCTGGAAGAGGGCAACCGCATTCGCTTCGGCCAGATGGCCTCTACGCTGATGTCCTGCCCGGATGTGCCCTACGAAGATGATTTCCTTAAAGCGCTTGAACATGCGGACAACTACGCATTGCGCAACGACACCCTGTCGTTGGCTAAAGGCCGCGCAGCATATGCAGCTCGTTTTGTAGCGGTGTACCTGCGTTAAACGAGTCCGACGAATATTTCACCGGCGTGCTCAGAGCATTCGGGCCATGCCGTTTTTATTTTTTTACATAATGCGGGTGCCAGAGGGAATAACCGCTCCCTTTTTCACCACAACGATACCGTCGCGGATGCAATACGACTCCGTTTCCGTATCGGCCAGGTGGCTGCCGCCTTTAATGATGACATTATCGCCGATGCAGCAGTCCTTGTCCAGGATAGCGTATTCGATATGGCAGTTTGCTCCGACGCCCATAGGGATGTCCTCCGGATGAGCGGCGATTTCGGCCAGTGTCTGGTAGGTATCGTTGCCCATGATGATAGCCTCTTTAATGACCGAGTTTTCGCCAATGCGCGAACGCAGGCCGATGATGGCCAGGTCAATCATGCGGGCATGAATGATGGAGCCTTCGGCCACCATGGCGCGGTTGATTTGCGTGCCCCCGTAGAACTTGGCGGGCGGCAGCATTCGTCCGCGTGTGTAAGTGGGCTTTCTAGGGTCGAACAGATTGAAAGACGGAATATGGTCGGTGAGTTCCAGATTTGCCTCGAAGAAGGAGCGGATGGTACCGATATCGGTCCAGTAGCCATCGAAGGGATAGGCAGCCACGCGATATTTGCTCTCAATGGCAGCCGGGATGATCTCTTTGCCAAAATCGGTGGCCTGAGGATTGTTATCGAACAGCTCGCTGATGGCCTTTCGGCTGAAGATGTAGATGCCCATAGAGGCCATGTAGATGCGTCCTCGTTTTTGGTAGGCAGGTGTAACATCACTCACCCAGTCGGGCAGCTGTTCAGCCTTCGGCTTTTCGACGAAACGGGAGATGTAGCCCTGGTTATTGGCTTTCATAATGCCGAAGCTCACAGCGTCACGGGCGTTGACGGGCAGGCAGGCGATGGTCAGGTCGGCCTTTTTTTCGATGTGCCACATGACCATTTCCTCAAAATCCATTTGATAGAGTTGGTCGCCCGAGAGGATGAGCATGTAGTCAAAGTCGTGGCGCTCGTAGTGCTTTCGGCTCTGGCGTACGGCGTCGGCGGTGCCCTGAAACCACGAGGAGTTGCCCGGTGTTTGTTCGGCAGCTAAGATGTCCACAAATCCGTGGGTGAAGTGGTCGAAGTTATAGGCATTTTTGATATGGGCGTTGAGCGAGGCCGAGTTGTACTGCGTCAGCACAAACATGCGTCGTACGCCCGAATTGATGCAGTTAGACAGGGGGATGTCAATGAGGCGGTACTTGCCAGCAATAGGCACGGCAGGTTTGGAGCGCTTTTCCGTTAGCGGGTACAGCCGGGTGCCGGCGCCTCCGCCGAGGATGAGGCAGATCATTTTAATCATAGAGTAGGCAGGTTGCTGGGCGCTAATGTAAGCGCGTTGACCAAAACGCATGGCTTTTCTGCCGAAAAATGCCTGTTTAGCCTTCAAAGTCTTTGAGCAGCATATCGGCCACCCGCTCCAAGGTGCTGTCGGCGTCGTAGGCGTTCTGGATGCCGGCCTGGTTGAGTGCCTGCAAATTGCGTGGCGACACGTCGTCCATATCATCGCTGGCTGTGCCCAGCGTGGGCATAATGCGCACGTACTGATCGGGTCTTTGAAGGGCGGAGAAGATTTTACGCAGCTGGTAGTCCACGGTTTCGGCTACCCCGGTCATCATGATGTCAATGATGGGCGCCACCCACGAGAGCAGACCCCAACTCTGCGCTCGGCGGAAGAAGTAAGGCCTTTTGATAACGCCGGTGCCGATAGAGAGGATAAAGAGGTCATCCATCTCGAGCAGGCGCGGTCGCCCGCTTTCGGTTTTGGGCCCAAAAATTTTGAGCGCTTCCACCACGGCGCACATGGTGGGGTTGTTGGCAAAGAGCCCTCCGTCAATGGCAGAGTTTTCCAGGCCGCCCAGCGAGGTCAGGTGGTGAGGCGGGAAATAGGTTGGCGCTGCTGAGGTGGAGCGTGCCACGTCGCGCAGCAGGTAGTCGTACATATTGCCTTTTTCCTTGGCGTCGTGTGAGGTGAAGAAGACCGCCCTGCGCTTTTCGATGTCGTAGCTGGTGATGAGGCAGGGGCGCAGCAGTTGGCTTAGGCGTGAGTCGCCAAATCGCTCGTAAAGGATGCGCTCAAGGGGGCCGCTATCGTAGCGTGCCCATCGCACAGCGGTAACGCCTGTGCGACCGGAGATGGTTTTGGAGAAAATTTGCCGCCCGTAGTCGCGGTACAGGCTGATGGCTTCCTGTGCACTGTAGCGCGGCCGGTCGGGTGCCTGCTCGTCGGGGCAGAGCAGGGCGCAGGCCAGAATACCGCCCGTCGAGGTGCCGGCAACCAGGTCGAAAAACTGGGCCAAACGCAAGGGTGGCTCCGGAGCGCTGCCATGCTGGGCGTGCCACTTTTCATTGAGTTTTTGTTCCAAAGCCGCCAGCAAGTGGGCGCTCAGCAGGCCGCGAATGCCGCCGCCATCCAGACACAGAACCCGATACAGTCGTTTTTTCACTATTTGTTCGTTTTTTATGCACCCGCAAAGAACGCAAACTTTAGCGTTTACGGTCTCGGCAGTCCTGCCTACCTTTATCTCTCTCGACGCCCTTTTGGTTCTAGATGCGTATCCGCCAGGGTAATCGGCTCTTCCAACAGGTCGTAGGTTTGAGTACTGCTTTGATAATTAACACTTAATTAAACTCGACGTTAAATAGCCGCGTTAATGCCCTCCCTTACTTTTGTAGCATGAAAACTGTAAAAGAGGCCCAGCCAATTCTCAAAATTCTGTTGGTGGACGATGAGCCGGACATTCTGGAGTTTGTTCGCTATAGTCTGCGCAAAGAAGGCTACGAGGTCGTAACCGCCCAGGACGGCAAAGCAGCACTCGAAATTGCTGAGCGCGAGAAGCCCGACCTGATTGTGCTGGACATCATGATGCCCGAGCTCGACGGCGTGGAGACTTGCCGACTGCTGCGCAAGAGCAAAACGTTTGCCAAAACCCCCATCGCTTTCCTGACCGCTCGCGACGAGGACTTCTCCCAAATCACGGCCTTGGACGTGGGCGGCGATGACTACATTACCAAACCCATCAAACCTCGGGTGCTGGTCAGCCGCATCAACGCGCTGCTGCGTCGCGCCTCCTACCAGAGTGAAGAGCAGGACATCATCGAGGCCAATGACTTGGTGATTGACCGTTTGAAGGTCATGGTGTATCGCAACGGCCAGCCGATCGAGTTGCCCAAGAAAGAGTTTGAAATCCTTTGGATGCTGGCGTCGCGGCCAGGACGTGTCTTCACGCGCGAGGAAATTTTCGACAAAATTTGGGGCAGTGATGTCATCGTAGGCCACCGAACTATAGATGTGCACGTACGGAAACTTCGAGAGCGCATCGGTGAGCATTACATTAAAACGATGAAGGGTATTGGGTACAAATTTGAATTTTAAAAAGACCCTTCAGCCATGAGAGCCCGCCTGGACCCGAAGAGCGTCAAACATGCCATGACCTTTCGGTTTAAAAATCAGAGCCCGCAGCAGTTGGCCCTTATTACGGCGCTGGCCTCCAGCCTCTTTGTAACGCTGGTGCTGGCTGCTTTGGGCAGTTTCAACCCTCGGGTGCACCTGCCCTTGTGGGAATTGTCCCTGGTGGCCTTGGCCGTATTCATCACAGGCTATCTGGTGAATTATCTGTTCGTCAAGCACTACATCTATCGCCGGGTAAAACTCATTTATAAGATCATTCACCGCCACAAAGGCGCCGGAAATGCGGCCAGAAAGCCCCGGCAAGCAGATGTGCTGGACGACGTGGAGCAAGAAGTGTACGAATGGGCGGAAGCCCGCGAACGCGAAGCCGAAGAGTCCGAAAAATTGGCAGCCTACCGGCGGCGCTATATCGGTGATGTCTCGCACGAACTTAAGACACCTATTTTTAACATTCAAGGGTACATTCACACCCTGCTCGACGGCGCCATCCAGGATCCGTCCGTAGCCGTGAACTATTTGGAACGAGCGGCCAGAAATGTGGATCGCTTAGAGGCTATTGTGCAGGATTTGGAGACCATCCACAAACTGGAGTCCGGCCAGATGCTCTTGGACATCCGCGAATTCGACATCCGTAACCTGACCGATGAGGTGTTCGCCGACTTAGAGATGAAGGCCCGTGAGCGAAACATTCGCCTATGCTATAAAGAAGGCGCTGCCCAGCACTTCCGCGTACGCGCTGACAAGGAAGCCATTCGCCAAGTGCTCATCAACCTCGTAGACAATTCCGTTAAATACGGTCGCGAAGGCGGCACGACGAAGGTGAGCTTCTACGACATGGACACCCACATCTTGCTGGAAGTCAGCGATAACGGCATTGGCATTGAAGAAAAAGACCTCCCGCACGTCTTCGATCGCTTCTATCGCGTGGACAAAAGCCGCTCGCGCGAGGCCGGCGGCACCGGGCTGGGGCTGTCCATCGTCAAACACATCGTGGAAGCGCACAAACAGACCATCAACGTGCGCAGCAACCCGAAGCAAGGCTCTACCTTTGGCCTGACGCTGGAGAAAGCATAAGTCTGGCGCGCTGGCCTTATGACCATTGTCATACTCGTGGGCGCCCGCCCTAATTTCATCAAAGCTGCTCCGCTATGGCGTTCGCTGAGCCGTCTGCCGCATGTGCGGCCGATCCTGGTACATACTGGGCAGCACCGGCAACCAGACATGTGCGACGTCTTCTTTGACGAACTTGGCCTGCCCGCGCCTATACATTGTTGCGTACCGGACAGCCTTAAGAGCCGACCCTGCCACCGTTCAGACCTGGCTGCCGCCATCGAGCCACTTTTACGCACGCTGCGACCCGACTGGACGGTCGTCATCGGTGACGTAACCACCACTGCCGCCGGTGCTTTAGCCGCGCATCGGGCGGGTGTCCCGCTGGCGCATGTAGAGGCCGGACTGCGCTGTGGCGACCCTCACATGGCCGAAGAGCAAAACCGTATCTTGGCCGACCACCTCGCCCAGGTGCTCTTGGCCACCGAACCCGCCGCTGTGGCCAATCTGATGCGCGAAGGCATAGCCCCCGAACGCATCCACTTAGTCGGCAACGTGCTCATTGATGCCCTCCTTCAAATACTGCTTACAGCAGAGCGAAAATCGCCGGGAAACATCGTAAGCCAATATGCCCAGTCAGGACAGGCCCTTCCGCTCCAAAGCACCTGGAACGGTGGCTACGCCCTGTGTACGCTTCACCGTGCTGAAAACGTGGACTACCCCGACCGCCTGCAAAATCTGGTTCAGCTACTGC
>FQKF010033848.1_pt1 | contig 11530 bp, 4 predicted proteins | sample 1504521 | NCBI WGS metagenome assembly FQKF01 (sample SAMEA4475357, study PRJEB15587) | soil metagenome | biome: Soil; feature: Field | place: India | collected 2015-03-11 | depth 0 m
GAAGATCCGTTCAACGACTTTCGTCCCAGCCCGGGCCGCATTACCTCGTTCCATTCGCCCAAAGGGCACGGTGTGCGCGTGGATACCCACGTGTATAGCGGGTACACCATTCCGCCCTACTACGACTCGATGATTGCCAAACTCATCGTCCGCGCCCGCACGCGCGACGAGGCCATCACGAAAATGGAGCGCGCTTTAGATGAGTTCATCGTGGAAGGCATCAAGACCACCGTGCCCTTCCATCAGAAACTGATGCAAAACGAGGACTTCCGCAAGGGCAACTTCCACACCGGCTTCCTGAATACCTGGGACTTTAAGAACGCATAAATGACCGCCTACGCTTCAGGCATCAGCCAAGCCCTGGGCATCAGCACACGGCAGGTGAGTGCCGTGCTGGCCCTGCTCGAAAGCGGCGCCACTATCCCCTTTATTGCGCGCTACCGCAAAGAGGCCACCGGCTCATTGGATGAGGTGCAAATCGCCGACATCCAGAGCGCCTTCAAGCGCCTGCAAGAGCTCGACCGGCGCCGCGAGGTCATCCTGCAAAGCATTGAAGAACAGGGCAAACTGACGCCCGAACTGCGCGCCGCCATCGTGGCTGCCGGCACGCTCACGGAATTAGAAGACCTCTATTTGCCCTACCGGACCAAGCGCAAAACCCGCGCCTCCGTGGCCATCGAACGAGGGCTGGAACCGCTGGCCCAACGCCTTCTGGAGCACCAAAACGCTCCCGATGTCGAAGCGCTCGCACAGCCCTTCCTGAGCGACGACGTGCCCACTCCTGCAGATGCTCTGCAAGGCGCCCGCGACATCATTGCCGAATGGGTCAGTGAAGACCGCTTCACCCGCGACCGCCTGCGCCACCACTTCGCACACACGGCCCACATTGCCGCCCGCGTCGCAAAAGGCAAAGAAACCGATGGCGCCAAATACCGCGACTACTTCGCCTGGAGCGAACCGCTGGTATCGTGCCCCTCGCATCGCCTGCTGGCCATGTTCCGCGGCGAAGACGAAGGCTACTTGCGCCTGCTCATCGCTCCGGAAGACGAAGAAGCGGCCTGCGCCGACCTCGAAACCCGCTGGGTCAAAGGCCATGCCGCCGCCGCCCAACAGGTACGGGCTGCTGTGCGCGATGCTTACAAACGCCTGCTGCAGCCCTCTATCGAAACCGAATTCCGGCACAGCGCCAAAGAACGCGCCGACACTGAAGCCATCCGCGTCTTCGCCCACAACCTGCGCCAGCTGCTGCTGGCCGCCCCCTTAGGCGAACGCCGCGTGCTGGCCATTGACCCCGGCTTCCGAACCGGTTGCAAAGTCGTTGTCTTAGATGCCAGCGGAAACTTGCTCGAACACACCACCCTCTACCCGCACGAGCCGCAGCGACAGGTGGCCGAAAGCCGCAAAGCCCTCGAACACTTAGTAGAGGTCTTTCAAATAGAAGCCATCGCCGTCGGCGACGGCACCGCCGGACGCGAAACTATGGACCTGCTGCGTGACATGCCCCTGGCCCAAACGGTGGACATATACCAGGTCAGCGAAGCCGGCGCCTCCATCTATTCGGCCTCGACCGCCGCACGCGAAGAACTGCCCAACCACGACGTCACTGTGCGCGGCGCCGTCAGCATTGGCCGCCGCCTGATGGACCCACTGGCTGAACTGGTCAAAATTGACCCTAAGAGCATTGGCGTAGGCCAATACCAGCACGACGTCAACCAGACACTCCTGCGCGAAAGCCTCGACCGCACGGTGGAGTCCTGCGTCAACGCCGTTGGCGTCAACCTCAACACGGCCAGCAAGCATCTGCTTGCCTATGTATCGGGCCTCGGCCCCGTGCTGGCTCAAAACATCGTAGCCTACCGCGCCGAACACGGCCCCTTCCGATCACGCGCTGCGCTGAAAAAGGTGCCCCGACTGGGTGAAAAAGCCTTCGAGCAATGCGCCGGCTTCCTTCGCATCCGCAATGCAGACCATCCCTTAGACAACACCGCCGTACACCCCGAACGCTATGCCTTGGTGGAACGAATGGCTCGCGACCTGGGCTGCACCGTGGCCGACCTCATCGCACGCAAAGACCTGCGCCAGAAAATAGACCCCAAGCGCTACATCGGCGGCGACGTCGGCCTCCCAACCCTCAAAGACATCCTGCGCGAATTGGACAAGCCCGGCCTCGACCCGCGCGGCAGCGCCCAGCCCTTTGAGTTCGCTGCCGTGCGCAGCATCGAAGACCTCGCACCCGGCATGGTGCTGCCCGGCATCGTTACCAACATCACTAACTTCGGCGTATTCGTGGACATCGGCGTCAAGGCTAGCGGACTGGTACACATCTCTCAATTGGCCGACCGCTTTGTGCGCAACCCCGCCGATGTGGTCAAGCTCCGTCAAACCGTCCGCGTGCGCGTATTGGAGGTAGACCTCGAGCGGCAGCGCGTTGCCCTGTCTATGCGCGGCCTTCAGTAGCGGCCAAACTCGTTTGACTGTTTGACTTTTTATGCGCCCTAAAAGACAAAAGCCCCTCCCACGTCAGGGAGGGGCCACCTCAAAGACTGATCTTACCATGAGATAAAACCTTTGAGGCCACTATCGTTGTGCGAACGTCATGCGAATGTCGAGGGTGAGGGCCGAAACTGGGCGCTCAGCGGGTAAGGATCATTTTGCGCGTAGCACTGCCGAAGGGCGTATGCAAGGTATATGAGAAGGCATTTCCGCTGCCGAGCAGAGCGCGTTCGATAAACACGCTGTTGTATCCGCGGGCATAGGCGGCCGTTTGCGTGAAAACGAGGCGCCCTATTTCATCGTGGATAGCTAAGGTTGCTTCGGTAGATTCAGGCAGATAGAAGCCGATTTGTGTCTTGTTGACCCACGGGTTGGGCGTGTTCTGATAAAGTTCGAAAGGCAGGCCGGACACGGTGCTTTCATTGCCACTTCGGAAGCGCAGGCCGATGTCGAAGCGCTCGCCGATGCGGGCATCAGGGTAAGCTTCGGCGCGGGTGATGCTGTTGGACAGGCGCAGCATCTGGCTCAGCTGACCGGCAGCTTTGGCGCGCAGGTGCAGAGTAAACACCGGCTGGCCAGCGTTCGCGGGTACATCCACGGCAGCCGTGATGGCTTTTTTATCCGAGAAGTGAGCGAAGTGGTCGGCGCCAAGGCCTTCGGCGGCTTCGATGCCGGTGCATTCCAGGTCGCGGTATTGCAGCGTCATTTGATAGCCGGCAATGGCTTCGGCGGCGGTGAAGGTTACGGAGAAAACCTCGCCGGCTTTCACATAGCGGTCCTCGGCGTCGAGCAGCCAGACACCGGTGGAACGGTCGTCGGCAAAAACAGCGCTGCTGGCAATAGCGGTGTTGTTCAGGTCGCCCACTTTGATGGCTACAAAGTCGTCTTTCATGCGGTGGTTCTGGAAATTCCAGACCGATTTACTTTCCGGAAACACCTCCTTCCACGGGTTGCCGGGGTCAGGGAACTGATAGTCTCTGTCCACGAAGCGCCAACTGGTGTTGCCGGGCAGGTCGGTGTAGATGCCCAGGATGAGTTTGCGCAGTTCTAAGATGTCGTAGGTCGTTACGCTCCGGCTGTTGTTGACGTCGGCTGCGATGAACTGATAAGGCGATGTAAACGGCTCTAAACCGAGGATGTGCTTGTTGATGAGCACAAGGTCGAAGGTCGAGACTCCATTGAGCGGGTCATTGTCTTTGACAGGCGTCAGGGTGTAATTGACGGCGATGGGAATACCATTGTTGAACTTGTAATGTCCTTCGGCGTCCGTAACTTCCTGTTTGTTGATGGGCGGGGCACTGCCCTGTATAGTTTTGCACACGATGCCCACCTGAGCATCTTCTAGCCCGAAGCCATCAGCGGTGAGGATAGCGCCGGCCACAGTGGCCTGGGTACTGTTACAATGCTTGTCGTTGTTTTGGACGTGGAGGTAGGTTTCACAGAAGTCGGCGTTGCCCTCGATGTCTCTGGCCCACACTTCGACGAGCTGGAAGCCCAGCTCAGTGCAGTCGAATGAGACGCTGGTCTGTGGTGCGCCATTAGATGAGAGTGGGAAGCCCGTTCCCTGTCCTTTTTTGCGAATGCCATAGACCAGACGATGTGCCGGCGTGCAGTTATCTGAAGCTGCTTGGACGAAGAGCTGCTGGCTGACCGTTAGGGTTCTGTCAGCGCCGATATTGCCGCTGAGGCCGTTGGCGCACACGACGATAGGCGCTCTGCAGTCTTTGATGGTGAACAGGTATTCGCAGACCTGCTCGTTGCCGCAGCCGTCGGAGATGAACCACTTGATTTTATGCGTGCCGTGAGGGAGCTGCGGCTCTATGAAGGCATTGGGCTGGGCTGCTGTGCTCCAGCGTAGGAAGGCCGTGCGTTCGTCGCCACTGGCGCGCGTTTCGATGGCGAAGCGGTATTTCTGGTCTGCCGGTACGGAGCGGCGGTCGAAGACGCGCGCGATACCACCGGTGAAATTCGGGTTGCTGGCGTTGTTGAAGTAAACGATGCCGGCATCCTGGTGCTGGTTGGTAATGACAGTCTCCATCGAGCCGTTGCCGTCCAGGTCCAAGAAGAGCTGGTAACGGAAGGTCAGGTTGGCCTTCGAGCAGTCATCGGTGGCCGTGATGCGGAGTTCTACGGGTGCCTCGCATAGGTCGCTGGAAAGCGTTTTTGTATCCAGCCAGTAGTTCTGGTTCCACAGGTTGTTATCATTGTCGGAGAGGTCGCAGATTTCCTGTGGTAGCGCCGGACAATTCAGGGCAATGGGTTTTTGACCGTCGGCGATGCGGATGATCTGCTTATATTCGTAACAGTTGACGTTTTCCGACCAGTACTGGCTAAAATTGGTGGGCTGGGCGTCGTTGGCTGTGATTTTCACCACTGTTGGCGCCCAAGGGAACTGCGTACCCGGAGCCGACACCACTGGCCCGACGAGGTTGGATGCGTGGTCAAGTTGTGGGTGCGGGTTAGGGTTGGGCACCTGCGTGCAGCCTTTGTTAGGGTCGAAGGCACACCAGTTGATGAGCCGCCAGGTGCGCTCGATTTGCTGGCAGGCGCCGGGCACGAGAGTGAAGTACTGATCGGTATGCGAAATGCCGATGGTTTCACAATCTACCGCAAAGAAGGTGGGCTGGCCAAAGTCGGCAGTGCCGTTGCAGCTGTTGAGAACGATATCGTTAGGGAAGCGCACGTAATAGTGTTGCCGATAGTTGACCACGATGCGCTGTGAGCAGGTGCTGGTCAGGCCGTGGCAATCGCGTGCCTGGAAGAAGCGCGTGATGGTGCCCTTGGAGCAAAGGGTATCGAACTGGCTCCAGTTGACGGAGGTCTCGAAGGCCGTGTCGGCGCAGCAGTTGTCGGCCACCGTGGCTTTGCCGTACGCCCACAGGCTGCCGTCGAAGTTTTCGCAGTCCACCGTTACGTTAGCCGGTGGGGTGCACGCGGGTTTGATCTTGTCGTCCACCAGCACTTTGACAGTGCAGTCGTTCGAGCGCGCCTCCAGCTGGTTGAGGCCGACGGAACCTGCCGGCACGGGCACGTCATACACGCGCAGAACGACGTCAATCGTTTTGCCCACGTCTTCGCAGCAGAACCTGACCTGGTCGTGAAACTGCGTGTTGGCTTGGCAATTATTGGTCTCTAAGCGGCGCGCCTTGAAGAATACCGGGCCGCAGTTGTCGTAAGAGCCGGTATTGAACGTCGAGGCATTCACCAAGCTCATTCCATTCAAGCCCAAAGAGACTTGGGTAACCTCAATACAGGCCGCCACAGGCGGCACCAGGTCTATGACCGATAGAGTGAAGGTGCAAACACTGGATGCTCCGCAGACGTCTTCGCTGATGTACTGCACAGTATGTTGCCCCAAGGGCAGGCAAGGCGTCTGGCCAAAAATGGCCAGGGTATCCTTTTTGAATGGGCTGTTGGCCGGAAAATTCGACAACTGCCCGTTGACGCTCAGCTGGCTGACCATGTTACCTGTAATGAGGTCTCGAACCTGGATCACAGCGGAGGCGTCGCGGATGCCACTACAGGCATCCTCTATGACCGCATCGGGCAAATCCACAGTGGCACAACACGCCAGCGGGTCGGTGCTCACCGTCAGATTGCCCGGGCATTGAATTGCCGGGCCTTTAGTATCCACAGCATAAATCACCTGCAGGTGTTGAATAGAGGTTGGCGAAGCGCCCGGGCAGGTGTTGTCAACGAGTTGCCACGTGCGGAGGATGGCGTATTCGCCATCGCATTTGAAGCTGCGCTGGTCGTTGAAAAGGACACCGATACCGCAGTTGTAGGGGCCGGTCAGGTAGAAAGTAACTCCGTTAAACGTGTACGAGGGTGCTCCTACAGTAGCGGGGGTTGTCATCGAGTTGTCGCAACTGACGGTTATGTCGGAGGGCAGTGTCAGGTCTTGTGCGCGCAGGCGTTTGAGGTACAGGAACTGCACGCAGCTGGAGGTGTTGCCGTAGTCATCCGAAGCCGTCCAGGTGCGGCGGACGTATCCGGTCAGGTCAGTCTGGCCCTGGAAGGTTTCGTTGCAGCCTACGTTTATCCACACGTCTTGGTAGGTCAGTGCAGTGGGGGTGCAGTTATCGGCTACGGTAGGGCGCGCGCCTGGCACTTTGAGTAAAGTATCTAAGTAGCCCGGCGTGAAGTTGGTTACCACACAGGGCAGCGTGATGTTTTGGCAAGAGGAAAAAGTGGGCGGAAGTACATCGCTGACGATGGCCGTTGTGAGGCAGAAGTTGCCGGAGCAGTTGTCCTGTATCCGAACGGTCAGCGGGATGCCGAAGTACTGTGCCGTCACGGTATTGCCGAGGTTTTGCCCCTGAGCGGTGAAGATGGTTACGGTGTAGAGGTCGTCCAGGACATCGCCTTCCAGCGCCATATCGGGCGTTACAGTAACAGGGCAGCTCGGCGGTGCCGAAATACGCACAGTGTCGTTGCAAGCCAATGCCCCCGGCTTGGCATACGTCAGGATAACCTGATCGGACGCCGCCGGGCAAGGGCCAGGTGGGTCGTTGGTAGTCAGCGTGAGGGTGATAGTGCCTGTAAATCCGACAGGGGGGATATAGGTCGCGTTAAGCATTTGAGGGTTGGGGGCAAACATACCGCCTGGTACCGAAGCACTCCACATGGCGCTGGTAGCAGAACCGCCGATGGTACCGTTCAACTGGTGCGAGGTACCCGGACACAGTGCTCTATCCGGCCCGGCATTGACCGTGGCCGCCGGGTTGATTTGCACACTGACCGTGGCAGAAGCTGTGGCGCCGGTACCGTCGGTAACCGTTACGCCATACGTCCCGCTATGTGCAGGAATGGTGTTGGCGCGCGAAGGACTCTGGGCCGAAGAACTAAAGCCTCCCGGCCCACTCCAAGCAAAAGTAAGCGGTGATGTGCCGTTGGTAACCACAGCGGTCAGTTGGAGCGTGGTGCCGGCACATAGAGGAGCATTGGAAGTCGCCGAGACGCCGAGCGCCTGCTCCTTAGCCGCAAGGGGCGGCCCATACCGGAAGTTTAGGTCCTTAGAAAAACCATGTGCAGCCCATAGCGCGCACAGAACTAAGACAACCCAAAACAGGGGGGAGGATAGGGTTTGGCTAGAAAACCGATTAAGCGTTCGCATGATACAGTGGATGATTTAAAAAAAATGAAATGAATATTGCTTGTCTGCAGAGGTTAGAACCCCTCGGAGAGGTGTCACCTCTTCCCTTGGGCATGGCATAGGCTTGCTCTGGCCTTTGCCAGTGCATCGTTTCTTTGGTGCGCTAATAGCGCGCCTCTTTCAGCGCGTATACAAGGATATCAGCCGCTTGTGAAAGGTGGCAGCCTTTCTATTGAGTATTGCACACAAGTTCTATAGACTGTGTGCAGTCTATTCACTTCTGTCTGTAAGGTTCAGTTTCGCTATTTCAAAAAATCTATTTTTTTAAGAGCGGCATCTTCGTGTCTCTATTCGTACATTAGTGGTCTTAGAAACCATTCATGTCTTTACAGCAAACCTTTTTGTGCTTTTGTAGTAAAACCTATTTTTAGTGGCCCTGATCTGCCACAGTGGTGTCGTGCATTCGTGGTTAAAAAACCTTATTGCCTTTGCAAATCCCTTTACGCCTCAGCAGTACAAAACATTCGTGTGTTCGTGGTAAGAAAACAATGGCAGGCACTAAAACTCTACTATCAAGTGCCCCCCCGTGTCCCACACCTGGTACACGCCGGGCTGTATTGTTCGCTCGGCTATTTTCAGCCCAGGCAGCAGCTGGTAAGGGACTACGTATGGCTCCAGGACCTGGAAAAGCCCCCATGCAAAGTGTTCCTCCAGGATAGCCTTGCTTAAAGAGGCCTTATCAAATTCCAAGCGCAGCTTACCCATGCCGGTTTGGCTCAGCCATGCCCGCACCCAAGGGCAGGGCAGGTCGGGGTATCCGCCCTCACGATGTGCCATTACCCGGCAGATGCCTACACCGCTGCAATTGGCACTGGGCGAGCCCAGAATTACATCTGTTCGCATGCGCTGCAAGGCTTTCGGAGCCGAGCGCCGTGCCTGTTTCACTTCTGAAGTCGTTTTCATCGCACTGTATGTCATGATCGTGAAAAAACTGAAGATAGGGAGAATGGATTACTGTCCGTTTGATGAGACAAAAGTATAAGCGTCAGCAGGCGGCCACAGAGACAGATTTTGCATTTTTTTGAGGCAAATAAAAATCAAAACATGCGGGATTTTTGTCTTTAAAAATCTGATTATCATACGATTATTATATTTTAAATTTAACCCAAAAACAAAAACTCACCGTGCAAAACGAGAGGCCTTTCCGCCGTTCTTACGGCAGAAAATTTCGGCATTTCAGCACCGAGTGACAGGCCGAATGGCTCGCTTACTCGCCTGAATTTATCTAAGGCTGTTACGAGGCAAAAAGTCAGGAAAACCACAGAGTGTGCAGAGGGCCGCAGCGGTGTTTCTCTCTTCGGTTCTCTGCGTCCTCTGCGGTTAGAAAAGAAAAACCTCGAAGCTTATAGGCATAACCGTGCGTAACGTCAGTTACTTACCTTCGCACAGACACATCAGGCTTGGTTAGCAGCCTTTCACTTTCAGCAATACTATATGCCATATCCATTTCACCTTGCGTACCCTTCTCCTCATCAACATTGCCTTATGGGCCTTTCTGCCTGTACATCTCCCGGCCCTGGCGCCTCGCGAGGTGATGTCTATCGTCCTCTACGAACAGGAGCAAATCCACGGAGATGCGCTCATTTTAGTAACGCATTCAGACGGCGCGCAACAGCGATATCCGCTAAAGGATTTGATCTGGTGGCAAACGTCTTGCAATGACCCTTTTGCTGATAATGAGGCGCTCATTGTCCAAGTGTTTGCTGATTACCTCGCCCAAGGCTTGGAGGTCTTCTCTGTAAGCGAAGAAACGTTCAGAGAGTCCGAACAGGGAGTGCAGCTTTACTCGCTATCTGCTATGGAGGCCTAAGCCGGAGCAGGGTAGAGAATGCGCCTTCGCGCTCTGTTGTAGAAGACTACCGTTTGCCCGTTCATAAAAAGTCCTCGCACCCCCGCCCGTCTTGTGGTGCCTTAGTGTTCAACAAGCATTTGTGGCAACAAATCCTTCATAACTGATGCGCTTATGCGCTCATGGGGTCGGGCTTGTTGGCGTCAACACCGTACTTTTTCATGAATTCCGACACCGCTTTTTCCGACACTTTACCCTGTTGCTGCAACAGGCGCACGGCAGCGAAGGCAATGTATTTAGCACTGATCTCGAAATAGTTACGCAGGTTTTCGCGGCTTTCCGACAGGCCGAAGCCATCGGTGCCCAAGGCCGTGAAGGGTTGCGGCATCCAGGGAGCGAGGCATCCGGCGGTGAGTTTCATCCAGTCGCTGGCAGCCACGAAGACGCCGCTCTCGTCTTGCAAGGTTTGTTGCAGATAGGAGACGCGGGCCTGTTGGTCGGGATGCAAGCGGTTGTGGCGTTCGCAAGCCAGGGCATCGCGGTACAGTTCGCTCCAGGAGGTGGCGCTCCATACGTCGGTGCTGACGCCTTCGGCTTCGAGGATTTCAGCGGCCTTAAGGGCCTGGTCCATGATGATGCCAGAGGCGAGCAGGTGGGCTTTCACGCCGGCCCTGGCTGATTTCTTTTCAGAGCGGCGATAGCGGTATAGGCCACGGCGGATGCCTTCTTCGACACCTTCGGGCATAGGTGGCATCAGGAGGTTTTCATTGTAGAGGGTGATGTAGTAGAATTTATGTTCGTTCTCCAGGTACATGCGTCGGATTCCGTCGTGCACAATGACGGCTAATTCGTAAGCGAAAGCCGGGTCATAGCTGATGACGGCGGGCACGGTCAGGGCAATGAGGTGCGAATGGCCATCTTGGTGTTGGAGACCTTCGCCATTGAGGGTAGTACGGCCGGCGGTGGCGCCCAGCAGGAAGCCTTTGCACATCATGTCGGCAGCAGCCCAGATCATATCGCCCACGCGTTGGAAGCCGAACATAGAGTAGAAGATGTAGAATGGGATGGTCGGAATGCCGTGCAAGCTATAGGCCGAGCCAGCGGCAGTGAAAGAGGCCAGCGCACCGTCTTCATTGATGCCTTCCTGGAGCACCTGGCCGGTTTTGGACTCTTTATACTTGATGACGGAGATGCCGATTTCTAAGGGAGTGTACTTTTGGCCCTGCTGGTTCCAGATTTGGGCGGAGTTGAAGAGGGACTCCATGCCGAAGGTTTGGGCTTCGTCGGGCACGATGGGCACAATGTACTTGCCTATTTCGGGGTTTCGTATCAGCTGGGTGAGCATGTCCACCAGGGCAGCGGTAGTGGAGAAGTCCTTATTACCGGCGGCAGGGCTTCCCTTAAGCTGTTTGTCAAAGAGTTGTAACGGTGGTAGTTGAATGGGCGTGTAGTCTTCGGAGCGCTCGGGCAGGTAGCCGCCCAAGGCCTTTCGGCGTGCGTGGAGGTACTGGGTAGCTGGGTCGTCGGGGCCGGGGAACCAGAATTTGGCCTGTTTGGCTTCTTCATCAGTGATAGGAATGCCGTAGCGATTTTTGGTTTCGATGCGTGCTTCGGCGCTCAGGTCCTTGGTCTGGTGGGCTTTATTCTTGCCCTCGGCGGCCTTGCCCATTTTATAGCCTTTCACCGTCTTGACAATGATGGCCACAGGCTTATCGGAGTGCATGGCATGCTCGTAGGCGGCGTAAATTTTGCGGGCGTCATGGCCACCGCGGCGAAGATCGCGGATTTGCTCATCGGAATACGGGGCTAACAAGGCTTCGATACGCGAGTCGTCGCCAATGAGTTTTCTGCGAATTTCGGCACCGCTGAGGTTGGACATTTCCTGGAAGTCGCCGTCCAAAAGATTTTCTAATCGGGCTAACAGAGTGCCTTCGGTGTCCTGGGCGAAGAGTTCGTCCCAATCGCTGCTCCAGACGACTTTGATGACTTCCCAGGAAGCACCGTAGAAATGGCGCTCTACTTCCTGAATGATTTTACCGTTGCCGCGCACAGGGCCGTCCAAGCGCTGGAGGTTGCAGTTGATGACGAAGATG
>FQKF010039286.1_pt1 | contig 11506 bp, 13 predicted proteins | sample 1504521 | NCBI WGS metagenome assembly FQKF01 (sample SAMEA4475357, study PRJEB15587) | soil metagenome | biome: Soil; feature: Field | place: India | collected 2015-03-11 | depth 0 m
TCAATCCATAAGTTGACTTCAAACTTTCAACAAAATCTGGATGAGAAACAATAACAACCTCATCAACCACCCTACCAAATTTATCAATACTATACTCAATTATAGGCTTTTCTAATAAGCTAACAAATTGCTTTGGCTTTTCACCACCAAATCTTTTTCCAGAACCACCAGCAAGTATTATAGCAGCTTTCTTCATAACCCTATTTTTGAGGTAATAATGGCAATGAACTCTCTTGAGAACTTTCCTGAGAACTCTCTGATTGTGCTTCTTTCTGAGTTGTTTGTTCTGTATTTTGTAAACCCTGAACCTGAGGCCTTCCCAATTTATATTCTCTCATCTTGATATAACCAAGAGCCAAAGCAAAAACAAAGAAAGCAGCAACCATCCACTTTGTAATCTTTACCAATACTTCGTTGGTTTTAGCACCAAAGACACCAGTTGCAAAATCACTGCCAAACATACCTGACTGAGCACCACTACCAGTCTGCATAAGAATAAGAGGTATAAGAAGCACAACAACTATTATGAATAAAACTAAAAATATTGTAAACCACATCTATTTCCTCCATCTACCTTTAAAATTTATCTTTTTATTTTAACACATTTAGATTATTCTGTAAAATATTTTTTTCTACAATTTTTTTTGCAATATTTCCTTTTTTGCAACATAATGAAGTATAAAATATACTATATTAGTATATTTTTAAGGAGGATTTTATGAAAAATTTTATGATGACAATATTTATGCTAGTTTTGATTTTCTCTTGTGCATCTAACCCATCAGGTGGTGGAGGAGGTGGCGGTAGTGGCAGTTCGTCTCTTGTAGATCAAAACAATCCTTCACAGACACTTGAAAACACACCAGATTTAAAGCTTAAGCTTAAAGATATGCCTGATAGTCTCTCTGATGAATCTTTAAAACTTAAAAGCATACTTAAAGAAGCTCTTTCTATGCCTGTTACCAATATTCCTGATGTAAAAGGTTTCGCATGGTTTATGATGGCATCATTCCTCCAGAATGCTGGAGATTTGCAAAGTACACTTGAAGAACTAAAACAATTTGCAAAAGAATATGAAATTCCACTCAATCAAGCTATAACCTTGTATGAAGATCAACAAAACGGAATTTATTATAAGGTAAAAGTAACAACTGATGGTGGTAGTGGATTAAGGTATTATTTTATTATTAATATGACGGACTTTTCAATTAAATATTATATTCATATCTATCCTGTTGCAACTTCAATAGCTGGTGAGTTTATATACGAAATTGACTATGATGGAGAGATTTTCAGAATGTTTGCCTCTTTTGATGGTTCTACAGGTAATGTAGAAAATTCATTAAATACTTCTGAAGAAGCCTTTTTCTACAAAGTCAAATGGTTATCCAGTGATAGTGTGAACATAATAGTAGGAAGTCAGTTTCCTCAAAGTGGAGCTAATTTCATCATAGCCGAAGGAAATAATAACAGTGGTGGGGTTTTGTTTGTAGACACAGACGATGAGGAAAGATATTATGAGTATTATAATAATAAAGGCGGATTGGTATTACAAAGATACTCAACCACTTCTGAACAGTTAAACAAAAGTTTACTTAAATATCTTTCTTTAGCCCCAACTTATAACACATATACTATGACAAGAAATCCAACAAACACAAACTATATTAATCAATCCGGGTGGAGCTGGGGGGATTTAACAAATGATATAAGTATAACAAATATCTACTACAGTTGGTGGCTTGATAAGAATAATAACAATACATATAATCCTGCAGATGATATCTTGATTAATATCAGTTATGAACCTGCTTATAGCTGGAGTACCATTTATAACTGCATTGTTCCAGTAGATGCTCCATTTTTCTATTGGTATGATAATACAGGTTCTAATTACTTTGTATTCAACGAAACAAATATTGTTTCAACTATGAGTAACAAACTCGAAACTTTATATAATCAATGGAAAAATACAAATATAATAACTTACATTACTAATAGGCAAATTCCAAATCCAGAAAATTTCCCGCAGTAATAAAAAGTGGGCTGATCTTCAGCCCACTTTTATTTTAATCCTCAAAAATTATATTAAATTTTCAAGAAAATAGTTGCTATAATCCGAAAATAATTTATAATTTATTCAATAACAATATTCCTTCCGAGAAAGGAGGTTTTTATGTCATTATCTACAGAAGATGAAATAAAAATACTGAAAGCAGAAAATGAAGATTTAAAAAAGCAACTTGCAGAAGCAAATAAAATAATAGAAATGTATGAAAAAGTTTCAAATCTCACAAAACTAGAAATTATGGATAGAGATAACTTACTTAAAGCTCATGAGATTGTTCAGGATATCACACGTCAGGAACTTCTCGAAAAAGATCAACTCATTAAAGCTCATGAAGTTGTAGAAGATCTCTCAAGAAAAGAGCAAATGGAAAAAGATAGAGAAATAGAAGCATTTGAAATCACAGAAGAACTTTCAAGGCAGGAACAGATTGAAAAAGAAAAAACCATCGAAGCATTTGAAAGAGCAATGGAACTTGCAAGAAGTGAGATACTTACAGAATCAGAAAATAGAGAGAAAAAACTTCACCAGCTACTTACCTTGCTTGATGCTTATGAAAAAATAGAAGACCTTCACATTCAAGAAAACATAATGAATGACAAAACAATAAAGGCTTATGAAATACTCGATGAATTCACAAGAAAGAAAATGATAGAACTTTTAAGCATTATAAAGGCTTTTGAGGTTTTACAGGATTATACCAGAAAAGAAAGAATCACAGAAGACAAAATAATTCAGGCTTATGAGCAGGTTGAAGAACTTGCAAGACAGGAACTTATAACCCTTGACAGAATAAATAAAGCACACGAAATTGTAGAAGAACTTGCAAGAAAAGAATTACTCGATAGAGAAAAAATAAATGAAGCATATGAAATCGTAGAAGACCTCACAAGAAAAGAAATAAAAGAAAAAGACAAGATAATAGCCGCACATGAAATTGTAGAAGAATTGTTCAGAAATGAACTTCTTGACAAAGAAAACTTAAGCAAAGCCCATGAAGCTGTTCAGGAACTTGCCAGAAGAGAATTGATAGAAAAGGACAGAATAATAAATGCATACGAAATTTTACAGGAACTTTCAAGAAATGAACTTATAAGCAAAGAAAAAATAAATCAGGCTTATGAAATAATAGAAGAAATGACAAGAAAAGAAATGATGGAAAAAGATAAAATAAACAAAGCACACGAAATTGTAGAAGAATTGATGAGAAAAGAATTGATTGACAAAGAGGAAATAAACAAAGCTCACGAAGTTGTAGAAGAAATGGCAAGAAAAGAGCTTATAGAAAGAGATGGCTTAAACAAGGCTCATGAAATTGTTGAAGAACTTATGAGAAGAGAAATAATAGAAAGAGACAAAATAAACGAAGCCCATGAGATAGTAGAAGAATTAAATAGACAGGAATTACTGGAATCAAAACATAAGTCTAATTAAGTATAAAATATGGATATGCAAATTGGGTGGCTATCCAGCTAAAAACTTCCTCATTTTCTTTAGAAGTAAAGCATTTTATATCCTCAATGAGGAAAATTATCAAACCACCATAGAGTTTATTTTTAATTTTCATTGGCACTAAAAGATAAGAGTCAATATCAGGAAGCACTTTATGAAAATGAACACTATTATCAAAAGTGTCAGTCTCTCCCTTTGCTAAGGACTGACTTTCCTGAACACTCCATTCTATTTCAGTCCCAACAAGTTCTGCTGGCAAACCAATAACTTTTTTTATAACGCTTGTATCAAGAGCAGTTTCAAAAAAAAGAGCCTTTTTAACACAAAAATTTTCTTTCAATTCCAGAAAAAACGAATTAAGCATTTCATCTTTGTTTAAATTTTCAAGTTTTTTAGACAAGGAAAGTATGTTCTCAAGTAATTCGATTTTTTTGTCATACTCTCTTTCGGTTTGAAATATCTTTTTTGATATTAAACTTTTTATCTCAATGAGTTCATCTTTTGAAAGATTTTGCCCCTCATAAATTTCTTCAAGTCTATCAAGTCTATCAGATATAAGAAGTTCAAGGTATTTTTGAGCCTTTTTTCTAAGCCCCATATTTACTCCATTCAAATTCCAAGTTTATCAAGAATCTTTACATAAAGATCATAATATTCCGACTTAGCAAATTCTTTGATTTTGTCCTCTGGTAATTCTTCTAAAAGATTGTCAAGATATTTGAGTACGGTTTTTAACTCTTCTTTTGTCTCTGGGCTCAAAGATTCAAGCTTATCGTCAATGACACCCGCACTCTCGGAAAAAGATTTTCCCGGTACTGGTTCTTCAAAAATATTATCAATCCCTTCAATCTCTATACCTTCAGGAAGTCCAGCTTCACTCTCATCAGTACCATATACCTCAAGAGAGGCTGGTTCTTTTAATGAATCTTGAAGTTCTACGTTATCAGAAAGTTCGTCAACAGCTATCTCTATATTCTCACCTTCAGAAGAAGGCATTCTTTCTTCAATACTTTCTTCAGAAACCTCTATGTTATTTAATTCTTCAAGAGAAAGTGCAATAGGCTCGTCTTCTTCAACTTCAGCAACATCTGGTATAACAGAAAGATCAAAGGTAAAATCTTCTTCTTTTGCGGCACCTTCTTCCACTTTTTCTGGAGAAATAAGCTCTTCCTTTTCTTCTTCAACAATAGCAACTGGTTCTTCTTCCTGTTTTTCTTCTTCAATTATTGGAATTTCTGAGCTTTCTTCTGGAGAAATATTTATCTCTTCAAGAGGAATTTCTTCAAGTTTTATTTCATCTATATTGTCAAACCCTACTCCACCGAAATCTTCTTCTTTAGCAGGTTCTATAGCTTCTTCAAAAACCTGAGGAATTTCAACAGGAGCTACTTCTTTTTCTTCAAGTTCAAACTCAACAGGTTTCTCAAATTTTTGCTCTGGAATACTCTCTGGCTCTTCAAATTTAATTTCTTCTTCTGGCTTTTCTTCCACATACTTAGATAACTCACTGCCATAAATCAAATTATCAAGTTCATTTCCATCTATTGAAACTATAGAGTCTTCTTCCGTTATACCCTTTGACTCCTCTGGAATTTTATCTAATTCACTTTCTACACTTTTTAATTCATCTTGTTCTGGGATAGATGGTTCCTCTACTTTTTCAAGTTCATCTATCGTTTCGCCAATATCACCTATACCACTAACTTCCTCTGATATTTCTCCAGTGGTATCAATCCCCTCTGGTGATGTAAATTCACTTTCCGTCTCTTCTGCAAGTTTATCAAGATCAACAGTATTTTCTTCAATAATATCATTGAGATCTGTTTCGGAAATTGTTATTAACTCCTCTTCTGGCTCCTTAAGCAATTCAGCAGCATCAATAGAAAGATTAGAATCCTCTGTAGTTAAATCCACACTTTCTGCTTTAATTTCAGATTTGTCTACTTTTATATTTGCATCTTTAATCTCAAAAGTAACATTCTCAAAGGTAATATTAGGTGGAACACTTCCTCCACCAAAACCCTGTGGTTGACTTTGTGATGCTTGAGAAGGAAAATTTTCTCCACCAAAAACCTCAGGTTTTGACAGCTCTTGAGTAGGTACTGCTTGACCGCCTGAAATTCCTCCTGAAACTCCTCCACTCGAAACATTTCCTCCACTTACATTAATAGGAGCTGCTTGCTGATAAATATTTACAGTCTCTGCTTTAATATCAGAAGGACCGCCGCTAACTCCACCACCGCCGGAAATATTAAGATTTTCTATTTCTACTCCTGTAGCTTTTGAAAGTTCATTTAAATCACCCGAACTTTCTATTTCTTCCTCATCAAGTTCCTCAGTTTCTAAAAAAGCTCTCTCGTCATTCTTGTCAATCGTTATTGTCTCTATATCCATATCTACCAAAAAATCATCAAGCAATTCAATCTTTTCATCCGGCATTTTTCCACCTCGTTAAAAATATTTTATCCTGAGATATTAATTTTGTTCGCTTTTTTATCTGGAATTACATCCTTCTGGTTTTTAAGTATTTCTTCCCATGCTTCTTTAAGTATAGTTAATAATTTTATCACTTCGTTTATTATCTCTGGATTTTTCTCCAGATTAGCTTCAAGCAACCTTCTATTCATATAGATATACAAACTATAAAGATTATGTGCTATTTCACCTGCTTCAAAATTCAAAGAAGTCATAAGCTCAGTTATTATGTCCTGTGCCTTGATAATGTTATTATTAGCCACATCAAGTTTTTTTGAGAAAATTGCTTCCCTTGCAATATTTAAAAACTTAATAGCCCCAGCATAAAGCATAACAACAAGTTTAAGACCACTCGCTGTTTCTATCTCGACTTCTTTATAGTTCTTATAACCTTCTGTCATACAAAATCCTAAAAGTGTTTTTAGATAAATCGGCATTGCCTGTTTACTTCTTAAGACTTATTCGATTTTTTTTGAAACAGTCTTTTTATACTAAAATAGTAATTTTTTATTCTTTTTAAGTCAAGATTTTTTTCGTTTTTTCTTTTTTAACTAATTCAAAAAATTGAATTACGGAAATTAATAATTAAAGTCATTCTTGACAGTTAAAAAAAATTATAATAAATTTATATTAGTCAGACTGTCTTATTGAGTTTAAAAAATTATTGAGAATTAATAAAATTTTAATGAAAAAATTTGAAATTTAATTTAAAATCAAATATAATATAAACCTGTAGGGAGAGTAGATGGATTGTATATTCTGTAAAATTGCATCAAAAGAAATTAAGTCTTCTATAGTATATGAAGATGAAAGTGTTTTGGCATTTAATGATATCAATCCACAGGCTCCAATACATATTGTTGTTATTCCAAAAGAGCATATAGCAACACTTAACGATGTAAAAGATTTTGGGATATATGAAAAGATTTTTATTGCAATTGATAAAATTGTCAAGGATTTAAAAGTTGAAAAAGATGGATACAGAATTGTAGCAAATTGCAATAAAAATGGTGGACAAACAGTTTTTCATATTCATTTCCATATACTTGCTGGAAGGTATATGGAATGGCCTCCGGGATAAAATTTTTTTAAAATAGAGGTGATGTAGATGTTACTTATTGATTTAAAAGAAAATGAATCAATTGATTCCGCACTTAAGAAATTCAAGAAAGAAGTTGAGAAAGATGGTATTTTGACCGAAGAAAAGAAACACAGATTTTACGAAAAACCATCTGAAACAAAGAAAAAGAAAAAGGCAAGCATTGAAAGAAAAATCGCAAAGAAAGTAAGAAAACTCAAGCAGATGAGTAAGTATATTTAACCGGAGCAAAAAATGGGTTTATTTGAAGACATTCAGGCTAAATATATTGAAGCAAGAAAAAGTCAGGATAAATTTCTTTCTACTGTATTGGGGATGCTTGTTTCTGACCTGAAGTATGAGAAGATCAATAAACAAAAAGACCTCGAAGATGCTGATGTTATTTCTGTTATTCAGAAAAATCTCAAGCAAAAAAAAGAGGCTCTTGAAGAGTTTAAAAAAGCGGGAAGAAATGATCTTATATCCGATACAGAAAAAGAAATTTCCCTTCTTTCCTCTTTTCTTCCAGCAATGCTAAACGACAGTGAAATTACAGACATTGTAAAAACTGTTGTAAACGAATTATCCGCAACCTCTTCTGATGTTGGAAAGGTTATGAAAGAAGTAATGCAGAGAGTAAAGGGAAGAGCTGACGGAGCTAAAGTGAAAGAAATAGTCTCAAAAGTTTTACAAGGTTAAAAATTTATGCTTTCTGGTGTTGATAGCCTGAGAAACAATCCATATCCCGGTAGAGGAATAGTTATCGGCAAATCTACAGATGAATCCAAATGGTTTCAAATTTACTGGATAATGGGAAGAAGCGAACAAAGCAGAAACAGGGTTTTTATAGAAGAAGGAACTACAATTTATACAAAAGTTTTTGATGAATCAAAGGTTTTAGATCCAGAACTCCTTATCTATCCAGCGGTTAAGGTTGTTGACACAAAGCATATAGTAACAAATGGTAGTCATACAGACACGATAGAAAGTTTCTTTAAGAAAGGCAAAACTTTTTTTGAAGCAATGTTAGAAGAAACTTTTGAACCAGACCCACCGCATTTTACACCAAGAATAGCTGGTGTCTTTGACCAAAAAGAAAAAAATTTTTGTCTTGCTATAGCAAAATCTAAAAATGGGGTTGCATTGAGAGAGTTTTTCTGTTATGATGATTGTAAGGCTGGTGTTGGATATTGCATTCACACTTATTCTGGGAATGGAAATCCTTTGCCCTCTTTTTCAGGAGAGCCTTTTGAGGTGCCTCTTTCAGACAACATCAACGAAGTTGCAGAATTCTACTGGAATTTGCTTGATAAGGAAAATAGGATCTCTTTGCTTGTTAAAGAAATCGATATTAAAAGTAATAATATACAAACAAAAATCATAAACAAAAACAACTGAGGGAATATATGGAGCTTAAATTTACAAAAATGCAGGCTCTCGGCAATGATTATATCTTCATTAATGGCTTTGAATATCCTGAGTTGATAGATAAAGCAAAAGAATTATCAATAAAGCTATCTGATAGACGTTTTGGAATTGGTGGAGATGGAATAATATTTGCCCTTCCTTCAGACAATGCAGATTTGATGATGAGAATATTTAATGCAGATGGTAGTGAAGCAGAAATGTGTGGAAATGGTATAAGACAGCTTGCATTGTTTGCAATTGAGAAAAATCTTGTAAATAAAGATAAGATAACAGTAGAAACTCTTGCGGGAATAAAGAATATCGATATTGACAGAAAAAACAAAATTTTCAGAGTAGATATGGGATATCCGATTCTTGAACCCTCAAAGATTCCAGCAGTCGCTGAAATAAATAAATCCAATTTTGCAGTAAAAAATATTACTGTTGATGACAAAAAGTTTGATTTTACACTTGTATCAATGGGAAACCCTCATGCCATAGCTTTTGTTGACAAAGTTTCAGATTTTGACGTAGAAAAGTATGGCAAAATTGTTGAAAATATGAGAGAAATTTTTCCTAATAGAACAAATGTTGAATTTATAGAAGTTATTTCAAGAGATACCATTAAAATGAGAGTCTGGGAACGTGGCAGTGGAGAAACCTTTGCCTGTGGAACTGGAGCCTGTGCAAGCGTTGTGGCCTCAATACTCAATGGCTATACAGATAATAAAGTTACAGTAAAGCTACTCGGTGGTGATTTATATATTGAGCTTATAGACAATAAGGTTTATATGACTGGAGATGCTCATAAAGTTTTTGATGGAGTTATTATAATCTGACCTGATAAACTAATAGCTCTCCATCTCTTTCTTTCACTTTTAAGGCTTTTTCAATAAAAACTCTTGTTTTCATTTTTTCATAAAGCTCTTTTGAGATTAAAAGTGGTATTTTGTTTGCCTCAGCAATAGCTGATAACCTGCTAGCCAGATTTATACCACTACCCCTGACATAAATATCTTTATAGTTTGTCCCCTTCAAGTTCAAAAGATATGGACTTATAGTTCCCTCACAAACTGATGCATATAGAAAAATATGCCCTTCAAATTGCGAATTTACAATATTCCCTGTGTCTTTTATAATTCTTTCAACAACTTCAATGGCATTATAGTTTCTATGTTCATAGTTAAAAGGAAAACCAAATATTAAAAAAAACTGGTCAATACAAAAAACAGGAAAGGCATCATATTCACGGGCAAATAAGCCAACAGTTCTACAGAAATTCTCAAGAACGACTTTATCCTGGTAATTTTCTATAGAAATATTAAACCTCAAAGAAACAATAGTTACCTCATAATCTTCATTAATGAAAGAAAGCCCCTTTTTTGTAAATCCAGACTTTATTGTTTCAGATAAATAATCTGAATTTAAAAAATTGTATTCATTATTTTCATTTTTCTTAATTCTATCAAAACCATTTTTTAAATAAAGAGTTTTTAAATCCTTGATCTTCCCTCTCGTTATAAATATTTTTATATTGTGATTTTCAAACAGATAATTCAAAAAAATAGTAAAAATATTTACAAAAACAATAGAGACAAAAATAACCACATCAAGGAATATAAACCTTTTTTCTATAAAAACCTTACTCAAAATAAAAATAAAAGGAAACAAAAAACAAATAAAATAAAAAAATATGGGATTTAAAAACCTGAGCTTAAGAGTCTTCTCCTCATTGTTAATAAAATTATTTATAATAAGATTGTTAATAGAATAGTAAACTGGATGAACAATAAATGTAGCTACAAAAATAAAAAACAACCGCTTTATCTCATTTTCATTCCTGAATAGGAAATATCCTGATAAAGAAAGAGCAACAATCTCCATTAAGACAACTATTGAACTGAAATATTCAACTAATGTAGTATTATCAACATTTTTTTTGTTTAATCTTATAATATTGACAATAAAAAACAAAAACTGAAAAATAGAAATAGCAAGATAAAAGACAATCGTCGGGAGATCAACTCTCAAAGGAAATAATCTTTCTAAAAGAACAACAATATCTATAATCAATAATTTATATACAAAAAACAAAAAAACAGAAAAAACCCTTAACATAAAAAAATCCCTTAACATTTTCGGAGAAAAAGAGTAATAAGTTTAAAAAATACTGAAATTTTCTTTTTCGAGATAGGTCAGATTCTTTATAGTTTTTCTATCTGAAACTTCATTTATAAGAGGTGTAATGGCAATATAACCCTCTGAAACTGCCTGTAAGTCAGAATTTTCTTCAAACTCAAAAGAAGGATCCTCACCTCCAATTGTCACATAGTCTTTATTGTCAATTTTCTCAAAAATTATTGAATCCTTGTAAACCCTTCTGCCAAGATGGGCTATTTTAACACCTTTTATTTTTCTTTCATTAGGAAAGTTTATATTTAATAATATTTTTTCGCCAAACTTTTTATCCTTAATTTTATCAACAAGTTCTTTAATAAATCTTGAAGCTATACTGAAATCTTTCTTTGTATTCCAGCCATCTACAGAAGCAGCGATAGATAAAATATTGTTAAGAAGTCCTTCCCTTGCTCCAGCAACAGTTCCAGAGTAAAATATATCATCACCCATATTTGGCCCATTATTAATTCCAGAAATAATAAAATCAAATTTTATATCTTTAAAAAGGTAAAGCAAAGCTACTTTTATACAATCAGCAGGTGTGCCATTGACTGCATAATTTCTATCATCAATCTTTTTTAATTCCATTCTTTTGAACAAAGTTATGGAATGACTTGAAGCACTTTTTTCTGTCAAAGGAGCACACATAAAAACATTGAAATGTTTTTCAAGCTCATTCTTAAGAGAATTTATACCCTCTGCAAAATATCCATCATCATTTGTAATCAAAATATTCATTAATGAACTCCAACATCTCGTTTACTGATATAGTTCTTTGTGAAAGGAATTTCAAGTCTTATTAATGTCTTATCTTCCTCTGTATTACCAAGCCTGAAAAGAGATGGATC
>FQKF010012621.1_pt1 | contig 11492 bp, 9 predicted proteins | sample 1504521 | NCBI WGS metagenome assembly FQKF01 (sample SAMEA4475357, study PRJEB15587) | soil metagenome | biome: Soil; feature: Field | place: India | collected 2015-03-11 | depth 0 m
GGAAGGGTTTGGGGATAATTTTGGCTGCGAGAGCCTGAAAGCTGTACTGTATGATGTTTTCCAGGTGCGGTTGCGCCGACTAGAAGAATTATAGCACTTGCTCTCTCTGGATTGGCAATAGCGCTGGCCATGCCAAATGGCGAACCAAAGATGTATCAAGGCTTTCAGCATTTGCGCGAATCGCCTTCTGGGGGTTATTGGGCACATTTCCGAGCGCATCAGCGTTTGAGCCGTTCTAGCGTTTTGACCTGCTCAAACACCTACCCACTCGCGGGTCACGCCGCTAAGCCTTTTGGCATTTAGCTTTGGATTTAAGATAGAGTCACTCGTCGGCGCAGCCCTGCCCAGCTAAAGACTCGGCAAAAAAGATAGACTCATCCCTCGGCATTTCTCCACCAATTCGTTCTATTTTATGGTGGCAAGAGCGACAGAGCGAGTAAAAGCGGATGCTGTCATGCTGAGGTTTGATCAGCGTGCTAAGGCGAGAACGCAACTTAGCATACTGCGTCTCAGTGAGTTCACATTCAAACACACTATATTGCATCCACTGGCCGTAGGACTTAAGCACTTTGTGAATTTTAGTGCGGCGCTTGTCGTCGGTTACGTCATAGCTAATAACAAAATACATAGTATTGCTCAACAAATGTTTACTTGAGAATGAGCGGTGGGTATTGGGTCGTTTCTCCCATGAGGTATTTCGCCATCAGTCGCGCCTGAATTTCAAACGCTTCTTGATAACTGCACTTGCGTTGCAAGACGGGATGCTTAAACTGCGACTGTTTCTTTTGTTCATACAATCGCAGAAAGGTGCGGCGTGCCTCATCAGATAAGGATACGGCGCCGCTCAGGGGCTCTGTGGCAAAATCGTGGGGAGTGAGCGATCGCCGATTCAAAGCTGCTAGCACACAGGCATCCACCACCAGCGGCCGGAACTCCTCCATCAAATCTAGGGCCAAAGATGGGCGGCCATATCGCTCAGTATGGAGATACCCCAGATAAGGATCAAATCCAACGATATTGATGGCACTTTGGATGTCATGTAAGAGCAAAGCATAGCCAAAGCTGAGCAATGCATTGACCGGATCAGTGGGTGGGCGGCGGCGGCGTGCCTCAAACGAAAACCCCTCAGCGCGAATCAACTGCCCAAAGCAGCCAAAGTAGGCCGCACTGCCCGTCCCCTCCAGGCCACGAATGCTATCGACAGACTGGGCTCGGTCTAGAGGGGCGATCGCTTGGTCGAGCTGCGTAAGGGCTGATTGTAGATTGAGGTCAGGATAGTCTCGCTGGGCTCGCAGGAGCTGATGACGATAGTTTTTGAGCTTGCCGCGCACAAAGCCACGCACCAGCGGCAGAGTTTTGTCTAAATTGTCAGCCGCCTTCCACTGAGCAGAGCGCACAAAAATATTTTTAGTGAGCGGCGGTTCCAGTCGTCCCAAATAGCGCCCGGTTCCAGTTAAGAACGTGAGGGGAATTTTGCGCTCGAGCAATTCCGTCAGGGCAGCCGGGGAAATCGTGGCGCGCCCTAGGACAACGACACCCTCTATTTTGATCAGCGGGATATCGAGCAGGATTTTCTTTTGTGCTTTGACGCTGAGTCGTTCATCAGTTTTGCCAATAAAGGCATCATCTGCGGTAATGTAGACGGTTCCCATGGAATTCCAACTCCAGTTCTAGGGATGAAATACTGAATGTAGTAGTCGAACCCTAAGTCATACGCAGTTGGGTTCTGTGTAGCGTTCTACCTTCTGGGCTGCTTGGGGCAAGCACTGGGCATACAGACTGCATCCGTGGCAACGGGGCCCATACACGGGGGGTGGCATTGTACCAGTTTGCAGCAGCGTTCTAACCTGCGCGATGGTGGCGATTGTCTGTTGCCGCAGGGGTTCTGAAATCTCGATTACTTGTCGTTGGTGAGACTGAGCATAGTAGACATAGCCCTGCGGCACGACCTGACCCGTCATTTCCTCCAGACACAGCGCCTGGGCACACACCTGCAAAGCATCATTGTCAAATTCACCGCGACGGCTTCGCTTATACTCCACCGGATACCAACAGCCATCGCTTGCCTCAATCAAATCTGCCTTGCCAATCAGTCCATAGCGTTCTGATTTCAGCCAGATGGCGCGCACCTGCCATGTTTCCTCTCGGTGTCCCTCCCCCAGCGTGTGTACCCGCAGATGGAGGCTAGTGCCCTCCACAGTGTATTGGTTGTCGGTAAATTCTCCCGCGCAAAACATGCGCCAACACCGATGGGGACAGTAAGCGTAATGATTCAACGCTGCGATGGGAATTACTTCCGTATCCATCCTTACTCCTCTTTATGGGCAATTTCAAAATGGGCAATTTCAAAGCACCTCACAGTCCTGAGCCACTGGCGGGACGGGCCTCATCCAACCGCCGAACCATCCCCATGCCCATCGGCGTTTTGCGCCCAACGCCACTGTAAACAGCAAAATCTGCGAGGGCATTAGCCTGCTTAATTTGCTCAGCCGACACCTCGCCTAAAATCCGATAGCTTACAGTGCCTACACAGCCCGCCCATTTGCCGTCGGGATGGTGAACTAGCTCGGTTTGAATATCAAAAAAGCTGGGAAATAGGGCCTCTATCAGCTCATCCGTAAACGACAAACCACTGTACCGATTCCATCGACTGAGCAGGTTTTTGAAAACACACTCGCGAGTTGGTAAAGCAGAGTCATACTTACCCTGTCGAAACGTGGCTGGTGTGCAAAACACGAACGTTAGCTGTCGTGTGTCATCGGACGCTTGCTCATAGAGCTGGGCATAGGAGCTAAAATTGGCCCAAGGCTGGGTTGATTGGGGAGTTCCCAAGACGCTAGTGATGTGCAAATCAGCGGGGCCTAGGTGCCAAGCATGGGCGGGATTGAGATTGAGCCAGAGCGGATGCAGGTGTTGAAAGAGATTATCATCTAGCAGAGAAATCCGCCACCAGCAGTCTGTGCCAGCCGGAATAGGCTGGGTGTAGTCCCATCGCAGCCGTTGAGGCAGCGATGACCGAGCAGCCGACTGACTAGGGCTAATCTGGAGCGGACTGAGGGTAAAAGCTTTTTCAGCTTTTTGTTCGTGGAGTTGATTCCCTAGCGAGCGATCTACAGAACTCACGAGTGTCAAAAACAGGGCATGTAGGTGCTTGCCGGTGAGGTAGGCGGGCGGAATGGGCGATCGCGGCTGGAGGTTGAGGACTAGACTATAGGGCATAGGGCTTTGAGCTTTATTTTTGCAGCAGGAGCGTCATCATAAAGAGTCTTTGAGGCAATTGAGGGATTCAATTAGGTAATCCAGAACTCCTCTTCGTCCATTAAGCGAATTTGAATACCATTCATTGCCGCAGTCATAATGGCATGAATACCAGCAAAGAAGGTGTAATCCTTAGAAAAGTCGCTTCCTTTGACTGTGATTGGATAAGACTCAATTCCGTGTTTACGGAGGTAGAAAATGATGCCCTGATTTGTCATCGTAGGTACTATTACACCTGCCAACCATTCCTTCTCAAGTGCCTTAAGTAGTGGAGTTGGGGCTATAGCACCTTGGTGCCTACGCTGAATGGTGCAATTTCGGAAGGCAGTAAGCCGATTGAGCTTCAAGGATTTGAACTCGTCCTCAGGGCCGTCATAGTGCAGATGAAAACTGATGTCGTATGGAACTGGTGCACGAGCAGTAACCTCAATTATATCTTTTCGCTGAGCGAACTCATAATGTCGTAGTAGATGAATGGGATCAAGCTCTGTTTCCTCTGAGATATCCAGCAGAAAATTATGAGGATCGCGAATGTGGACACTTTCAAATAAACCAGAGCGAAACTGAAAGATTGGCGCATAGCTGTTCAACCATTCCTCGGCAAATGCTTTCATTTCCCTAGCGATATCGTCACGCTCACTGATTGCGCTATCCCAATCCCTTAGAGTTGTCCGCTGTTCTTTCAGATCTTCTGCATCATCGGGATGCTTGGCCTCTAAAAACGCTCTGAGGAAGTAGTATCTGGCGTTGTAGAAACCCTTTCCCCAGACTTTCACAAAGTCCCATTCTCCATTTTTTCTAGCTACTATTGGTGCATTTTTCAGCTTTTCGGCAAATAATAACGCTTGCATTCGGTTGCGATAGTATTTCCAATCACGCTTACCCCCAAAGATGAGTTTCAAGGTTTCAAACAGTTTTAGGATCAAATCTTCCTGCGGCAAGGATTTCAGCGCTTCTTCAAGAAACACTAGGGGACGCGCTGTTTCTAATAACGCTTCCGACTGCCAGTAAATTTGCAGAAAAGGACGCTCCATGCACTTCAAAGCATCTAGCGTTTCTTGCAATGTGGCCCGTCCACCCATGATGTCTAGGGAAGTAATTCCCTCCTCCCAAGCCTTTTCTGGCAGGTACGCAATTGCCTCAGAAGGAATGGTGGTTTGGGGTTTACCTAACACTCGCCCCACCCGACCGATTCGTTGCCAGAAAGCAGCGCGATCGCGAGCTGAAAAGATTAGCCAATCAAGATTTTGGCGAGCTGGGGCTGGATGACGCTCAAAATTGAAACCAACATCCACTGTGCTGGTGGCCAGGATAATTGTTTGTTGGGCTGCCAATTGTCGATCCGTCACGGGCGTTGAACCCGTAATTCTGCCGTACTTTCCAGCTAATCCCTTTGTGTTTAAGTAATCTGCAAGACGATTAATGTGATCTTTGGAATCAAGAATGACAGCGCCATGATGATTAGGGTTGGCATGAAAGCGCTGCACGACTTCATTGGCAATTTCAGCAAGAAACTCATCACGCGATCGCTGCCTACGAATTTCCAAGTTTACAGCCGTTTGAGACGGGATCTGCCTAGCACCCAATTCACCATTGATTTCCCTGATCCGGACGCCTTGCGATTGCAGAATTGCAAACACCTGTTTGCAAGCAGGTTCGGGCGTAGCTGTGAGGAGAATAACTTTGACATTTTGTTTGAAGAAGCCAAACTCATGCCAGTACACCAAGTAAAACAACAAACCAACTAGCTGCTTAGCATCATACAAGTGAAATTCATCAAAAATGATGGTGCCAAACTGGGTGAGAAAGCTGTAGGCCAGATTTCCCTGATCAAGCCTGTTGTAGCAGAAGAAGGTGGCGTAGTAGAAAATATCAGGATTTGTAACCAGTAAGAGAGGACGGTTTGCTCCGACTTCTGGAAAGATTGAAGCTGGATTGCGAATGAGATTGTACAACTTCTCTCCGGCTCTAGCCCCAACGCGATCATTTGACCACCTGCGAACGTCTTTTGCAGAGACAGGCTGCACATGATGCTTGAGTTTGCCATGAGTGGCCTGAATAAACTCTTTGGCTGCTTCTGCCTGCTGTTCAATCAAGGCATTTGTTGGCGCGATGTAAATGGCGCTTTTTTCGGGCTGATGAAGTAGGACGGATAAACCAGCTTTGGTTTTTCCTGTGCCTGTCGGCGCTAAATCCAGAATGATGTCATGATCCTTTGCGGCCTCATACACATCCACTTGGTGTTGCAGTACATTCTTGAGGCAGGTTTGTAGCTCTGGGGGAGGTTCAGGACAGCTTGCAATGCTTCTAGGTTCTAGCTGGATTGTGATGGGCTCATACACCATTGCGATTGGCTCCGCTGCAAAACTGTAGATTGGCTGGCACAATGTAGCTGCCAATTTGCCATGCCTCACCCTCAAAACTGAGGTTTTTTAGGAGGGAAGTTGGTGGCATAGAGATGAGATCAAAGGACAGTAGGTTAATCCCTGGAGGTAAATCTGCAGTGCTGAGACAGGCTTGGCTGGTATACCTGTCTGTAGGTCGCTGAACAATCGATTGATGCTCAAGAATATCAACCCGAACTTTGCTCATGAATTTGCCTAGACGAATGTACTCAGGCAGTTCGCGATCGCCAAACACCAAGGTATGAAAACGATTGCCGCGCTCAATCATGCGTAGGCGTCCAGTTTGAGGATAGTTACTAGGGCGGAATGTGTTCGGTTTTTCGCCCTGCCGCACTCTAACAACGTCCTCACGGGCAGTTGCAACTCGGTTATTTGTCATTGCATACCAGTAAGCATCCGAAAGGGCGTTGAACCGTTCAAAGCGGAACGTTGGGCTACCAGTTGCTGACCAAGCTGGCAGAACATAGCACTCTTGATGTAAGGGCGTGAGGTCTTCAAGATAGCGCGGTCTTCCAGTATCTTGACCAGTGAGGCGGTAGGGCGATCGCGCCCAGCCAAAGGCATAGGCCAAGGCATAGTTGCCGATTACGCCCTCCGTGTAATAGGTATCCGACAATTCCCTGGAGGCAAAAAACACGGGTTCTGCACACCACAATTCAATCAGCTTTGCGGTTTTGAAGAATGGTTTTGCAGTTGACTCTGTCTCATCCAGCCAACTCAATTGCTCAGACATGGCTTAGTTTCCTGCTTCAACGGTTTCTTTCTTCTTGCCTTTGCTCTTCTTCTCGCTCACCTGACGGAATGATTCATAGGATGCGTCGAGGCGCTGAAGAAAAACTTCTCGCTCTGCATCTGACCAGTGATGGTCAATATCTGCAATCACAGCTTCCAGTTCATCATTTGATAGCTGTACAGAAATCCCTCGACGAGTTGTCCAGCTAGAAATGACGGCTTGTGTAGCGGCAATTAATTCACCATTGTCAAGCGGATGCTCTAGAGGCTTATTATTGATAATGAAATGGTCATGAACCGCTTGCACTAACTCCAGAGAACTAGGGAGTTCAGCAATGCCACCAAAAATGCCAAGAATTTGATTTTCCATGCGACCTACCCGACTAGAAACTGCTCCATAGCGACTAGTGAGCAGAATGTTACCCAGAACGTAGCGAAACTCGTCTGCAGTAACATCTTTCAACGTGACAACATCAAGAAAGTGAACACCGGGTTTGATGTATTCACTCGTGTTTAGTGCAGTTGAGGGATTACCTTTTTCATCTCGCATTGTTCCGTTTTCAAAAATGGCGTTGATGGTGCGATCGCTCAAGGTCTCAGTAGCGGTCAAAATACTAAACGCATCTTCTGTCCAAACCCGGCTCTTCTGAGCACCACCGCCACCTGCAGCAAATCCGTACAGGAAGCAGTCAATACACATTTCGCAGGGTGCATTTGTGTTTAATGCACAAGCGACCCCGTCTTTGTTGAGGCGCAGTAGATTCTGTGCTCGAAGATGCTCCCGTCCTTTACGTCGCTCTGGAGCGATTTGTTTGCGCTTGGTCATTACTAGGCGCTGCACCACCCGTTTATCGGTTTGTCCAGCTTGCACAAACTCCCGACACATTGGTTCACCCGTGCCTTCTGTTCGTAGAATCAACTCAGATAACGATGTTCTCAAAACCACCAGACCAATTGTGCGGCCTTTGGGGAAATTCTCGTAGGTCGGTGCAAAGAATGGGGTTAACTGTTCGATGGACATGGTAACTCCTTAGTAAGGATTGAGTGGACTGATGAATAGAGGAAGGAATGATAGTTAAGCGGCTGTCTCTGGAGTTTCTTGCTCTGAAGTTTCTTGTTTCTCTACTGCCGCTTTTGCGCGTACCTCTCGACGTGCCTCTTCCAAAAAGAAGAGATAGGCTGCCTCTAGGTTTTTCTGGTCACTCAAGAGCTTGTCTGGACGCCCCTGATACACATTCTCATAAAGCTGGCGAATCACTGCGTAGTAGTTCTTGATTTGCTCTAGCTTGGTCAAGCCAACCCCGTGTTCTCGAATTCGGTCCAAGCGCGTGTGATATTTCTGCACCAGGGCTGCAAACATAAACTCAAGGTCCATATAAGCCTTGTGTGAACGGGCAGCGGTGATAAATTCTGTGAACGGTTCAGCAAGCGAGGTTCGCTTTTCGGCAGAACTGCCCCAAAGCTTGGCTTCCGCGGCAATTTGAGCCGCTTCTTTGAGATAGCGAGTTAGAGCAGAATGGTCATTAGGCATGAGGTTCTCCAGTAACGTTATTAAAGGTTCCCGAATGCGACTCCAGTTCATTCCAAGATTGGGATCATCTTGTTCTCGCAGTATCCAGCGCAGCAAAACAAAATAAAGGCTAAAGGGATTAGCACAGGCTCGCGCCAAGTCATACAAGCAGTCATCCACTTTGGAAAGACTGACGATTGCGATCGCCAAATCGGACAAGCACCGTAATCGAGTTAGAATGTCCTGAGCTTCCGATCGGCTGTACATCCCTAGAGAGTTCCCCACACTCAATAGCGGTTGCAGGGCAGAGGGAATCCCTTCAACTCTGCCAAAGGCATGGGAGGAAATCTCGACTTCTAATCCAGCGCTCAGCACAAACGGAAAGCCGAACTCTGACGCTAGTGAAAGTTCTAATGCTAATCTCAGGGACTTGAGCAGGGATAGTGAAGCCGTCGTCTCTCCCCAAGTGATTGGAATCGTCACCGTTGAGTGAACGAAATCGCGACGTTTGGGGAGGGCAAATCCCACCACTTTATTTGCCTTAAAGACAAGTGCCCGGTCTCGATATAGCTGCAATTCATCGAGCGCAACGGGGCCACCCTCCGCATTGGTGGCTGCTGTTTCTTCCAACCAATCTCGCCAAATTCTCAGCAGTTCAGGACTAGAACCCTGAGGTAGGGCAAAGTGTAAGTAGTATGGGGGTTCCTTCTTTGCAGCAGGAAAGCAAGCGCCAACGGTCATGATCTGATACGCCAAAGTTGCCATCGGCTCTGCCTGACGAACTGGATCACCACTCATGCCCCCTGGTAGGCGATTAGAAAACATTTGCACCTTTGTTCCGACTGGCATTTTGTCAGAACTGAGTGAATTGGTTTCACCAATCGTTGCACCTAAAGAGCAGCGCTGTCGGGGGTTCGCTGCAATATAAGTTGTTAGCTCGCTGCCGCTGGTTGTAGTTTGAACAAAGGCACAACTGAGCGATCGCCGAACAGCTGTCACCATTTCCTCAGGTGCTTCCGGGTGATCGGATTGATCCCCTCCCTTGCGTAATTCCAGCGACTCTTGTAGCGCTGCAATCATGCCTCGCATTCCATTGGGTGATGCTTTTGCTGCAAACAGCGATCGCCCATAGAGTGGATCAAACGGTTCTAAGACTAGCCGCTGTTGTTTCGATAAGCCAGCATGGGTGGCAATTTTATCCCACACTTCTCTGGGGGTTAGCGCTGGTTCTACTTCTCGATAGCTGAGATAGGCCGCCTTCATCCCTTCAGAAATGCCAAACTCTTCTGCATTGGAAACCGGAACCAAACCAGCTTCTAGGGCGGTTTGCAATGCCGCCGGCTCAACCTTTTGGTTGCCCCATTTCTCAATATCATTCTGAATTTTGTCGAGTTTGAATCCGGCTTTCTTTTTCTCCAATAGCGACAGAACCGCATTCAAGACTTCTTCACGATCATGTTGCACTGCTTGATTAGAGATTTTGATTCCATCCTTTGTGGCTCGTACCAGTTGTTCAATATTGCTACCAAAGACTTGATCGATTTTGCCTTGCCAAGCCACTGCAATTTCTTCCGTGAGGTCCAGATCCCGGTTCTCTGGTCCTTCAACCAACATTCCATCTGGAAATACAGCCAGCAAATTATATTGATGCCGACTGAGTACCTCTTCACAAGCACTCAACAGAAGAGAGGTGATATAGCCTCGATCTTCAGTCGTTCGGATGCGAAAGAGTTCACAAGGATGACCAAGGGCATGCGTCAACTCGGCTCGCAGTTTCTGAACAAGCGTTGCTTCTTCTAGCTCTAAATCAAATAGATCCGCTGCTCGCAGAATTGATGCCCATCGTTCAATTGGGGTCTGCAGGTCTTCTGGTAAAAATCTCGTGCCGTCGCTGACATTGTGACCAGAGTGGCGCTCAATCAGCTTTCGAGCTAACTCCAAATCAGCATCGGTTTGGACTAAAATACTGACTCTAGCGTGTTCTAGTTGTTCCTTGAGAAACTTCCGATCCCTTGCCAACGTTTTGACACTCCGGCCATTTGCCCCATCTAACTTGTTCAAATCATGAACTGCTGTTGCTGCTAGCAATACAGCCCTCTGGGGGTCTGGTACACTTGCCAAGCGGCTCACAGTCAAGCTGAATTGGCAAGCTGAATCCAGGTGTTCAGCAAGGGTTCGGCTCTCACGCACGCCGAATTGCTGGTGTTTGCCATGCAGTTCATAAAGCTTGGGACGAATCTCCTGGAAGTATCTATCTTCTAGAGTGGCAGGTTTACGCCTTAACAGAGACACTTTCTCCTCCTACGCTGAATACTGCTGCATTCATCTCACTAAGTCTTCCCGCAACAGCGGGGGTGAGCTAAAAACTATTGCCATGGGTTACTGGCTATGTCTTCATGCCTTTTTGTAGGAAATCTGATGTGAAGCAGACCTAGAGTACTCGAGGCGACCTACGGAGTACAGCGACATCCCCAAATCAGTCCCGGACTAGTGTCCGTAAATAGTTGTCTACATCGATAATGGCATCGAAAATAAAGGATAGCAAGTATTTGCACATATAAAGTATACGGACACTCTCAACTTAGAACATGACACGAAAAGGGCAGTCGATTACTCTCTCGATTAATGAACGAGACAAAGCTGAGCTGGAGCGGATTGCGGCAGAGCAAGGGATGCTGTGGGGCGATCGGCCGAATATTTCTCGACTGGTGGAAGCGATCGCCCGACGAGAATTGATCATTAGTCGAAATAACGACTGGACAGAAGCCCGCATCCGGGCGTTGCACCAGGCCATACAAACCCTCATCGACGCGGGACACCCTGAGTCGGCCCAGCAGGTGGCGCAGCTGCTCAGTGAGCGGAGTGAATTGTCCAAACCCTTGAGGCGTGAAATTGAGCGATGGCTAGAGCCGCCTTTAGCGCCCTGGCGTTTACAAATCGACCAATACATCCGCCGCCAAACGCCATTCCAACTCACCTACCGAGATGCAGCGGATCGCCCCTGGCGTTTTACCATCCGCCATGCCCGCCTCACTCTCTACGAACGGCGACAGTATCTAGAATGCTGGTGTGAGGAAACGGACGGCAACCAAGATCTGCCTGAATTGCAACACAACTGGACGCTGCGGCTGGATCGGATTACCGATGCTGCCCTGAGCGAAGTGCGGGAACGGTGGCGACCGGAGTTGGATACCCTAGCGGTTGAGATGCACCTCCTGAGAGGACTTGCCTTTGCCTACGAAGCCAAAGCCTCAGATGTGAGTTGTGAATGGTTGAGTGATAGTGCGGAGCACCATTACAGTTCCCCCGTTTGTAAGGTTGTGCGACGGATTTCAAACACCTTTTGGTTTTTGCGTGAAGTGTTGCATTATGGAGAAGACTGTATTATCGTTTCTCCTTCTTCAGTGCAACAGCGGTTCAAGCAGAAGTTACGCATGATGTGTCAGCAGTATGGGATGCATGATGCATGATGCGGACAAGGGATGTGAGACACCCTGCCTGCTAGCATATATGCTTTTCCGAGGAATCGATTGCGTTGTCGAGTTTGCTTAGAGTGTAATATCTTCGGTGATGGGTTGGTGATGCCG
>FQKF010029088.1_pt1 | contig 11475 bp, 8 predicted proteins | sample 1504521 | NCBI WGS metagenome assembly FQKF01 (sample SAMEA4475357, study PRJEB15587) | soil metagenome | biome: Soil; feature: Field | place: India | collected 2015-03-11 | depth 0 m
TCGTGCATCATTCGTGCTATTCGTGGCAATAAAAAAACAAACCCTTACTTGAAAATAAAACTAAATGAACTTTAAGAGGCGGAAATAAATATTAAAAAAGTCGGGATGACTGGATTTGAACCAGCGACCTCACGCCCCCCAGACGTGTGCGCTAACCAGGCTGCGCTACATCCCGATTTCAGTTCCGCAAAGGTATAACTTTTTTTGAATTTAACATCAGGGGGCCTGCACCATCAGTTCCAGAATTTTCATCCGGAAAATGGCTTCGTATAACCCCTGCACCTTCTGTATTCCCGCCGCCTGATAGCGGTTTTTGGCCTGCAGGTATTCCTGCATATTACCTGCCCCGTTATTCAGACGCTCCTCGTTCATCTTAAATGAAATAAAGGCCGATTCTTCGTTCTTTACCGATGCTTTATAGCGGGCATAAGCCGAACGGAACTGCTGAACGTTTTGTTCCACCATACGAAGCAGGTTTTGCCTGGCTAATTCCAAACTCAGGCGGGAATTTTCCATTCGGATTTTGGATTGCACGGCCGCCGTGTGGTTTTGAAGATTATTGAAAAGCGGAACGGTTAAGGTAATGCCGAAGCTCTTGTTTATGTTATCTTTATACTGGTCGAAAAAGGGCTTGGTGCGCGTTTGATAATCGAATTTGGGAACAAAAACCAATTGTCCTCCCGACGTAATTCCAATAGTGTCCAGCCCGCTGATGTTCACTCCGGTAATTTCACTGGCCAATCCGGAATAACCCGTTCCCACAGCACCGTTTAAGCTGATGACAGGAAACTTCGCTCCCACCGATGCCTTCCAGGCCATTTCCGATGCCCTGACAGCATATTCCGCACTCTGTACCGAAGGATATTTCAGTACAATCTTTTCATATAAATCGTTGCTGTTTACGCTTAACCATTTTTCCATGTTCACCTCTTCGGCCTTTAAATCAGGTTCGGCAAGCATGAAATTTTTTTCAGCGTCAAGCCCGCATAATTGTTTCAGATTCAACAGTTGCAGATTCTGATTATTCTCCGCATTCACCAGATTAAATTTATCGTTTTCCAGCTGGGCCTGAATTTCCGCCAGGGTATTTTTAGCCGCAACCCCGGCCTCCACCATTTTCTTCATACGCTCGACCTGAAATTCCGTGAGTTCCAGCTGGCTTTGAATGATTTTTATATTTTCTTTGGCAAGCAGGGCGTTCAAATAAGCCGTGCTTACGTTCAATCTCAGTTCCAGCAGCGCATTTCGGTAATTGGCTTCCTCGGCCAGATAGGAATAACGCGATGCTTTTAACTGATAATAGCGGGAAAAACCATTAAAAAGTACCCAGTTGGAACTGATGAAAAAATTCTGCGACAATACGTTCCGGTTGGCAAAAGTATTGGTAAAACGGTCAATGGTTTTACCGAAATTATAGGAATGTGCAGCTCCTGCATTAAAAGTGGGAAAAAACATTCCCTCCGATTGTAAAATATTGGACTTCGATATACGGAGATTGTTTTTGGAAATTTTAAAATTTAAATTACGACTTTCGGCTTCAGCCAGAAGTTTTTCCAGATTCCATTGGGCTTGGCTGAATGAAATAAATAAAATATAAAAAAAAACGATTGTTTTTTTCATCAAACCAACAGTTCCCCGTGAACGGATTTCAGTATGCTTTCAAAAATGAATTTCCCGTCTTCATTGAACAGTTCGGCATCGGCCGCACGCTCCGGGTGGGGCATCATACCGAACACATTACGCGTTTTATTGCAAATTCCGGCAATATTCAGAAGCGAACCATTCGGATTGGCCTCGTGCGTGACGTTTCCGTCGCGGTCGCAATATTTGAAAAGAATTTGGTTGTTGTCCAGGATTTCATTCAGCATATCATCCGGTGCATAAAAACGCCCTTCGCCGTGGGCAATGGGAATTTTGAGCACATTATTTTCTGAAATGGCACAGGTCAGTTGCGTATTGGTGTTTTCGGGTTTGATATAAACATTATCGCATATAAACTTTCGGTCCAGGTTTTGCAAAAGGGCGCCGGGCAACAGGCCGGCCTCGCATAAAATCTGAAATCCGTTGCAAACCCCAAACACAAATTTTCCTTTGCGTGCGTGTTCCACTACTTCATGCATGATGGGCGAAAAGCGGGCAATAGACCCGCTGCGCAAATAATCGCCATAGGAAAAACCTCCGGGCAATATCAGGTGCGTACATCCTTCCAAATCGTGGCTTTTGTGCCATAACTTAACCGTGGGAACTTTTAAAATATCGCGGAAGACATAGGCCATGTCTTCATCGCAGTTTGAGCCCGGAAAAACAATTACGCCTACTTTCATACTTAAAAAGTAAGAGTAAATTTAACGCAATTTTTTCTGAACACACCGAAATGTTTTAAAAGAATTTGGCCTGATTTCACAAGCCGCTTACCGGTTATTTTTTCCGCTGTAATTGCAGTTCTATGCGATCGACTATAGTGCCTGCCAACCGGCGGATATATTTTTTCAATACCCCCTCGGGCGTATATTTTTCCTCATCCATAATGGTTTCAGCTACTCCCGAGTTTATTTCTTTCGCATCCAGCGAATAAACAGTGTAATGTATGGCCAATCGTTTTTTGTTTGTTTCGGTGGTATTTTGAATTTCACCGTCTTTGTAGGGCGATGAAAAAATATCCAGCTGATTGATGAAAATAAAATAGTCCGTTTTGAATCGAGCATGTAAAGCAGGAATCAATCGCGCATCGGAAATTTTGGCGTTCATAAAGCGGTCCTTAACATCGGCTTCCACCACAATTTGCCCGTCTTTGATTCCCTTCTGTTTTTGCTCTTTTTTGGGCGGCTCATATTTTTCCTGATTGGGCACCGGCATGTATTCCAGATAGGAATTCCTGTAAATGCTCAACATTTCCTTCTTATATTTAACCGTGTCCGACATAAGATCCACCGCCTTATATTTTCTTTTTTTCAATTCATTGTACAATGCTTCATTAATACCGTCCCGGAAATATTCGGCCAATTGACGGCTGTTTTTTCCCGTTTCTTTATTAAAAAGATAATCCACCTGGCTGTTGTAAAGTTTTGGCAGGAAGGGAATAATCAAAAAATGCTGATTTTTTTGGGGATTGCCGGCAGAGTTATCCGATTTTCCACCTATGGTTTGATGTTGTGCTATCATCAGATTAAAGGAAATGACAAAAAAAACGATATTTATTTTCATACCTCAATCCCTTAACCAGTCGGTATTGGCATATATCATCAGAGCCAAAACAATAAAAAGCCCCACCTGATTGGCGTAGTATATAAACTTATCGGGTACTTTCACTCCGGTAATCAGTTCCACCAGAATAAAAAGTATATATCCTCCGTCCAGCATGGGAATAGGCAGAAAATTCATAAAGGCCAGAGCCAAACTAAGGAAAGCCGTAAAGGCCCAGAAGGCTTGCCAGTCCCACACCGGACTCATCTGTTGAACCATGGTATAAAAACCGCCCACCTGCTTATGCGCATCTTTCACTGTAAACAAAACACCGATTTGCTTCACCTGTAACACCAGCATTTCCCATCCGTCGGCAATTCCCTTGGATAAGGCACCAAATAAACCATATTTTATGGTTTCCACAGGAAAACTATCCACCGGCAGCGGATAAAATCCGATAGTTCCCATTTCCGAAACTCTGCACGTGGTTTTAAGCGTATCAGCATTTCTTAACAACATAAGTTCAACTGATTTTCCGCTGTTTTTAGCCAGTTCAGCTTTTAACTCATCAAAAAACTTAACTTTTACCCCATTGACAGCAACAATTCTATCGTCTTTTTGAATTTTGGCAGTAAAAGCATAGCTGGTGGAGTCCACCAGACCTACTTTAGGTATAAAGCGTGGTTCGGCAAAAGATGATTTTTTTAACCTGCGGAGAATAAGTGCTCTGTCATCATCCGTAACGGGTATGGAAAATTTGGTCCCGTCCGATCTTATGCCTTCAATGCGTTTGACCTTATTCATAATGATTTCAACGGGAATTCTTCTTATGGAACTAACGGGCTTGCCATCCAGGGCCGTTATATAATCCCCCTGATGAAAACCCATTTTAATTCCCACCGAGTCGAACATAAGCCCGTGCGGCAATTTATGGACAGGAAGCTGTTCCTTTCCGTTAAAAAACAAAAGCATCCAAAACAGAAAAAAACCCAACAATAAGTTCATCAGAATTCCGCCTATCATTACCAAAAGCCGTTGCCATGCCGGTTTGCTTCTGAGTTCCCAGGGTTCCGGCGATTTATGGATAATACTTTTATCCATTTGTTCATCCACCATGCCGGCAATCTGAACATAACCGCCCAGCGGAAACCATCCGATGCCGTATTCGGTTTCGCCTTTCTTTTTTTTCCATAACGCAAAATTGGCCACATTGGCAAACGGGAAAAGAAAATCAAAAAACAAATAAAATTTTTCCACCCTGCACCGGAATAATTTGGCAAAGAAGAAATGTCCGAACTCGTGAATGCTTACCAGAATTGTTAAGCTAAGAAAAAGTTGTGCAATTTTAATCCACATAAAAACAATGGCTAAAAGTAAATACTTTTAACAGAACGCAGTGTGATTTTTGGTAATTTTATGAAAATGGCCAAAAACAAAATCCCCGCACAAGGCGGGGATTTCAGTAAATAGGTTAAATGTATTTGATTAGTGTTGAACGACTATTTTAACTACTCGGTCATTGATTCTGACGAAATATACACCGTTTACTAAATCAGAAACACTTACGGGCTCTCCGTCTTTGATTTCCTTGCTGATGATATTTCTTCCATTAATGTCAAAAACATTTACTACGTATTCATTATTAAGGCCGGTAATAAATTGAATGTTTTCGGAAGCAGGATTTGGATAAGCCATTATTTGATTAACGTTGTTATTGGTTATGTCAACAATTGCGGTAGCCGTGTTGGTATACGGAGCAATGGCAGCATCGGTGAAGCTGGCACCGGAAAGTGCGCTTGAACCTGAACCCGGGCGATAATCGGGAGCGGTATAGTTGTAAGGAGTAATAAGAAGTGTAGAAAATGAAGGTGATGAATAAACGATAGAGTCGTTATTATTAGCTGAAAACCATGCGGTGATGCTGAAAGTAGAACCGGTATTTTTTTCTGTAATTCTTCCGGCTTTTGTTCCGGCAATAATGTTATTTTTAAATTTCAAAGTTCCATTCGAAGCGTTGGCTTCAGTAGCTGTTCCATCAATATGAATTCCACGATCCGTATCCATAAACAAAGAATTGAAAACTTTTAATTCCGTATTTCTTCTCAGACGCAAAGCACGACGATAGCCGGAAGCAACTGTTGCGGTGGGAACTCCCCTGTATGGACCAATTATGGTAACATTACTGAATATTCCTGAAGTTTTTGGAGTTGCATTGGTTCCATTTGCATCGTTATCGGACTCAAAACCCTCAGAGGTAGATACACCAGGATTATCGGCAATTTGTGGGTCGCGGATGGATATAGCATACTGAACAAATCCGCTCCAGCCATTATCGGTATCAAAATCATCGTCAAGGTTACGGTATGAAACAAGATGTTTGGCGCTTACGTTACCGCCAAACCATTCAAAACCATCATCATTAACAAAAGAAACCTGCACATAATCTACCTGAGTTCCTGCACCTACGGCTCCGAAAGTCAGGCCATTGATTTCCTGATTGGGCTGATATACATACCCTCCAAATTCAATACGAACATATTTTAAAGTTCCGGAATTATCGTTCGGATTAGGGCTTGCACCACCACCATATTGAGTATCCGAACCTTGAGGTAAACCTTCAATGTAATTTACTCCGTTTGTATAGTTTAAAGGAGCATTTCCCAACAAAACCAATCCTCCCCAGTCACCAAGGGCACGGGCACCCGGTGCCTGATCGGATGTAAATACGATAGGTTGTGAAACCGTTCCAACGGCCTGAATTTGACTTCCGCGTGTAATTATTAATGCAGAACCAGCAGCTGCTTTTGAACCAAGCACCACAACACCGGGTTGAATAGTTAAAACAGCATTGTTTTTAACATAAATAGGACCTTGAAGTAATACAACTTGTCCGGTGCTCCAGGTTGTGTTGGCCGTAATGTTGGAGCTTACCGTTACATTCGGAGCAGGATAAACTTTATTTTGTGGATCCCATTCGGCCCAACCGTTGGTCCACATAGGAGTCGGAGCAGGCGCAAAAGCACCACGATAGGTAGTTTGATCAAAAAAAGTTTGGGCTTGGGTAATAATCCCAACTAACAAACTTGCAGCTAATAGTAGATTTTTTCTCATGTCGTTAAGTTTTTTCGCTACAAAGATGACCCTATATGGTAAACTTAGCGTTTACCAATTATTAGAAATAAGTAATTTAATTGTAAATAAATTGTAAACTTTTAGAGGAATGTGGGGGATAAATGATTTTTAACCAAAAAATGCATTAGCTTTTAATCCGTCTTTACTATTTTACCTTTATGTGTATTATTACCACACTTAATTTCTAATAAATACACCCCCTGAACAAATTCTTGTATATCCAAGGTGATCTCATAATCCTTTCCACCCTCAAAGATTCTCACTAGCTTACCTTCCAAATTGAAAATCTTTATTTCATCAATCGTATTATCTGCATTAATTTTTAGATGATTTTTTACTAAAGAGTTATATTTAACAACGGGATCAGAAAGATTTGAAATTAGGGATGTTACGGTAGGAGTACAAATCGTAACCGTTGACTGGTAAGGCAAACGATTATAACCGGTTACGGTAACCAAAACCGGCTGAGACGGATTGAAAGTTTGTGTTAAGGATACCGGAGTTAAGGTACCGGATGCCAATGTTCTACCTAAAATCTGATTGTTTTGGGATATGCAGATATATACACCGGGTCCCTGAGCAACCTGAACGTTAAAAACAGTTGCCGTAGATACAATACAGGTACTGTGTTGAACGGTAAGCGGAGTAGGATTAGCACAGCGAAACATACACGACGGATCTCCAAACATAACCCACGTGGCCATAACTTCACGACCGGTTGTGGTAGGATATTTATCCAGCATTTTCATCTGACCGTTATAAAACAATCCGCCTAAAGTGTATTTTTTGTTATTCGGATATTGATTGCTGATGATGTCTCCGATTTCATCCTGGGTCTCCATGGGTTCTGCCCAGGCCATTAAAATGGAAGATCCACAGGAAGCAATGGCGCCCGTCGGGCCCTGAGAGTTTTTGGCACGAATAAATGCCTCGCTGAAGCATGTTCCGTTATGGAATGTTCCGTTATTACAAGCCACCTGAATAGAAAATAAATATCTTCCATTGTTCGTGCAAGAATTAATGGCCGTAACATTAAAGTTGCTGGTAGCCACAGAACTTTGGCTGCCATGACCGGAATATAAAAAGATAGAAGATCCTGAATTTACGGCATTTTGCACCATCGATGAAGTGGGATCGCCTGGAGCATCATTACCTCCGTGGGTACTGTCGAAGAATTCATGATAATATGTATAACCTGCTCCATTTACCAATTTTATTCCAATATTACGGATGTGTTGCCAGTCGGGTTCACCATCGTCACCAATGCCGTAACCCTCATTCGAACCTATGCCAATTCCTTTGGTAAACCAGGTTCCAGCCTGAGGGTTTTTTTCATATTCCAGTGTACGGTTCACCATGGTTTGAATATCTGTTGTAAGTGTTGAGGAAAAACGGCCCACCATCAGTTCCGGGTAATAATCTGTAGGGCCTCCGGTCAACATCCCGTACTTTATATCCGACCATTTTGTTTCACTTCCTTTTATACCATCATTGAAAGCCGGAATGTCCTGATGATCACCCACAAACAATACATACAATAAATTAGGATTCACACTGTATTGGTTAGCAATATAGGATTGTATGGACGATTGTGAAGTACCGGTAACGGCAGTGGTAACCATTTGTGTAAGAATACCCTTCTGATTTTTCCAATCAATAAAAGGTTGCATAACCGAGGATAAGGTCGGAGCGGAAATGATTAACATATCGCCATACTCTCCGAGCGGAGTGTAATTCGTTTTATGAAATGAATTCAAAAATTCAAGATTTGCGAAACGATCTTCCATAATCTGTTTTTCTTCTAAAGAATGGTAAACTGGTATTTCAAGAGTTTTAGATTTTTTGTTTTTACCATAAAAATTAACCTTAAAGACCACTCGTTGAAGAACATCTGCTTTATGGGCAACCGGATTATATTGAACAGGATAAACACTCAAACTTACACCGTTAACTTTTCTGAAATTATAAAACTGATCAAATGATATATTGGTTGATGGATAAAGTTTATTTTCGTTGTAAATAGAACCAAAAACAAAAGGAATGGAAGCTGGATCTATATTTCTTGTTAAGCTTCCTTTAGAAGGTGCTATACGGATATTGTTTTCAGAAATAATATTTTTTTCAATAATTTCAAATTCAGGTTTACATCCTTCCGGTATAGCAATGGAAATTGCCGACCTTAAAATTTCCGGTGCACCGGCATTCAGAACCGGCACGGTTTGTTCCGACCAGATTTGATAATACGTTTGATTACCGATTTTTATTTCTTTTTTATGATACCCCGGAAAGGTATATTCAATAGTAACGCTTTTGTCATCGGCATTCAGTATCCTGAAACCGTCCTTTGCATTTAATAGTAATACAAATAAAAATAATAAAGACCTTAAGAAATTGTTTTTCATAACAAAAAATTTACTTTGTAAATATATAATACACCGATTGTTTTTCAAACATATATCGTACTAAATTACACAAGCGGTAAAAAACCTTGATCTTTGAATGTTTATTCCTGTTGTAAGCTTTTAGAATGACTTTACCATATATCATTTTATTTCAAATCTTAAAATGATTTAAATTATTACTTTTGCACCCCGCATGCTTGAAAAACTGGAAGGATTAGAAAGAAAATTCAGGGAAATTGAAGAAAAATTATCGGACCCCGGGGTGGTTACCGATATGAAATTATTTAAAAAACTAAACCAGGAGTATAAAGAACTTAAGCCAGTAATTGAGGCCTCCGAAGAATATAAAAAAATCCTTGGACGTTTGGAGGAGGCCAAATCCATCCTTGAATCCGGAACCGACAAGGAATTAGTGATTTTTGCAGAACAAGAAATAAAAGAAAACGAGGAAAAAAAATTTAAACTGGAAGATGAAATACGAAAATTATTAATACCCAAGGACCCTGAAGATTTCCGTAATGCCATAATGGAAATCCGGGCGGGAACTGGGGGAGATGAAGCCGCCATTTTTGCCGGAGACCTGTTTGAAATGTATAAACGCTACTGCGATAAAAAGGGCTTTAAAACCGAAATTCAGGACTTTAATTCGGGTACCATGGGTGGATACAAAGAAATTATTTTTAAAGTTATCGGAGAGGGTGCCTACGGTTTATTGAAATATGAAAGCGGGGTTCACCGCGTTCAGCGCGTGCCTGCCACCGAAACGCAGGGCCGCGTTCACACCAGTGCAGCCACCGTGGCCGTTTTTCCGGAAGCCGATGAAGTGGATGTGGAACTTAAAGAATCGGATGTAGAAATGCAAACCGCACGAAGCGGTGGAGCCGGCGGACAAAATGTAAACAAGGTGGAAACCAAAGTGATTTTAACCCACAAACCCACTGGAATTACCGTAATGTGCCAAACGGAACGCACCCAGCTGGGGAACCGCGAAAAGGCCATGCAGATGCTTAGGAACAAACTCTTCGACATTCAGTATCAAAAGCGACTGGAAGAAATTTCGAAAAAACGCAAAACAATGGTCAGCACCGGCGACCGTTCGGCCAAAATCAGAACCTATAACTACCCACAAAACCGTATCACCGACCATCGTATTAACAAAACTATGTATAACCTGACCGAATTCATGTCGGGCGATATTCAGGAAATGATCGACGCCCTGCAGTTTGAAGAAAATGCCGAGAAACTGAAAGAAGCCGAGATTTAAGGTGTTTTCACAGGAATTTGGAATATTATTTTAATACTTTAGCAATTTCATCAACGCTTCCTCCAACCTTGCATTGGCCAGGAAATTCCTTTCCAGTTCCGGACTCATGGGAACCGGAGTGTCCAGTGAAGCTACCCGAACCACCGGTGCATCCAAATATTCAAAACACTCCTGCGCTATAAGTGCGGCAATTTCTGCTCCTATGCCCCCGGTGAAATTCGGTTCGTAAAGCACCAAAGCACGGGAAGTTTTTCTAACGCTTTCAAAAACCGTTGCTTTATCCAACGGACAAAGGGTTATTAAATCTATCAAATCCGCCGATACTTCAGGATGTTTATTTAATACTTCCAATGCCCAATGAACGCCTAAACCATATGTAATAATGGACAAATCCGTTCCTTCCCTAATTTTTTTTGCTTCTCCGAACGGAATCGTAAAATATTCTTCGTGTACTTCTTCACTCACTGAACGATAGAGTGCCTTGTGTTCAAAAAACATCACAGGATTGGGGTCCTCAAAAGCTGTCAGCAAAAGGCCTTTGGCATCCGAGGGAAATGCAGGAAATGCAATTTTCAAGCCGGGCGTGTGGAAAAACCACGACTCCAAACTTTGCGAGTGATAGGGCCCTGCTCCTACTCCGGCACCCGTGGGCATACGCACCACCACATCGGCGTGCTGCCCCCAGCGGTAGTGCGATTTGGCAAGATTATTCACAATCTGCGTCATGCCTTCGCTCACGAAATCGGCAAACTGCATTTCCACCATGGCTTTCATTCCGTTGATGGATAAGCCGAAACCGGCTCCCAATATGGCGCTCTCGCACAAAGTCGTATTCCGAACACGATCTTTCCCGAACTCCTCCACAAAACCTTCGGTAACTTTGAAAACACCGCCGTACTCCGCAATATCCTGTCCCATGAGCACCAGATTCGGATGCTTGCGCATGGCTAAGCGGAGTCCGTCCTGCACGGCATCCACAAAGCGCATTTCCCGCTTACTTGATTTTGGAGCATGATGTGTATATACAAAAGGCGCATATACATCCCTCAATTCTTTTTCGGTGTCGGGCTCGGGATTGCTTTCGGCAAAGGTTATTTGTAGGTTTTCTTCTATTTCCTTCCGGATTTCGGAACGGATGCGTTCCGCTTCTTCTTCCGTAATTACGCCTTCATCCAGCAAAAAGCGTTCAAAATTATTTACGGGGTCTTTCTTACCCCAAAGTTCAAAAAGTTCTTTCGGAACGTATTTGGTGCCGCTGGCTTCCTCGTGCCCGCGCATGCGAAATGTTACACAGTCCAGCAATACCGGCCGCGGATTTTCACGAATACTTTCGGCCAGGGTGCGAATGGTTTCGTATACTTTCAATACATTGTTTCCGTCTATCTGATAGCCGTCTATGCCATAACCTATTCCTTTGTCGGCAAAAGATTTACAACGGAATTGTTCGGATGAGGGAGTGCTTAAGCCATAACCGTTATTTTCGATGACAAAGAT
>FQKF010077992.1_pt1 | contig 11467 bp, 10 predicted proteins | sample 1504521 | NCBI WGS metagenome assembly FQKF01 (sample SAMEA4475357, study PRJEB15587) | soil metagenome | biome: Soil; feature: Field | place: India | collected 2015-03-11 | depth 0 m
CAAAAGTGAACATCAAACATTAGAAGAAGGAGGTTGAGAGTGAGATGAAAAGGATAAACCGCGTTGTTAAGTTGGTACTCTTTGTGGCGCTCTTCGTGTTGGTGGTTTTTGTTTTAAACGCGTGCAACAGACAGTCGACACTTCGCATATACAACTGGGCAGATTATATTCCTCAAGAAGTTATTGAGCAGTTTGAAAAAGAGTACAACTGTAAAGTCATATACGATACCTACGCATCAAACGAAGAGATGTTTGCAAAAATAAAATCCGGTGGTTCTGGATACGATATAGTTTTCCCGTCCGGAGACCACGTTAAGATGATGATAAATGAAGGATTGCTCGAAAAGCTCGATTTGAACAAAATCCCGAACTTCAAAAATTTGTCCGAAGTTGTCCTTTCAAAGACAACGTACGATCCTAACCACGAATACTCTGTTCCTTACATGATGGGAACGACGGGTTTAATTGTTAATAAGAATTACTTAAAAGAATACGAAAAATCTTGGAGTATATACGAAAGGGAAGATTTAAAAGACAAAATTACACTCCTCGACGACATGCGCGAAGTTTTCGGTGCTGCGTTGAAATACTTAGGATATTCTGTAAACACAACAAATCCTGAAGAGATAGAAAAAGCTAAGGAAGTAATATTGAACTGGAAGAAGAATATCGTGAAATTCGACGCTACAACTTACGCACAAGGCGTTGTGAACGGTGAGTTCTGGGTTGTACACGGTTATCCTGAAAATGTCTTCCAGCTAATTCCGGAAGAAGGAATGGAGAATTTTGAGTTCTTCGTTCCAAAAGAAGGTGGAACGCTCTGGATAGACAGTATGGTTATATTAAAGGATGCCAAGAACAAAGAGCTTGCGTATAAGTTCATCGACTTCATACTGAGACCTGAGGTAGCTGCAAAAATCGCCGACTTCCTCATGATTCCATCACCTGTTGCTGATGCTGTAAATTACCAAGAGGTTGAACCACTTTACACAGTCGAAGAACTGGCAAATTGCGAGATTATAGACTACATAGGTGAAGCAATCGACCTTTACAACAAAGCTTGGGAAGAGATAATTAAGTGAGTATTCTAAAATGATTTATGGCAAAGCGGGGTATTTCGCCCCGCTTTTTATTTGTATATTCATCTAAAATTTTTGGCACTAATTGAACGTTTTTGGTATAAAATTGCATTAGAAACTTCAAGAGGTGATAAGTGTGGTTCAGGTGCTGAAAGAACAAGTTGAATCGGCAGTGAAGTTGTATGAAAGTGTTGAGGATTTCCAAAACATTGATAAAGCTCTGAAGAAAATTCGAAACACATTTCCAGATTTCTCATTGCAGTCAAGTTTGGTAAAAGTGGCTGTTGTAAATTCTTTGTACAACACGAATATCTTTCGAACGCTCGATGTCGCTAAGCACATTTCAGAAGTCGTCGCAAGCGATGGCATAAATTTGGAACCTGATTTTGTTGATAAATTATCTTTAATAGTCCTAAAAAGCAATGGAGACGATGGCAAATCAAAACACTACATCAGCTTCACATCTATATTCGCACACAACTTCTTGAGCGAGAAGTTTCCAATATATAATTCCTTTGTGACTAAAATGGTAGCGTACCATCTTCATGAAGAAGCAAAGAAATACGGTTCGTATGCAGATTTTTATCACGATTTCTACATGCTCCTTCATTCACTGGACTTCAAAACTACCGTTTCTGATATGCACAAGTACTTGTGGATATCCGGCGAGTACAGAAAATTCTGTGGCCTGAAGCCTTGGGAAAATCCGAGCCAAGAAATAAATCCGGATCTGAAAAGGATTTTCCTCAAGAAAGATGATTCTACCAAAAATCTCTTAGATGATACAGTTAAAGATTTGTACGGTCCTCTCTTTAGAGAATAAACCTAATAAAGCTCACCAGTTGCAAATGTTCTTATTAGATATCCCACCTCTCTTGGTTTCTCAACCACCACCGCATGTCCTGAGTTTGGAATCGTTATGTGCAAAGATTTCTTTATGTTTTGATATATCTCCTCACTGAATCTTTTTGGCTTTATGCCATCGTATTCAGCCGAAACTATGAGCACGGAAAATTGAAATTCCCTCACCTTTTCAAGCAAATCATACTTGTTCAGCTCAAAGAAAGCTTCGAGTAGCCTAACTGCGCCCCTGTAGTTGAAACCTTGGAGTCTTGATGAGATGATATTAGCTAAGTTTTCAAATGAACTTATGTACGTTTCGCTGTACACATCCGTTAACCAGTTTCTCACAAATATTTGGGGGTCTTCGCTTGCAGCACCATCTTTCCATCTGAGAGCCTTAACTTCCATAACAGAATCTGTTCGAGCGGTGGAGGTTATTATCATCATTGAATCAACGTACTCAGGGAACATATAACCAAATAGCATTCCTACTTCCCCGCCATATGAAGTGCCAACAATCTTCGCTTTCTTTATTCCAAGAAAATCAAGAAGTTCTTTTAAATCTAAAGTGTGTCTTTCAAAAGAACACTTTTTTGTATCGTTGCATCCAGAACCCCACTGGCATCGAAAGTTATGGAAAAGCACCGGAACTTTCTCGTTCATACCTTTAGTCAAAATCTTCCAACTCTCATAATGCATGAATATGCCATTTAAAAACACCAACGGAATTTCTGAGTGCGTATCTTGATTTATTATCCCGGTATATTCGTACTCAATTCTTGTCCCATCGGAAGTCTCAAACAGATTTTTCATGGTTAGTTCCTCCTCCTTGGCACATAACAGCATTGAAATAGCTTTGAAAGAAAAAGGGGGATTTTCATCCCCCTGATATAAATCTTTGCGTGCGTATCAGTGCTTTGCCTTCCTTGCCCTCCATCCGTGCATTGCAAGTGCGAATGCGATAACTGCATATGCCACGAATTCTCTGAAGAATTCTCCAATCTGAGGCTGACCGAAGAGCTTGTTTCCAGCGCTCGGTGCGACAACGAAGAGTGCGTGGAAAAGTATAACACCGATTATTGCGTTCCATATGCTCGCTTTTCTCACCGAAGCACCGCCAACTAACAGCGCTGCAATTGAGAACAGTCCTATCTGCTCATGACTGTTGTACGTGTTTATCGTTCCTATGTCCTGAAGATAGATAACCTGCCCGATAGCTGCTAATACGGTTGAAATGATTACCGCTATTATACGCGTCTTATCAACGTCTATACCAGATGTCCTCGCAATGTGCATGTCCTGTCCAACTGCTTTGAAATCCTGACCGAGCTTTGTTTTTAGCAAGAATGTTATAAACAAACACAGACCAACGACTATGAGCAGTGGAACCATGTAGAAATTGATAAATTTGATGTTAACAACCCATATGTTGTTAAGCGCCCCATCTAATACACCATACAAATCAACTGTGTTGCGCAACCCAACGCCTTGCGGAAGGAGTATATCTGTCTTTGAGAATGGAATCAGAGAGCCGATGAAGAACAAGAATATGAGCTGGTAAACACCATTTGCAAAAAAGCCGAGAATCATCGATGTTATCATTTCTCTTCCCTTGGCTCTGTTAAGTGTTTTACCCACGAGCCAACCTAAGAATACCGATAGAACACCTGCTATGAGCATTGAAAGGAGAACACCTTTTAGGCCCGTGATGTTCCAGTCCACGACAAAGAACATAGCAGCTTGCGCAGCCATCGCTCCGAGCACGATTGCGAAGTTGAGACCAAGACCAGCTACGACGGGTATAATCAGCGCAAGGACCAAGAATGTGTTTCTGCTGAGTCGTCTAGCTATCTCAGAAAGTAAAAATAGTGGTGGAATTTTCGCGACAAGCACAGCACCGAGTGTTAGTAAGAAGAAGACTATCGGAACTATATTGCTTATTAAAATTGATTTTACAACTTTTCCTGCGTTCTTTTCCATGTCAGTTCGCCTCCTTTGGAGCTCTTGTCAGCGCGTAGAGTATCATACCATTACTCACTATCAACCTCATTACCTCGGTGATGTCACCTCTGGTAACTTGGCTGAGTACAGGAAGCGAAACGGTAAGCAGTGTTTGGAAGACAATAGTTCCTAAGACAACATTAGTAATTGATGCACGCCTTATAGAAGCTCCACCTATAAGGATTGAGGCAACTGCTGGAAATGTCATGAATAGAGGTGCTTGATACAGCTGGACAAATCCGTAGCTCTGAGCGTAAACTATAATACCTATACCTGCTAAGACTGTTGAAAGTATTACAGCATTTCTCCGAGCCTTTTTCGGTTTTACACCGGAACTAATCGCGTAAAGTTCGTTCTGACCAACCAAATCTATCCCAAGACCGGACTTTGTTTTGAAAAATAGATATACCAGAAAACACATAAACGCAAAGAAGAGTATCAAACCGGTTGGAAAGTAGAATTCTCCAAAGACTTTGAAGCGCCAGAAGTTGTTCAAAACTTTGTCAAAGTAGTTCTGCAGGGTAAGCGTATACCTTAAACCCTTTCCTCCTATAGCCCATACCATCTCTGGGCTCGAAAATGGTAGGACTAACCACATGATTGACATAAACGCAACTATTGAGTATCCAACATACGTCTCAACCATCATCTCTTGACCGCGAACCTTATCGAGCAACCATGCGTATATCAAACCAAAACCTAAGTTGAACGCTATAGAAATTGCAATAGCTATGAAGAACCCAGCTGGGCCTGTTATTTGATTTTCCATCACTATAAGCATACCAAGTAATCCACCAATTATCCCAACAGGTAAACCGAAATTCGGACCTATTCCAGCTCTTATAGTTGGCAACATTGCGAGCACTAATACACCATTCATTCCTATCCTCACAAGTGAGTCGTTTAAAAGCGATGATATAGAAACCTTCGTGATGCCAGCCAAAACAAATAAGGACAATAGGAAGATTACGATAACAATTATTGGCAAATCAAGTTTTTTCAAGCTCGTGAATATGTTCTTAATACTTGCTCTTGTATCGCTCATTTTACATTTACCTCCTTTACCTCTCCAGCCATTGCAAGACCGAATTCAACATCGGATGCTGTTGGTGGAAGGATAGCGGAAACTTTTCCTTCTGCCACGATGGCAATTCTGTCACATATCGATTTGAGCTCTGCTAATTCACTCGATGTGAGAACTATTGTAATTCCATGCTCGCGGTTCAATTTGACAAGGTAATCCAAAACGAGTTTCTTCGCACCAACGTCAATACCGCGCGTTGGCTCAGAAACGAAGAGCAATTTCGGATTAAGGGTGAATGCTCTTGCCAGACAGACTTTTTGCTGGTTACCACCGCTCAACCTCCTCACAGGTTGCGTTGGTCCTTTACAGCGTATGTCAAGCTCATGAATGAGTTTTACAGCATGTTCGCGAATAGCCTTTCTATCGTAAATTGTTAATCCGAGAAACTTCTTTGTGAACATATTGAATGCAGAAATTGCCGTCGCAACTATGTTCATCTCCACAGATTCATCTAAGAGCAATCCTACACCCCTTCTGTCTTCTGAAACGTAAACTATTCCATTTCTCAAAGAATACAACGGGGAGTTAAGCTGGAACTCTTTCCCATTGTAAGTTACTTCCCCTTCGGCTGGATACAATCCAAATATTCCGTTTGCAACACCAAGCTTACCTTGACCGGCGAGACCACCTATTCCAAGTATCTCACCTTCGCGAATATCTATTGAAAAGTCGCGGACTTCTTCACCAGGCATATGGACTTTCAGGTGCTTTATTGACATTATGACATTTTTTTCATCTATTTCTTTTTTTCTTGGCGGAAGTTCTACGTTCTCGATTTTCCTTCCAACCATCTTTTCTGCAATTTGATAAATAGTAAATTCTTCCTTCTTCCCTTCTGCTACTAACATACCATCACGCAGTATAACAATTCTGTGCGCTACCTCCAAAATTTCGTGTAATCGGTGCGATATAAATATTATTGCGATTCCCTTCTCAGAAAGCAACCTTATTACATTCAACAAGTTTTCTGCTTCCGATTCAGTCAAAACAGCAGTAGGTTCATCAAGCACGAGTAGCTTCAAACTTTTCTTATCGATTTCACGAGCAATCTCAACGAACTGCTTGTGTGCAACGGGAAGTCTTGCTATTAGCTCAAGTTCGTCAATTGAGTGCATTTTTATAGTATCCAAAGCATTTCGTGCTTCTTGCCTCATTGTGGGCATATCTAACGTCTCTAACCTTTTACCGAACATTTGGCTTACAAAATTCGGTTTTGTTATCTCTCTGTTGAGCTTGATATTCTCTGTTACTGTAAAACCGGGCAAGAGCATGAATTCCTGGTGGACCATACCTATTCCAAGTTCCATCGCTTTCAAGGGAGAATCGATGTTCACCTTCTGACCGTTGAAAATTATCTCCCCTTCGAAACCACCCGTTGAATGTATGACAGGCATCCCGAACAAGATATTCATCAATGTCGACTTACCAGCACCGTTTTCGCCGACTAAGCCGAGCACTTCACCTTCGCCAACTGATATGGAAACGTTTTTAAGAACTTGGTTGCCGTAATAAGACTTAGAAATCCCCTTCATCTCAAGCACATAACTCATCCGGTATCTTACCTCCCCGCTTCGGAATGGTTAAACTAATGCACGGTTATTAATATAAGGTGTCGGCAAAATGCCGACACCTATTTAGGTTTAAATATGGATCACCGAATTAGAATTTGTCAACCCCAAATATTACTGACTTGTGGATGAACATGTAGTAGTTCTTGTATGGGCTGAGTGTTCTTGCCTCAAGTGCTGCTTTTGGATACTTTGTCTTTGCGGCTTCTGTAACGATGAGTTTTATACCATTTAAGTTTGTTGGGCTGACTTTCTTCTGGACCAAGTTCTTAGCAATTTCCACGCCTGCTTCAACAAAGAGCATGTTCATTGGAACTGGCCATGTTGCAAATCTTCCTGCACCGCCCATTTCAACGATCTTTTGGTTGACTACTTTCAATATGTATGTCATATCGCCTTTCTTGTCTTCAGGAATGGATATACCAAGAGTTCCAGGGAATCCGTGCGTTGGTGATGGACAGCATGGTTCGAGGTAGTAACCGCCATGTTTAAGTATAGCTTTCTGGAGAGGTTCTTGCATACCGCAGTTTGTTGAGAAGAAACCTGTCTTTGGACCGTATTTTGCGAGTTGTCTTGGAACGTCTTCAAGAATGAATTGTTGTGCACCTGTTAAACCCTGTTCTCCAAGTGGGTCTGGAGCGGAAACAAATACGAAGTTTATGCCCATTTCCTTAGCTGTCTTTTCCATTATGTCTCTTCTTTCAGCTAAGAGTTTGTAGCTCATGTGTCTTGGGAAAGAATAGTGAATTATCGTTTCGACACCCATCTTCTTTGCAAGCTCGACTATCGTCTTTCCACGACCTGGGGTATCAACCTCAAGAATCACATCTGCTGCTGGTGAGATGACACCTGGATCTTCGTGTGGCACTCCGACAACAAAGACAATATCTTTTCTCATTTCTTTAACTCTTCTTATTGCCGCTGTTGTTCCTGGTACTCCTTGGCATATGACGATAGCCTTTACCTGTGGGTCGTACGCAAGTTCCACAATTCTTGCTATCGTTGTTTCTTGCTCTTGCATGAATTTGTCTGGATATGTCACGTGGATGATCTCTTTACCGTACTTCTTAACTACAGCCTCAGCTCCGCGGTACTCATCTTCACCTTGAGAAACCGTTCCCGTAACAACTCCGATCTTGAATCCAAGAGCTGCGTAAAGCGATGAAACAAGAAGAACAGCTACAAGCAAAACAAGAAGTTTCTTCATATCCTACCCCTCCCTCGGTATAGTGTGGAACACTCAAATTATATCATATCATTGTGGAACGTTCCAAATTCTCTATGTAACATATATTACTGCTCTCGGCCGTTTTAAATGTCAGATTCCAAAGCACTGATAGAATAATGTTTTCAACAACTTTATTTGCTATTTCTCTTCTTGTTATACCCCCACAATCCTTTGTTATTTTCTCTCGCTTCGCGTTGGTATTCTATAAAATAATCCACATATTTAACATTAGGTTGAACTGTCATTACTTGCGCATACCCTTCGAGCAACAATATGGCATTGAACATTTTCTTTCTAATTTCTTCATTTGTTCTATCTTTCGGTTTCTCGAGCCAGACATACGCAAGAAGTCTTCCGTACCTATCCTTTTCTCCAACATCAAATTCAAGATATACAGTTCTGCCCGTTAAGAACTTTTTTGTAAAAGCCTTCGCTTCCGGACCGTAATATTCCACTTTCTTCACCGGGTGTTTCGTTTCAGGTGTGTTAACACCTATAAGCCGGACTTTGTACTCTTCCCCGGCTATACTGACTTTGATTGTATCTCCGTCTATAACTTCTAATACTGTTGCTTTTTTGAATTCACCCTGTTGCTGTAAGAAAAGAACAATCAGCACAATTATCGCTGTAACTAAGCTTCCGAGAGATATGGTTTGCTTTCTCCTTCTTGCCACACGCATTACCCCTTTTCAAATTTTCAGCTCCAAAAGATGTTTTATTCTCTCTTCTGGAGCCGGATGCGAGTAATGCCATGCTTTGTATAGAGGCATAGGGTTCGGGTTGGACAGATTCTCTTTTACAAGCCTTTTCAAAGATGAGATCAAAGGCTCGGATGTTCCTAAGAGCTTTGCGGAATATTCATCCGCTTCGTACTCCATTTTTCGAGAGAAGAAGTTAACCAAAGGCTCAATGAAGAACATCAAAGAAGAGATGAATATGAAAGCGTAGGCAAAGTTTGTGTATGGTTGTGATGCTCCAAAAATTTTGGCACTGTTTATAAAGTTGTACGTCCAGTTTGTGAGATATAAGACGAAAGCTATGAATAAAGCGTTGAGAATTATTAGCTTAGGCAAGTGCCTTCTCACATGATGTCCGAGCTCATGTGCTACAACTGCTAATATTTCGTCATGCGAATAGCTCAGGATTGTATCGAACAACACAAGTCTTCTCGATTTTCCTATGCCTGTAACATATGCATTTTGCTTCTTAGTTCTTCTTGATGCATCCATTTTGAAGATATTTGGAACTTTGATTTTTGCTCTATTGAGTATCTGATTTATCTTCTCTTCAAGCTCTTCATCTTCAAGTTTTGAGAACTTATAGAACAGCGGAGCTATAAGTATGGGCTGTATGAAAGAGAAGAATAAAATGAAAAGAATTGCGAATAGTGATAGCTGCCACCACCACACCGTATATTTGATAACCATCATAATTACAGCAATTATCGGAAAGCCTATTGCAGCTGCCAACAATGTGCTTATTATTTCATCTCTCGCGAATAGTTTCGGCGTAGTGGTGTTGAATCCGTATTTCTGTTCTATCACGAAAGTTGAGTAAACCTTGAATGGCAATTCGACAATTTTCTCGATCAAATAATACAAAGCAAAGAACAATATGGCTTGAAGTATCACTGAACTTTTTGCTGATACAACATTCTCTAACAGCGGGAAAATTTTCAAGATAAGAACCAAATCAACAGCAAGGCTCACAAGTTTGCTAAGAATTCCGAAGTAGGTCCTGTCTTTTAAATAGCTCTTCGCCTTTGCAAAATCTTCCATTGTCAATTTGTCTTTCAAAACTTCAGGAATAATCGAAGCTGGACTTAAAGTATACCTGAGATTTAACCAATCGAGCAAGATATCCCAAACAGCTCTTACTACAATTACGGCTACGAAAATAAGAGCGAAAGTGTTCATAAAACTCCCCCTTAGATGATTTATATATTTTCTTGACCTCTCTCAAGAATTTCAAAAATACTTCTCGGTGTTCTATCTAAAACCCTGCTCAATCTTATTATCCAAGGTGTTTCAAGATGCGACTTTTGGATTATTTCGTCATCGCCCAATACTTTCTCGGTCTCACCATCTGAGACTATAATCCCTTCGTTAAATACTATTGTTCTTTCAAAATTCTCAAGGACAAAATCCATATCGTGCGTGATAGTTATAACACTCTTTCCGTTCTTTATAAGCTCTTGGATAATTTCACCCAATCTCTTTACAGAATACCTATCCTGAGCGATCGTTGGCTCGTCTAAGATCAGAATGTCTGGCTCCATAGCAAGCACCGATGCAAGACAGAGGAGTTTTCTCTCAGATAGTGTCAAATCGTACGGATGGTCATGCTCACGGCCATTTAGCCCGACAATTTCAAGAGCTTTGATAGACTTTTTGTAAGCCTCCTGCTTATCTTTTAAAATGTTTAGTGGTCCAAACATAACTTCATCTATCACTTTGCTTTTGAATATCTGGTCTGATGGATTTTGGAAGACGAGCCCTATGACTTTTGAAAGTTCTGCCACTGTCTTATCCTTTGTGTTCATACCGCAGACAAAAATATCGCCCTTAGAGGGTGTCAGAAGACCTTTTAAAAGCTTGACGAATGTTGTCTTACCCGCTCCGTTTTGCCCTACGATTGCAGTAGGCCTGCTGTCGATTTCAACGGATATATTTTTTAATACATACTCTTCATCTTTGTAGGTGAAGTACAGATTCTGAACGGTTATCAGTGATTTTTCAAATTTAGATTCTAAACTGCTCGTAATGTTCACCTCTTGAAATCTAAGTCTATGCTATACCATTCAGCGACCTTATCAGTTGAACGGTTTCATCAAACTTCACCGGATAATATCCGCTTTGATTTCTAATATTCAGCTTTTTGCAAAAAGACGTGTAAATTGGCATACCTACTCCATAAGTCTCAACCTCTTCCATTGAGAATACCTTCTCCGGCTCATCGTATGCTATTAATTTTCCATCATTTAAGAATAATATTCTGTCTGCATATTCCACGAGTTTTTCCAATTTGTGCTCAACCAAAATGATTGTGAAACCGCTTTTTCTCAGCTCGGTTAATATCTCGAAGACTTCGACAGTTCCCTGTGGGTCGAGTTGAGATGTAGGTTCGTCCAAAATTATCACTTCAGGCTCAAGCACCAACATACTCGCTATTGCCAACCTCTGCAATTGCCCGCCAGAGAGTTCAAATGGATTTTCGAATTTTTTCTCCCAAAGCCCCACTCTTTTCAAAATGGCTTCAACTTTCTCAATCATCTCATCTCTCTCGATCCCAAGGTTTTCAAGACCGAAAGCAACTTCTTCGAACACCGTCATTTTTGCCCCACTTATCTGTGAAAAAGGATTTTGAAGCACTAAACCTACCTTTTTAATAACATCTCGCCTTGACATTTCAAGCACGTCTACACCATCGATAAGAACAGAACCAAGGCGCTTACCACGGAAAAGCTTTGGTGCGAGCCCTGATATAGAGAGGCATAATGTCGATTTTCCAGAACCATTTCGCCCGATGACTCCAACAAATTCACCTTTTGAAACGCTAAACGAGATATTCTCTATGGCAAACCTCTGCGCAGTTGGATAGCGATAGCTCAAGTTATCAACAACTATCTTTGGATTATCCACAACAAGCCCCTCCATGCAATTGC
>FQKF010209651.1_pt1 | contig 11455 bp, 16 predicted proteins | sample 1504521 | NCBI WGS metagenome assembly FQKF01 (sample SAMEA4475357, study PRJEB15587) | soil metagenome | biome: Soil; feature: Field | place: India | collected 2015-03-11 | depth 0 m
TGGTGATTGTATGATTGACTTGCAGTTCGTCTTAACTCAACAAGAGAAGGATAATTACAATGAGCAACAGTAAAAAGCGTCAACTGAACAACGATGAGATTGCGCAACTTCGCTCCAAGAACGGACTACCAGCCGACTCTCACCCTCAGAGTCTGATGGAACTTTTCCAGAAAATCTACAAGTACTTGAATGAAACTCATACAGTTACCATGCTGACCACTGATGGCAGTGTCGCTAGGACTGCACTCAACATCTTCTCAGGTTGCTACAAGCCAAGTGAGTTGCCGGAACTAATCACAACCCTTGTAAAGGACTGCTCTGCGAGTGGAGTATTCGTAAACTATGTTTACAAGATGTTATGTGCGCACCCCGCTTACAAGAATGGAAACTTTTCAATCTCTCGCATTGGTGTAGGGTCCACTGTTCAGTTGCAGAAAGCCTTGACCAAGGTTGATGCTATGCATAAACTGTCAGTCAAGCTCGGTCTTCCGAGTATCGAAGGTCTGACGGTTGCACAAGCAATGAATGTTATTAAGCGTGAAATTCAAAACGATGAGGGACACCGCATCGGCTGGCAAGCAAACATTGCAATGGCATTTTACGACGAGGCACGTAGAGCGAAGTTGGGCGGTCACAATAAGATTCACCCTATCGCTAACAAGGCTGCGGATAATTTCCTCAACATCCTCGTTGCTCAGTAGATCAAACATGAAACTTAAAATGCATAGAGATAGACGCACAAACGTCTATATTGCGGCTCCGTACCGTGGAACAGCAGAAGAGATTGAAGCTAGAATGTCTCTAGTGTCCAAAGTGTTTTCGATACTTAGGAGTTTCGGCCACTTTGTAACATCTCCTATGCTTCATCATTACACTTTCAATTCAGAACATGATGCATCGGACGGTACGTACTGGCTGGCTTATTCCAAGCATGTAATTGAGTCTTTCTCATATAACAACAACCCTGAACTTCCATTCGAAGTGTGGTTGTTGGACTTACCTGGGTGGCAAGAATCATCAGGTGTGCGTTGTGAACTTGAAACCGCTTGGAAGTGCGGCATTACTGTACGTCTCTTCAAAAACTTCGGTGATGATGAACTGACGGAAGTAACAACTATAGAGCCACATTCCATTCCACTGTGGAACTAAGAGCAAGTGCGCGGCTCTTAAATTCGCGCACATCACGAGATAACCGATAAACCCTAGATACAGATTACGGGTTTGGAGGATTAGAGAAATGCAAGTGCAAGACGATCTTCTACAGCATGATGTTGGAGTCATCATCGCTAGGTTCCAGGTTCACAAACTGCATGAGATGCACATTGATCTCATCAACACCGTCCGCGCAAGGCATCAGAGGGTTATCATCCTGCTGGGAAATGCGGCGACGATGTTCACGAAGGAAAATCCGCTCGACTTCCAGATGAGAGCGCAGATGGTTCGAGAGCAGTTTCCGGACATTACGGATATCGGTTACATCGACGATCACCCCAACGATGCAACGTGGTCCAAGAACCTCGACCGTCTGATTTCCAAGAACATCGGTGAGCGAACTGCGGTGCTCTACGGTAGCCGCGATTCTTTCATCAAATACTACAGCGGAAGGTTCCCAACAGCGGAACTTGTTTCTGAGAGGATCATTTCCGGAAAGGAACTCAGGAAGATCGCCGGTAACGTTCGTCGCGCAAGCGAGGACTTCCGTGCTGGTGTGATTCACTGTGCGCAGAACCAATACGCTCATGTTTGGCCTACTGTCGATATTGTCATTCGCAATGAAGACTCCACAAAGATCCTCCTTGGTCGCAAGATCATCGATGGTAACTTCTACAGATTTCCAGGTGGATTCGTCAAGCCCAAGCTTTCGAAAGACGACCCTGGAAGAAACATTTTGGAGCGCAACGCGAGAGCGGAAACTTCCGAAGAGACGAACATCGAGATCTCCGACCCTGTATTTGTTGGTGACACGATCATCGACGACTGGCGTTACCGTGGTGAGGAGAACAAGCCGATGACAATTCTCTTCACAGCGAAGTACGTGTTTGGCTCCCCGCAACCTGGAGACGACATTGACGAGGTCCGCTGGACTTCGATTGAAGAGATTCAGAAAGGATCTGTGGTGTTGGTGGATAACCACAAGATCCTGTTCGAGATGTTTGCTGAGTGGCTTGCCAAGCAGTAAAATTCGAACAACCCAAATCCACCTTTGAGACGAGAGAAAACAAACACAATCCCAAACGTCGCTTAGATACAAGATACAGCGACAAGGAGAACAACATGAGCACGATGAGCACTCTTCCCGATCATGGTTTCATTCGCAAGACTGATTCGTACAAGGTCGGGCATGACAGCATGTACCCGGATAACACTCAGGAAGTGTACACGTACGGTGGTCCTCGCAACGGAGCACTTCACAAAGTGTTTCCGAAGTTTGGTCTACAGTACATTCTCAAGCGTCACTTCGTCGGTGAAACATTTAACGAAGCACAGCTTGAACGGCATATCAAGCGTTCGGCAACCCACTTCGGAAATACAGATGTCTGCAATGCGGAAGGTCTTCGTAAGCTTCTTAGGAAGCACAAGGGCCGTCTTCCGCTTCGCATTCGCGCACTTCCCGAAGGGATGCTCATTAAGCCTGGTATTGCAATCTACGACGTAGTTAACACGGATCCAGATTTCGCTGGATTGACGAACTATTCGGAAACCCTCTTGAGCCAAGTGTGGTATCCGACAGCAGTCTGTGCAACTAGCTACGCAATGAAGATGGTTATTGTGCGATATCTCTTGAAGACTTGTGGGCATTTGGATCCAATTCGATTCATGCTTCACGACTTCGGATTCCGTGGAGCAACGTGTTACGAAGCTGCTGGAATCGGAGGTATGGCGCACCTTGTGAACTTCTACGGAACCGACACTATGCCTGGCATGGACTTCGCAGAGGACTTTTACGGTGCGAACCCTGATAACATTGGATTCAGCGTCCCTGCAACTGAGCACAGCATTATGACTTCGATGGGGCGGAGCGGAGAAGTCGAACTTGTCGGAAATCTCCTGCGTAAGTACCCTCGCGGAATTCTGTCGCTGGTCATCGACTCGTTCGATCCGTACAACTTCGTCTCGAAGGTTTGCGGTGAAGTGTACCGTGAACTGATTCTCGCGCGTGATGGTATCGTAGTCCTGCGTCCAGACTCGGTTACTCCGATTCATCCGACCCCTGAAGAGGAAATGGTGGATCTGATGAATCGTGCTTGGGATGCTTTCGGCGGAACCATCAATGCAAAGGGTTACCGTGTTCTCGATTCGCATGTTCGTTTCCTTTGGGGTGATGGCATCGACGTGAACGGCGGCGAGAGAATCTTCGAAGCAATCACAGAAGCAGGATACTGTGCAACTAACATCGCAACTCTCGGGATGGGCGGTGGTCTTCTTCAGAAGGTCAATCGTGATACTGAGCGATGGGCGATGAAGGCCGCAGAACAGATCCGCAACGGTGTCGCTCATGCCTGTGCGAAGGATACGCTCGACCCGTCGAAGCGTAGCATGGCTGGACGCTTGAAGACGATTCGTAACCATGACGGTGAGTTGGAAACTGTTTCGATCCACGCTCCGGGTGAGGATCTGATGGTGCCTGTATTCGAGAACGGAGAGCTACTTGTCGAACACACGTTCGATGAGATTCGTACTCGCGCCGGGTTCTGATAAGTGAAGTGAGTTAAAATTGACCAGTTGATCTTCCAAGCGGGAATGAATACCGCGCGTGTTCCAAGTAGCGAACATACGTCCTACGCCAAACATGCGGCTTAATTAGGACCATTCAGCAATAGCTGGGCGGAATGAGGGTGATAAGGATAATCCCTCTCAACTGGTTTCAATTAAAGAACCCTTAAAAATGGGCGATGGGGTGGAAGGCCCCTTAACGGGATGTAGCTCAACGGTAGAGTCCCTGCTTTGGGATTGGAGTTATTCAATGCTTGATGATGACGGGAAATTGAAGCAAAGATTCTACAACAAACAGGTCAATGCAAGAAAGGAAGGTTTGGAGTTCAAACTGACACTTCAGCAGTTCAAAAAGTTGTTGAGGTCTGCTGGTATAACGTCATCTCAATGTGGTATCAGAGGTTATCATCTAGCACGAAACAATGATTCTGGACCTTACGCTGTTGGCAACTGTGCTTTTGTTTGGTATAAAGAAAATTTACTTGCGAAGAAGAGTACAAACAAATCAAGACGTGCATCACAGCAGAACATACAGAAGGCAATATCTAGTAACAAAACAACTAGCCGTGCTAGCATATCTTACAGAATATCCAAGGGAATTAAAGAAAGCCCCAAAGTTAAGGAGATACGTTCTAAGCAGAAAGCTGCTAGGAATAAGCAGGAATCGCAAAAGCACCCATCGTACAAAGGAAAGAACAACTCTCAATATGGAACATACTGGATAACCAACGGGAAGGTTTCTAAGAAGTGGTCAGATCGACTTGGTAGATTACCGCGTGGTTTTCATCTCGGTCGTGTTGTTTGATCTACATCGGGGTAAGGGTGTGCTGGCTCACCACCTGCTTTGGGAGCAGGCTATCTCGTCGGTTCGAATCCGGCTACCCCGACTATTGATGTTGCACGTTCAAATCGTGTCATCCCGATTTGTTCCACAATTTAACCTAAACGACTTGGGTGGGATCAATGAAAAATGGAAAGCGTATGGAGTTTGCAGTTACTATCGAAAATTACGAAGACGACACCGGAAAGAACGTCAATGCATCTGTGCTATTCAAATTTGTTCTTGACTTAGAGTACCCCGAAGGGCAATCTGAGACTTCTAACGTTGAAGGTACCAAGGCTATTCTTTCCGATACTACGAAGACGTTTCTTGAGAACATTCGTGACTTCATTCTCAATTCGGAAGAGATCAAGCATGAGCTTTTGTCACGTAATCTTCCGCAGACATTCGAAGGTCTTTTCACCATGGAAGGTAAACCAAACGCCGCCAAGATTTTCAAGCGTGGTGCTTACTGGTACAGAGTCGCACCTACTGAATTGAAGGAGCTTCTGAGAACTAACATGTTTAAGGCTTCCGAAGCAGAGCTTGAAGCCGCGCACTTCACTGAACCTACTTTGGAAGGTAATCAGGTCGATCCTTCTCAAGCAATGCCTTCATCTAATTCCAAGTTCGATGAACTGTCCAAGCTTGAGGTTATCCTCAACAAGGATTTCAATGTTGTGGAAGATCGTCCCGACTATTGGATGCTGGAAGCAGGTTTGGTTTGATGGAACACAATTCCGTAAATACTTAGTATGAGAAAAATCCTCTCGAACTGTGCCCCTACTACAAGGAAGCCTAGTAGTTCGTGAGGTCACTCGAACAGAGTTTGAAGTGGCACTGCTACATACGGATGTAACGCCACGGTATGCGATAGTAATGTATGACGTTCGCTGTTCGGTCAAAGTGTATGAACAATTACTACCAATGGAACGAAAGCTGGAAGTGCGATCCACTGGTTTCGATACATCCTTAAAGAGCAAGGTCCAGACTGACCAAGCCGTAGCAAGCATCCAGCAAGTCTAGTGGAAATCATCAGGTACGACTTAGCGCGTTCGAAAGCGTTACTGGCCCGGAGTCGTTTGGGTTTCTGCGAAAAATTCGTAGGTAGAGAGCGCAAATGGTTTACCAGAAAGCGCAGTAGTCACAAGTAACTAAGGAGCTTGACTCGTAGTTCTTGTCGTATGGGATGCTACCTATGTCTTATTCTGTATGCTCTCTGTTTGAACCACTAAGGTTCTCAGATCATTCAGCAAAGTTTCCATCTTCGGTGCATTGAAGGTCTTGGCATCGAAGGCTACTAAACAATTAGGTTACTTCGAGTTCATCCATATAAATGACCTAAACTCGGATTCGTACGTAGCAGTTCTTAGTAAGCAGTCAGGCTTATTGCCGAAGCTGACGAAAAGTGGATATGCATGATCGGCTTCACTCGAAGTTGCCGTTCCCTTGCATAAAAGAAAGTGGGGTGCTACCGCCCACCGTACGAAGTTCACACTGAGACATAACCTCTACTTGTACGTGGAACGCTCTCTGAGCGTAAGCTACTAAAGACAAGCACGTTGGAGATCCGACATAGTAAGCCACAATAAACGTGACGTAAAGTCGTATACGTTTGCTTGGGGAAGGTCGGTAATCATGTGGAACAAATCGGGATGACGCGATCTGCAAAAACCGTCCCAACATAAGTTACAGAAAGCGCGAGACACAGAGGCAAACTGTGATGTAGCGCAAATAGGTACGCCATTACCTTGATTGCAACTAGAGACGTGGAAGTTTACTTTCACCTTTCAGTCAAAGGTCGAAGTGCGGGTCGCCACGTGCCAAACGTTGGTCCGCAAATAGTACACCAGTGGTAACGTCACACGTAATGCGTTGGGTGATCCAAGAAGGCTCTTTGCACCTTAGAGTTCAATTACGTGAAAGGTGCTCTCACTTGTAGAAGGGATGCTTAATATGCAGTGGTTGAATAAGGACAACATCAAACTTGCTGTTATGGCAGTAGTAGCTGTAGTATCCCTATGGTTTCTTTGGAAAGAGCACAAAGCTTGCTCGAAAGTAGGCGGAATTTTGGTTCGCTCTACATTTTGGGTATCGTGCGTTGATGAAGTGAAGTAGAGACGCGGGAGTGGTGGAATTGGTATACACGGCAGACTCAAAATTTGTTGCTGAAAAGCGTGAGGGTTCAAGTCCCTCCTCCCGTATTAACAACATACATAGGAGAGTATAGCATGACTGGAGTGATCCTGCGCTACAATTCATCTTTCGAAAAGGCACTCAAGAGATTTACTGAGGCTTCTGAAAAGAAACAGAAGACGCCGAGCACTAATGTGAAGAGACGTTATTGCTCGAATGTCTACAACTAAGAGGTGTTCTATGTCAGATCAAAACCCAATGGTACCTCAAGGTGATGTCTGCCATTGGTACAAAGTGAGCCCAGGTAATACAAGAGCCACTACTATTTGGGATGTTGATTGTATAACACAACCCATGTCGTTGGATGCTAAAATTATCCCAGGTAAAGGCACGTTCAACTTCTGCCCTAATTGCGGTAGACGTGCAGTTAACAGTGTAATAGATATTGACCAACTAGCTACCCAGGAAGAGATGGAAGCTACTGACAAGATTGTCAAGTTCCGACGTGAGAATAGATACCTTGTCTTTAAGATCAAAGACATTGAGAAGTTCTTGAATGAAAATGAAATCAAGACTCTCATGGAATTTGCTGGTGGTATTGAACTTAGAAGAAGTTATGAAGGTAGACGTAAGTTGACTTGCGTAGTTGTTGAAGATGACTGGCCTGAGTACAAGCAGGTTTGGGATGCAATCACTGAGCGTTGTTTAGGTACCACAGCGGTTTGATATGAAAAGCCCCGGTGGTGAAATCGGCAGACTTTGAGTTATGGGCGCTGTTGGCGAAACTGGTAAACGCGCCGAGCTTAAGATTCGGCATCCGTAGGGTTTAAGAGTTCGAGTCTCTTACAGCGCACTTTAGAGGGTAAGTCTATATGACAAAAAGCAAATTATGCACATGCGCACCTTACGTAGGTTGTAGGATTTATGGTCCTTACGAACATAACTGTAGTTCTGGTAAAAGATTATTTGTAGTCATACGAAAAGGGAAGTCCAAAGAAACTACAACATTCGCTAGGTTCAAGTTTGAGTGTTCTATAGGTAGACGTTTAAGAAAAGGTCAACATGTAGATCATAAGAATGGTGACGTATCGGATGACAGGCTTTGTAATCTTCAAATTCTTACTGCGCAAGCAAATAAACGTAAGGGCGCATGCGAAGCAGTACTGTTAAAAGCTTCAGCTAAGATAAGTGTCGCGTTGAAAAATCACTTTAAGCTAAATCCACCAAATCAAGGTGAAAAGAACGGTAATTCTAAACTGAACAGTGCCATTGTTCAGGAGATTAGAAAGCGTTGCAGTAACTATAAGCGTGGTGATGACTCTAAACTAGCTTCAAGATTTGGTTTGAGTAGAAGAACTGTCAGCGATATAAGACGTGGACTTGCGTGGTCACACTTGAAGTAAACTTTGGTCGTGCGGGTTCAAGTCCCGCCCAGGGCACTTTTCACAATAACAGAGGATACTTACAATGACTAAGAAAATTCTAGGTTGCCTATCTGACGATGACGGTGTTGGTCCTGATATTAAAGTTACACATATTATTGCGTGTACGCCAACTACGGCAGTGTTAAAATCAGAAGATCACGATGATCTGATTGTACTCTCCATAAAAGAAAATGTGTGTCTTAATTTGGAATTTTACTACGCAGATGAAGATCTGCTCAACACTCTCTCGAACTATGATAATCGAAATGCTCCCGGAAAGCTCTTCGACAAATGGTTTCAAGAGCAACACGGTAAGCGACCAAGTAAGAAGCCTTTACATATTCTAGGTCAGGAAGTTATTAAGGCAGAAATGGCGTTAAATCGTGCCAAGTCTGCTTACCACGATGCTTCAATTTACGATCAAAAGAAAACTTCCGCCTTGTACGCATGGAACGCAAGAACCTCTTACAGGCAAGACAAGTAGGGTGCAGGATAAAGCAGACGGCCTCACCTTATAGTGTACTTTAGCCAACCTAGAGAAACACTCCGTCAATCGTAGCGTTGGGCTGTTTGCCGAAGCGGTGAAATTCCAATCGGCGTATGGGGACTTAGCTCAGTTGGTAGAGCGACGCCTTTGCAAGGCGTATGTCAGGGGTTCGATTCCCCTAGTCTCCATCATTAACACGGGAGAAGTGCTATGTTTAGAGAGAACTCACCGTCGCCCTTGAAGTATGGAAATTTTGGTGCAGGTTCTACTTTAGGTATGATGAGTTCGAAGGAGTATCTGGTTATACGTGGCATGGGTGAATCCACAGTTGCACTGTTGGACCTTTCTAATTTCTGTATCGTAAAGTTTATAACTGTAAGTGATCCAAACCATCTTACAATGGAAGAAGCCAGAACTCTAATCGGAACTTTGAACTGGACATTCACGGATGCAACAATTGATGCAGGTGGATTCAAAAAATGACATGGATCGAAGCCATCACAGCATTGTCAACAGGATTGCTACCGCAAGCGTTGTTGCTGACTTACTTCACGTACCGTAACGACAGAAAGATATTCCCATACGCTTTAAGCATCACGGTGATCTTGTTCTCGTCTGCCGTAGGTTTCGGCTACGCTGGCGGTTGGCGTGATATGGTCACTCCAAGGTATGAACGCTACATCGTGACCATCCCCTCAACTATTACAGTTACATCAACTTCGGAGAAAGGACCGTGAGCAACCCTTCTCAGATGTTTGTAACTAGTATGTTGATGCTTGTAATCGTAGGGTCGCCTTTGGCATTGTTGAGTAAAGTTCCTAAGCGCATGCTTTGGTCTGTGCTACTGTTCACTACAGTGTTCATATACTTGGTTTCTGCCGCTTCAGCAGTTGTTCAATCTCTTAGAAATTAACATATTTGCCCACATAGCTCAGTTGGATAGAGCGAAGATATTTGAGAGCCGTTGCCCGTATAGCTTAATTGGACGAAGCTCCGAATTTCTAATTCGGCGTTATGCAGGTTCGAGCCCTGTTGCGGGTATTTACTGGAGGTTATAGATGTGGGTAATTGAGAAAGTTGTTTCGAAGGGTGACTACAAGTATGCACTTGTCCCGACACACCCAAATTCAACCAATAATGGTTATGTTCTGGAACACAGAATTATTGCAGAGAATCACTTAGGTCGTCTTCTGAAGAAGAATGAGATTGTCCATCACGTAAACGAGAATAAAATGGACAACAGGAGAAAGAACCTTCGTGTTATGACAGCCTCCAGTCATGCGACAGTACATGCCTTTCAAGAAGGTGGGCGGTGTGGCTTATTCAAGTGTCAATTATGTGGAACGGAATTTGAACACACTGCATCTAAGTACCTTAGAAAAATAGCGTACTACCTATCTTGTAGTGACGCATGTTCACGTAAACTACGTAGTGCAGTGCGTAAGGGTAGGTTAAATCGTCACACGCTTAGGAAGAACAACCTTATTCAACTGTTTGATTTGGACGAATCTTCCTTAGAGATGAAGCTACCTAAGAAACTCGCTCCAGGCAATTGGCAGTTAAAGTACGAGGTCAAATCGAAACGTGTAGAGAGGCACTTCAAACCAAAGCTCAGAGTCAAATGTGCTTGGTGTTCCAAAATTGTTATTGACGCCAAGAAAAGAAAGTATTGTTCTTGGGAATGTAATCTAGCTGGAAAACATGCTTCATTCAATAAACCAAGTAAGTCAAAGCTTCGTTCAGATCTGAAGCGTTATAGGTATTCAGAGCTAAGTAGGCAGTATTCAGTATCACATACAACAGTGCGACGGTGGGCACAAGAATACAATCTGATCTAATCCGTCGGTCGTGCGTTCGAGCCGCGCTGTGGGTGTTTAACCCCAAACTCATCAACATAGAGGTATTTAACATGATGTCAGCATGCAAGTGTCGCAAGCAGAGTCGCACCTACAGAACTTCCACTGTCTGCGCAGTGAATACTGAGGAACTAGGTGTTCTAGTAGTTGGTGGTTTCGATTACACGTTGTGCAGTAAGTGCGGGGCATTGTGGCTTGATGGAAAGCAGAAGAAAGCACTGCAAGATATTGTGAATGGTCATGTTGAACAATACTTGGGTAAGTTCCCTATCGGTGATTTCATCTCTGAAGAGAAAGCAATTGAAGTTATCTATGGTGTCGGTGCAAAGAGGCTAAGAAAGCATATCCTCAAAAAGGATCTCGACAAGCTTTACTACAAGTGTCTAGGTGAAGATCGCCTATTCCTTGAAAGCTCAGTTTTGGCTTACCGTAGGAATATGGTTACTGGAACTGGACGTTTCAACTTGATTGTTGAATATGCCAAGCTTTATGCGGAAAAGCAAATCCAGGATAAGATGAGGAAATATGGATTCATGCAGTCTGAAAAATCATCCTCACATCTAGACTTCAAGCCTCTTCAGTAGATTACTTCTCACATGTTAACTTCACTCATATATTTCTTGGTCCTATCGCTCTCTTCAACTTCACCGAGTGATTCCACATTGGTGTTGAAGTGCGATTCATTGGAGTCGCACTTGTACTTGTTTGAGAGATCAGTGGAGCAGGTTGAATCTTGTTCATGTATCCGTAAATATGAGTTCAAGGATATTGTCAAGAGCAACTGCGATCTTATGGAACAGGCGTCCAAATGCGTTACTATGAAACCTAGAGTGCAAGCACTCAAGACACGAATCAAACAAGTACGCAAACAGCTTAATTGAATAGGAGTAGTTCCAAATGTCTCAGGCATTCACAGTGACAATCGGCGACGATATTACTCTAGGTAGGATCTACAGATCTGCCAGCAAGAAGAACATCTCCAAGGAAGATTTAATCAAGAGAGCGTTGTTGGCATACT
>FQKF010641788.1_pt1 | contig 11419 bp, 13 predicted proteins | sample 1504521 | NCBI WGS metagenome assembly FQKF01 (sample SAMEA4475357, study PRJEB15587) | soil metagenome | biome: Soil; feature: Field | place: India | collected 2015-03-11 | depth 0 m
GTTTCTCGCAGCTAGTGTAGCTGCTTATTTGCAAACTTGGGCTCTTTCTCCCTAATAGCTATTTACGGATTTTCATCCAATCCTTAGTTGTAGCTTCGTGCGTAGGGTTTGACGACTTGCTATTGAAGAAACCTCTAGCATATTCTCTAGGCGAAAGGTTACTTTCTTTGAACAGTTCAAGAATTTCATGTTCCTTCTTTGGAAGATTCAGATCTTTAAGTAACTGCTTCACATGCCTATCTTGAGGGAAGCAATCCACACAGCAATAGTCACGTGCGAACATTCCGATCACTTTTGGTACAGCATTGAAATCAGGACCAGCGAACCCAAGGAACAGAAAGCGTTGGAAAATATCCATACGCACAGACTCCTTTGTTTTCGCATTAAACTTGAACCACTCATCGAATGATGAGTAACCTGAATGCCTCAAAGCGCGTTTGGCATTTGCAAAATATCTGTTCTGCCATTCCAGAGGGAACTTGAACTTAAAGTCAGAGAGATCCTTTGAACCTAACTTTTCTAGAACTTGCTTTTGAAGTTTATAACGTCTTTGAAATACCCAAGGTCCAGAGCACAAACATAGAAGCAAAGCAATAGTTGGCCGCTGAACACGTAGCCAATTGGCTTCTAGATCAGATTTAGGAAAGATCTTAGCTTTCCTGAGTATCCGTTCCAACTTCTTCATGTCCTCACCTTTAACTTGAAGGTAGTATTTGTATCCATTGGCTTCGGTTCAGGGGAGCCAAAGCCTCTTGCTGAGAGAAACGTTCGTATTGAAAGTGACTCTTCCGGTATCATCTTCTCTACAAATGTAAGAGTGGCATAAAGCGCAATACCAGAAACACCGACGCTCTTATTGGAATTGTTCTTGAACATCTTACCAACCTTAATCAGTAACTTCTTGATGTCAGGTGGGATATCCTTTATGATAACATCAGTTTCACCGACCAAACCTTTTGACGATTTCTCCGATAGCCACGACGCTACTTCAACTGCGTACTTGAGAACGTTCTGAATCACAACATCTGCTCTGTCATGGTTGTCTTCGAATAAGCTGTTAGCATAATCTCGAACCAAAACAAGCGTTGAAGACTTGCCAGACTTTGTAGAAAGCAGTCGTTTCGCGATTCTATGTAGGAACTGGTGGCAACCAGAACACAACCTAGCGAAATTGTTTGGGTCATCTGACCCACCACCAGCGCGAGGTTGTACGTGATGCCAATCCAGAAGAGTTATAGGGTATTTCTTCCTACAACAATCACACTTGAATCGCCGCTTTCCTACTAGGTCACTTGGCGTCTCACCTGTGTACTCATTCCTGCTTCCCATAGTGCCTGACTGAATCCAGAAAGAACCTCGAAAGTTCGTCAGGTGTCATGGTTCGAACTTTCTTCTCGATAACCACAACATTGATCTTATTCTTACTGATTGAAACCTTCGATTCTTCGATTGCTTCACGGTCTGCTTTCACTGCACTGTCGAGTGTCTTGATCTTATCGTTCAAGACTTCGATAACAACACGTAGCGAGTCTTCTGCGTTGTTGGTTTGTTTACGTTTCGACTCCGGCCAAATAGATGCCAGGAACCAAATGCACAGAAAAAACACACACGTTACACCAAACATTACCATTATGGTCCTGTTGGTTGATTTATTTTCCTCTGCTGTCATGCTTGCCTCACCTGAAGTAGTAGAAGTTGTGAAGTGCGTATTCCTTTTCATCAAAGGATTGTAGCACATTGTTGTTGGAGTAGAACGAGGCTCTGGTGTATGCAACTCTCCTCTTAGGGACTTCGATCTTGATATAGTCTGTACCGTTCATTCCGGTATTTTCGTCTGTAACTCTGTAAGCAGTACCGATATCCAGGTTCTGATCGTATGTATGTCCGTCAAATGCCAGCGGACGACGAACGCAAACAGCCCAACCATGCTCTACATAACGAACACTGATAATTTCACGATTGACGTTCTTCTCATCCAACGCTTCGTGAAGGAACCTGGAGAATACTGCCCTCTTGTAAAGGCCCATGAGGTAGTTCAGAGTCTCCGACTTATTAAGAACTGTTACAGCATACGTATCGTCTCGACCTTCATTGTTCGTCACGTTGAAGATCAAAACTACCTTATCCAACTTGGAGCTTTCAGACCCATGGAATAAAAGCGACACGTTGGTCTGCTTGTCATACTTCAACTTCTTGACAGGTACCGAGATATGAGGAAGTCCATTTCGTTCATGGATGTAACTAAAAAGACTGCTTGCTAGAACTTCATCGTACCAATCAACTTGAGGGTAATCTTCGAGAACCACTGTAAGTGAATCGAAAATGTTGTTGTTTACATAACTACTTGTTTCGAAGTCGTCACGTAGGCTAATCTTGAAACATGCAGTGAAGTCAGGGTAATGTACAGCGACCCTGACTGTGGAAATGTCATCTTCATGCTTGACATGAAGTGTCCATGTCTCATTCGGCCTGAAGATAGACAGTGCATACTGAGAGTTAGCGTAGACACGTGCTCCGTTTTCAGTTGTCTTTGATTCAAAGACCTTGTGAGAATCAGGTTCAACGTGGTGCTTGACATACTGCTCAAGCGTTGTAAGAAACTGATCCCGATTTGTACATAACTCAATCATTTTGAGGCTCCTTGAACGATTCCAGCCAAAGGCGGAACCTCTTACGTGAGGTATTGATGATATCCTTTCGATGCAGAAGACCGCGCATTGCAAGATGCACCCCATTGACCTGAGTTGACCAAAGGTCCGAAGAGTGACAATCTGAGTTAACTGCGAACTTGCATCCAATTTGTTTTGCTCTTGCAATCAAATGATCCGGAAGATCGCATCGATCTCCTTGCCCATTGATCTCAAGCAGGACATTATTCATAACGCACATCTTGAAGATAGGCGTCCAATCGATGTCCGCTCCAGATCTGTATCCGATGATTCTACCTGTGGGATGAGCTAGAATCACAGGAATGTTTCGAGTTTGGTAAAATGCTTTCTCCAACCTCTTCTGAACATCCGTGTCTGGTTTGTGATGCAGTGCAAGAATGACGTAGTCGAACTTCTTCAAGCAAGACTTGTCGTAATCCAACGAACCGTCCAGCTTAACATCCAGTTCTACTCCAGCATATACACGCAGCTCCTCATCAGATAATTTACGGAATTGACGTACAAGCCTCAAGGCTTGCTCTTGAGTCATTCCATTTCCAGTGCTCTTGGAATGGTTAGTAATGCCGATATACTTGTATCCCTGCTTTCGAGCCGACTTCACAAGCTGTTCAGCAGTTGCAGAACCGTCAGAGTCAACAGTATGCATGTGCAAATCACCGATGATGTCAGCTTCGTACACGACATCAACTTCCTTGGTAACTTCAAGGTGCCTGTCACGACATTCCGGAGGAGTGAAAGGAAGTGAGAAGAACTTGAATACATCCTCTTCGCAGTCGAAGTAGTGTTTTTTCGTGCCTTTGGAAACATCGTACTGCGAAACCTTGTAACCCAAACTCTTTGCATGTTCACGAAAGGTTTGGTTGAACTTCGCAGAACCCGTGAAGTGAAGAACAGCAGTCCCCCAAGACTGCGACTCGATGAAGTTGAGATCGAGCTTCCTTTCCGATGCTCCAATCTTTACAGTGAGATACGCTTTTCTGTCACCGTCGGCGGTGATTGGTACACCACCAAGCTTGCTTGCAATTGTTTTAACAGCCTTGCTGACATCGGAATAGGAACGAATGCGCATGAGCACGTCGATGTCTCGAACATCGGGACGGAACCTTCTGTAGGAACCAGCCATCATAGCATCTTCGATTCCGCGCACAGATTTGCAGATTTCAAGAATTGGTTCAATGTGAGCTTGAACAAGTGAGCGTGGGATACGTGCGGAATTTGCCTTCCAATCGTAAAAAGCCTGAATGAGCTTTGCATCTGTTACGACACCGGACTTGATCTTCTTCTCCAAGTCCACCAGTGATGTAATTCCTTGCTCTTCGTAAAGCTTATTGGCTTTCTTTGGGCCAATATCGGCAAGCGCAGTGAGTTCACGGACCTCATATGGAGGCCCATAACTTGAGATCTCGTCTAGAAGAGTGCATGTACCTGTACGCTTGATCTCGTCAAAGTGAGATAGCATTGACTTACCGATGCCTCGAACTTTTTCCACGCCGTCCATGGATCCATGTTGTTCCAGAGCCTCACACGCAACGCGGTAGGAGTGCAGACGGAACTTGTTAACTTCAGGTACGTATTCCAGATGGTGTTGCATTCGCTTCAAGAACTCAAGGGCGGTCTTAAACAGATCGTGCTTTTTCATGTTCATGTGCCTCTAGTTACAGTGAAGGTGCGTAGTAAAGGACTACGCACCTGTGTTCTCTTCTGTATTTTCAGAAACCGCGCCAGATCTCCATGGCCTTGTCGTTGTATTTCTCCCTCTGGAAGTTGTTGTAGATAAGAAGACGTTCTGCTTCAGGGATAACCAGATTGCGACCAGCGATGATTCGAATCATCGCAACTTCTGCCGCTTTGACAAGATCCGTGAACGTCGTGTACTTGATGAGCCAAACATCTTCACGCTTGACTCTATTGCCTTCGATGTACCAGCCTGCGTCTTCCCAACGATTGAGTCGGTGATTTTCGAACCAACTCACTGTGACGGAATAACCGTCTTCTCTTTCAAGTACGACTTGGAGATTTTCGAAGTTGTTTCCGATGTTCTCGACAGGAGGGTGAATCTCCTTGCCGTCCTTCCACTTCAGCTTCCACCCACCGAATCGGAACTTGGGAAGATCGACAAGCATGTTCGGTTGCCGACGTGCGAGACGAGAAAGATCGAATTTCTGGACAGTCGATTCCATGTTACTTTGCCTCCGAGTTGCATGCATTGGCGAGAGGCATGATTGCCTTGCCGTTCGCTTGTTTATTTCCGATGACGATTTTCACTTTGCCCTTGCTCGAATCAATGATCTTCTGTACTTCCTTCAACGACATGGGCACTTGGTCGTGACGGAACCTCGACATTGTTGGGAACGTTGCGGCGTTACCAGTCTTGGTATCCGCTTGCTGGACGGCTTCGATATACCAACCAGCGACTTGATCTTTGATCTTCCAGACTTCCTTCCTTGCAAGGTCGTTCGGAACAGTGATGTTGGTGAACTTCTTCGTCGCCGGGATGTAGGTTACGAATGCACCACCTCTGCCCGCGTTGCGTCCGTTGCCTTCCTCGACACCGACGATCACAGCATCGAACTTGGAGTGTTCCTTCCACTTGACGTAGTTACCTCTCCACTTGGAGTCCGCCTTCACAGGAGTGCTATTCATGCGTACAATGGAACCCTCTTCACCTTCGGAAAGCCAACGCTTGTGACAGGCGTCAAGTTCCTTCTGGTTTTTGCATGGCACAGACGGAATCAGATTGATACACCTTGCTCGAAGTGTATACGTCTGTTTCTTGTTGGAGCTTTCCAGAATATCCTTGATGTTATTGACAACCGCACGACACTTCGAGTACCTGCGCTTGTACTCAAGCGGCACCTCCTGAATGTGCGCGATTTCAGGGTAGCAATCGTACAACGTAATACGAAGATCCTTCTCCAGCATCTTCCACTGGTCTTCAGAGATCGTAGACTCATCGTAACCCGTTTTCTTGATTCCCAGCTTGACCAGTGCGGAAGTCTTACCCCATCCGGACTTCCACTTGTCACCGTCCTTGTCAGGGTGAAAGACTGCTTCAACCTCACCATTGACTTCGATCACGTCGGCGTTGTAAAGATCTTCCTTCCCAGTAACTCGAACGATATGCTTGACTTCATTCGAAATGATATCCGCCCAAGGCTTGAGAACAGGAAGCTCCATGTTGTCAGAACTTACAGCAGTGCCAGTTCCATTGCGACGACACTTGAAGGTAACGTTGAAACCGTCCTTCTTCGGTTGGGAGAAAACGATGTCGTTGAAGTCGATCATCTTCTCAGCGCGAGGAACCTTCTTCCCGGTTTTCTGCTCGATGAGCGCGATGCCCTTCGCACACCCAAACGGGATGATGAGTCCCGGCCAGACTTCCTGAATCGAAGTATCGACCCCCATTCGGAGTTTCTTCTCCAAGACAGCATGGAACCACTTCTGCGCGATCTTGAAGTTACGCACAGAATACAAGAACTCGTTCACAGCGTCGCGTGAAGAATTACCTTTGATGACTCCGGAAAGGAGATTGCCGATCAACTCTTCGAAGTTATCCCAAGCACATGATAGGTCTTCGACCTTGGTGCATTTCACCTTCGTCACATCAGAAAGCTTCGGAGGCTTGACGTAGAACTGATCTGCGCCCATGGCAAGCAGAACCATACGCTTCGCCGCTTTGTTGTCCTGCAACCCCAAAAGCAGACGTTTCTTCTCAGTACGTGCTGAAGTCTTCGAGATTAACTCGAAGGTATCGACAGCCTTTTCGACCGTAGAGGCTTTCATGTTTTCACCCACCTTAATTTGGTTCTTCAGGTTTTCTCAGATTAGAGAGTTCTTCAGATAGATCAAGTGACTCAGAGATATCAGGCGCGTAAGCAAGACTCCAGGAAGTAACTATAGTACTGGGTGTTTCTTTTTCAAGGTGCCCCATGATTAAATTCAGAGCGTCGATCTTCATAGTATGCTCATCTTTACCGATGTAGATCGAAACTCTCCCAACGATTGAAATGTCTGACTTAACGTAAGATACGAACCAGATAGGAGTCAAAGCATCATGCATGACCAATCCCTCAAGTGGTGGTTTGAGATTGCGTGGTAAGGCATCTTTTCCAAGTACTTCTGAATCTCACGTGCTGTAACAGCATTGACAGGAGTTTTGGAAAACCACTCTGCAATTACGTAGAGAACAACATCAGGGTCGTGGGAGATGTCGAGAAATACTTCCTTCAACTCTCGAAGTGTTGGCCTTACGTCAACAGCAATGCCCGAAAGATGCACAACCAACGCTTCAGAGATAATAGCCCGAACAGGAGCTATCTGTGCGATCTCGTTTAGGTAACCCATCACTTCACACAGCACTACCTCGTCACCTCTAAGCATACGCATAGCGTTGATATCGTCAACGTATCTGTGAAGTTCCTTGATCTGGAAAAGCGGCGATGTCACTTGCATTTCTCTGAAATCCTTTTCTGCTTGATTTGAATGTTAAGTTCCCTGATGGTGCGTTGGATGAGTTTGCTCTTTACTCCGAAATGCTTTCGGAACTCACGCATCGCTTTCAATTTCTCAGAGTCTGTCACACCAACGATTTTCTCTACCTGAAGACGGAAACGTTCCTCGAAGTTATCTTCTCTCTCTTGAGTCCTTCTGACTAGAGGCTTGAGAGTTTCGCGAAGTTTAGCACTGCATTCTTCGTCATCTTGGTCAAGCACGACAACTTTCAGGTATCTGGAGAACGAAGGTGTACAACTGTCGAGGTATTGGATAAAATCTTTAACTTCGATGTCACTCTCAATCTCTGTAGAACGTGCAGACAACGCGGGATTTTCCGTATCTTCGCCGTCTTCACCCTGAATCGCTAGAGGTGCGCGGATGCAGTGATTATCGAACTCGAAGATTTTGGAACCGTCAGCTTTCTTTCTTCCAGTATCAACAACCTTCCTGCCTTCACCTGTGCGCTTCTGAGCGTTCCAAGTATCGCACTGGTCACGCCAGTAGTTAGCGATACTCTTGTTGGCTACACCAACAAGGTATTGGATAGAGCGGAAAGATTCGTAATGGTAGACTGTCAAGATGGCATGTGCAATCATGTCGGCTCGGAAGTCTGACTTATCGACAGAATAGTCGATGTCAAGAACGTAACGAAGCTTGTACGAATAGAAATCGATGGTACGCTTGGATTTCTTGAGGATGAAACGCAATTCTCTTTGCGTTATTGGCGCCTTATCCCATCGAAGCTCCGAATTTTTGATTAGGGAAAGATCTCTTGGCTTAAGGTTCGCCTTGACGAATTCAAGGTCGGCCCTTGTCATGTTATAATCTTGAAGGTGATCCTCATCTTGAGTAATGACGAATCCATGGAAGGCTCGCCATAGCCTCAACTGCAATGCTTCTGTATTCATTGCCGTTGTAAGGTTCCTAAAGATAACCCTTTCAGCTTCGTACCCAGCTACCTTTCTGATTTCAACTTTGATGTTGGTGTATTTGGAGAGTTTCAGAAGCACCATTAGAATTAGTCTGGTGCATTTTTGCCTGTTTTCCCCTACCACAGACGCTTCATCAAGAGTCTGTGTTACCAAAGATATTAGCACTATTTTCCTCGCCTTTCAAGTTGAGAAGTGAAAATAGGTGAATGGCTTTTACCATTCACCTATAGGAGATTTCAAATCTCTGTTGTTACTACGCCACAGCCTCCTTGGAGGAAGGGACGTAGGGCACTGCAAGAGCCTTTTCTTCCGAGCCCTTGAAGAATGCCAAATACAGGAACTTTTGCGTGTCGCTCTTCCCGATGACGGTTCGAACACACTGGTTGAAAAGAGCATTCTCGCACAACTGCGCTTTGACCAGGAACTTGTTGTTATTGAAGACCAGCACGACGATTTGCAGGTTCTTGTGCTGGAACTCGATGACGAAACAGCGACCGTTTCGAGACATACCTGCCTCGATTTCCGCATCGAAGTCGGAAGCGATGCCACTTGCGAGTGCCTTGCCTTCCTTCTCCATGTCGATCTTGTTACCGGACTTCGTGGAAGGCTTGTCCTTCTTCTCGACCACCCTGCCGCGCTTCTTCCCTTCCGTTTCCTGATCTTCGGAGTCGTCGGACTTGGAGGAAGACTTCTTCTCCTTTTTGGAAAGCTTGACCTTCTTCGAGGACTTGTCGGAGGAAACGACCTTCTTGGAAACCTTCGCGGACTTCTTGCTGGTATTCTTCGTGGACTTCATGTCATGTACCTCTAGTTGATGTTACTGAATCAGCTTGCCTTCATCAGTGCGTGAGGAGCTACCAACACGCAGATGCGGACGAATCCGCATTTCGGCACGTTATTTGGAGGAGAACGCAGCTTCCAGCCTCTTCGAGAGACGTTCTGTTTCCAGCTTCACTTTCTCTAGGCTGGAATAGACTTCAGTCGTAAACCTCTTGGTCTGTTCATGCCCACAGTTCACGCAAACCCTGTGGTATATGATAACTCCATAGGTTTCATGGCTGTCGATGTCGAGAACAGACTCTGTCGAAGTCTCACGCACACCCCATGAGTTGAAAGCATGCTTGCATCGCTTCGGAGGATTGCGAAGGAAGAAGATCCAGTAGAAGACGATTCTAAGTAGCGTAATCATGTTACTCCACTTCAGCTTCATGTCTGGCGATGCGACGTTCGAGAAGCTTGTCATAACGCTTCAGCAGAGTGCTGGCGTTCTTGAGGGCTTCGTCGAAATCGGAATCTCCGGTTTCGTTGTAACTCCTGAAGGTGGAGAGAACCTTCTTGATCTTGGAACGACGAGACATCGCGATGTCGATCTTTCTCGTCTCGGAGATCTTCTTGGTGGATTTCTTGGAAGCGGCCTTTCCCTTCACAACGGACTTTGCAGACATACTAGCACCTCTTGATGTTGAACGAGACATGATTGCTTCGGCTAACTTCTGAAAGTCGCCGTCTTTGTATTTGCGAGAACTTGAGGAAAACCCCTCCTCCAATTCCTTGTCGGAGGAGAGGTGTTTAAGTCCCATGGACTTTGGGACTTAGTAGCGGTAACCCACGACGGACTTGATGACGAACTTGCTGTTCGGGTTCCAGTCGCGTTCGAGGTTAGCGGGGTTGACGTAGTAGGCACCGCCGGGAGCGTACTGCGTTCCGGCAGGGATGTCCTTGTAGTCAACGGCGTACATGCCGAGAGCGTCGAACCACTCCAGACGAGTGAACACGGCCCACTTCATCCACTTGCCGTTGGGCTCCATGGAGGTTTCGTAACCGTTGGTGTAGGGCATGATGCGAAGGACAACCTTCGAAGTGTCCGTGACGTTGCGGTTCACGAAGACCTGGTTATCGCCAACCTTGAGGGTCACGGTGTCGTTGAAGATCACGACCTTCGCGGCGGTCGCGCTCCAGATCTTCATCTCGACCAGATTAACAGAGGAACCAAAGCCGAAGGAATCCAGATGGACGTGGGTGAGGGAACGCTTGGTGCTGGTGCGGACAACGGTGCTATCCAAACCAGCCAAGCCGGAGTACTTGACGATGATCTTGTTGTTACGGTCGTTCCAGCCAACGTCCACGGTGTCGTTCGCTCCGGCGGACAGATTCACGATGCGGTCGGTCAGAAGGCCGAGGGCTCGCTTGGCGGAATCTCCGATCATCTTGCCCCTGTAGTGAACTTCGTTGTTGATGTTATCCTCGAACAGACCCGTGGTCGAAGTCCACATCGCGGCGGTCTTGGAAGTAACCGTGCTCTGGAAGAGTTCGGTCTTGTCGAAGCAGACCTTCTTTTCCGCCTTGATGCTGGTGTCCTGGTCGTCGAGGACGCGAACCTGGAAGCAGGAATCCTTGAGGATCGAAGTGTCCAGCGTGATGTTACGGCTGAAGCCGTTGCGGGCGTTCACGACGTTCTCCCACTTGCCGTTCTGGTACCACTGGACGGTGTTCTTGACAGAATCCGTCTCCATGGTTCCGTTGGCGGCGATGTCGGTGTCGCCGAGCGCGGCGACCAGCTTGATCGTGTTGCCGAACTTCACGGTTCCAGTGACGGTCAGGTTCGCGGTGGGCTTCACGTTGTTGTAGGAGAAGACCGGGATAACCACGTCGCCAGCGGTCGAGTTGAACGGAACGACCGGAGACAGGCCGGTGATGCTGGAGTCTTCGGCATCGCGGACAACAACTCGAACGGAGTAGTTAACCGTGGAGCTTCCATCGACGGTGTAGATGAATCCAGAGAACGCATGTGCCACGCTGTTATGCCAGAGCGGAATCACCTTGTAAGTCGAATCCGGGTAACTCATGTAGGCAGTCACGATGTAGTTCTTCGGAGTGAAGTTCGCGAGAGTCCCATAGAGATCACGCTGAACGATATACAGAGGAGGAAGATCCGCAACGTAGCTGGTAACCGGAGTGGTCACGACGATCTGCGAATCGGTGGAAACCTCAACCGAATCCACAGCCTCCAAGGATCGAGCGGCCACGACGGAGGTGCGAACAGGGAGGGACCACTTGCCGTTCGCGTCGGTCTTCGTGGTAACGCCGAGCTTCTTGAGCTTGACGTTCAGATTCGCGAAGGGCTTTCCGTTTTCGTGAAGGATCGTTCCGGAGAGGAACTGCGAAGAAGGATCGTTCGAGGAAGTCGGGGACGAGGAAGAGTCGCACGACTGGAACATGGCGAAGCTGACGATGGCGATGAGCGCCGAGATGTACTTACGCATTTGAGAACTCCTTTGAGTTACCTTGGTGTATTTTCAATTTGCAGTTTCTCGCAGCTAGTGT
>FQKF010020721.1_pt1 | contig 11417 bp, 5 predicted proteins | sample 1504521 | NCBI WGS metagenome assembly FQKF01 (sample SAMEA4475357, study PRJEB15587) | soil metagenome | biome: Soil; feature: Field | place: India | collected 2015-03-11 | depth 0 m
TGGAATGCTAGGGGGAACCCATGGCTGGTCTTTAGCAAGTGTGGCGATCGCCACCAGCATCACCCCCGTCAATGATGCCCCGTTGGCCAGTGGCAGTGCTACCCTCCTAGCGGTGAATGAGGACACCAGTGACCCCGCTGGGGCAACTGTGAGCACCCTCTTTACTCCCCGCTTCGATGACACGACTGATGCAGTAGCGGGTGGCTCCTCGGCCCACACGCTGGCCGGTGTGGCAATCGTGGGGAACAGCGCCACTAGCAGCCAGGGCATCTGGGAGTACTTCAATGGCACAGACTGGGTGGCGGTGGGCAGTCCTACGACGAGTAATGCGTTGCTGGTGGCCAGTACCCACAGTCTGCGGTTTGTTCCAGCGGCACACTTCAACGGCACGCCAGGTGGCTTGACAGTTCACCTGATTGATAGCTCAGCCGGTGCAGTGAGCAGTGGCACCACGGTTGACCTGAGCGGTGTAGGCGCAACAGGCGGAGCAACGCCGTATAGCAGCAGCACCGTTCCCCTGAGCACCAGTGTGACTGCTGTGAATGATGCCCCCACTGCTAGCGGCACTGCTAGCTTGGCTGCGGTTGCAGAAGATACAACTAACCCGGTGGGGGCAACGCTGCTGAGTCTCTTGAGCGGCAATTACAGCGATGCAACGGATACCGTGTCGGGAGGATCTAGTGCAACACCGCTTGCAGGGGTGGCCATTGTGGGCAACAGCGCGACGGCTGCTCAAGGCACCTGGGAGTATTTCAATGGGGTGCAGTGGGTGGCGATCGCCACGACTGGCCTTGCCACCACCAATGCGCTGGTTCTGGCAGCCTCAACGCCGATTCGCTTTGTGCCTGCCCCCAACTTTAATGGCACGCCTGGACCACTGACGGTTCACCTGTCGGATGGGACGGGGTTCATCCCTGGAACTGGGCAGGATATCAGTGGTGCAATCGGTGGGACAGCGGGTTGGTCCACTGGAACGGTGGCAATCGCCACAACAATTACGGCGATCAACGATGCTCCCCTGGCATCCGGTAACGCAACGCTGCAAAACCCTATTAACGAAGACAGCACCAACCCGACAGGTGAACAGGTAGCTGACCTGTTTACTCCGCACTTTTCCGATCCGGTTGATCAGGTCAGCGGTGGTTCGGCGGCCAACAGTTTAGCAGGCATTGCGATCGTCGGTAATGCTGCTACGCCGCAGCAGGGAACTTGGCAATATTTTGATGGTGCAGCCTGGGTCAATGTGGGCGATCGCACCCCTGCCAATGCTTTGGTGGTTGCGGCAACCACGGAGATTCGCTTCGTTCCAGCAGCAGATTTCTCCGGTGAAATTCCTGCCTTGACTGTCCACTTGATTGACAATTCCTCAGGCAGTGTCACTTCTGGGACGACAGTTGACTTGAGCGGATCAGACGCTACAGGAGGAATTACACCATACAGCGCAACCACTGTCACACTTTCAGGGCTGGTTACCGTTGAGAATGATCCACCCGTCGTTGACCTTGATGGCAACGACAGCAGTGGTGTGACAGGGAATGACTACCGGACGTTGTTTACTGCCGGCTCTCCAGTGGCGATCGCCGATCCAGATATCAGCATTACTGACAGCGATGACACCCACCTACAGTCGGCGGTGATTACGCTGGTGAACCGCCCAGACGGGGCAAATGAACAGCTCACCATTGTAGGCAGCCTGCCAGCAGGGATTCTTGCCACAGCTTACGATCCACTGACGGGTGAACTGCACTTAAGTGGTCGGGCAACCCTGGCAGACTATCAAACGGCGATCGCCGCTATTGTTTACACCAACACGGCGCGTATCCGTAACTTGGTTGATCGGTCGATTACCGTTACGGTCAGCGATGGGTTTGCCTCTAGTCTGGTGGCAACCACCACAATCCTGTCAGACTATGATGGGGATGGCATTCCCGATCAGGATGACCTAGATGATGATAACGACGGTATCCCTGATGTAGTTGAAATGGGAGGTGATCCTAATCGAGATACCGATGGTGATGGTGTGATTGATCGTCTCGATCTCGACTCCGACAACGATGGCATCACTGATCTGAAGGAGAGCGGTCTACCATTTAATGTGATTGCGATGTTGGACACCAACAATGATGGTGTGATTGATTCAACGCAATCCTTCGGTAGTAATGGTCTGGCAGATAGTGTAGAGCAGTCTGCTGATAGCGGACTGTTGAATTACATAGTGGCCGATACTGATCGCGATGGTCGTTTTGATTTCCAGGATCTCGATTCTGATAATGATGGAACGAATGATCTACGTGAGAGTGGTTATGATCTGATAGACATCGATAATGACGGTAGAGTGGATGGCCCAGACTCTGATGGGGATGGCCTACCCGATTCCTTTGATGGCTCTAATACTAGGTTTGGTGGTGGCTCTAGCTTCACTACACTGAGGGATACAGACGGTGATACTCTTCCTGACTTTCGGGATGTTGCGCGAACATTGAACGGTTCCTCTGGGCCAGATCGGATTATCGGAACCGATGGTGACGATATCCTAAATGGGTTCAGCGATCGCGATGTGATCTACGGTCGGGGTGGCAACGACCTGATTAATGGCGGCAGTGATGCTGATATTCTGCGGGGTGATGAGGGCGATGACATCATCAACGGCGGCACCAATAATGACGACCTAGATGGGGGCGATGGCAACGACATCCTTAACGGGGGCGATGGTCACGACCTGATGCGGGGAGGCAATGGCGATGACGTCCTCAATGGCGGACGCGGTAACGATCGCATGTTTGGTGATGCAGGGAATGACACCCTGACTGGGGGGAATGGCAGTGACCGGATGTTTGGGGGTCTAGGCAATGATCTCCTGATTGGAGGGCGTGGCGACGATATTCTTAACGGCGGCGCAGGCAGCGATCGCCTCTCTGGAGGACAGGGGGCTGACATTTTTGTCTACCGCTCTAGGTTGGACTTCGGCGATGTGATCCAGGACTTCGAGATTGTGCGCGATCGCATCGATCTCCGGGAAGTTCTGGGAGGTCGAGGATCGATGAATTACCTGCGCTTCCGTCAGATTGGCACGGATACCGAGATTCAAGTGAGAGTCGCAGGTCAATTCTCCACCCTGGGAATCCTGGAAAATGTCAATGCTCGCACCCTCAGAGCCAATCACTTTATTTTCTAAAAAAACGTGAATTTGGGATCAGCTGATATCCATCATTTTTCGGACACAGCGCGTTCGAAAAATGATGGATTTTGGAGCACTACGCTGTACACGGCGTAGTGCTCCAAAATCCTCTTAACCCGAACTGACGTTAATCAAAATTAACGAGAGTTTTAGGGCGGCGGGCACTACGTGGTACCCCGAAACCCACTTAACTCGAACTGACGTTAATCAAAATCTGTTTTTCTACATCGCTAAAGCTCTCACTTGATCTGTTTTATTGATAAATTTGCTGATGTTTCTACCTCGGTCAATTGCTTTGAGTGTTTTTAATCAGAATGGGTACTCTAAATTTGATTGGGATTGCGTATCCAGGAAAGTGATATGAGTAGTGTTTTGAAGTATTTTCTTGTTGGTCAATTCGTTTTGGCTTGGTTGCCGGGTCTAGCACTGGCAGAGACTTCCACGCCGTCAACACTGACCGAAGCAAGGACAGAAAATACTTCAACTCGTGCCACCGATTTACGCATCCCAGCACGGGCGGGTGCGGGTTTTAGTACCCCTGGTAGTGGTTATGAGGGGACGTTTAACGTCGAGAGTTTCATCCCCCTGCTTCAAACTCCAGGAGAAGAGATTACGTTTTTGGAGGCACGGTTTTATCTGGATGACGATGCCCATACTGGCGGCAATTTAATGCTAGGGCATCGGTTTTACGAACGGGATGACAACCGCATCTGGGGAGGATATCTTGCCTACGACAATCGTCAGACTGCAAACAACAGTTTCCATCAATTCGGCTTTGGTCTGGAAAGCCTAGGTGAGGTGTGGGACTTTCACTTCAACGCCTACCTGCCCTTTGGCGATCGCCGCCAGTTAGACCGGGATGCATCCTTTGCAAATGTGTTGAATTCCTCTGCTCGCTTTCGAGGGAATTTGCTGTTGATTGATAGCTTGATTGAGCGCCAACGGCTCCTTGTCTACGAAGCCGCAGCAGGTGGTTTTGACCTGGAAGCAGGTGCCCGTCTTGCCCACTGGGAGCAGGGCGATCTACGGGGCTATGGTGGCATTTATTTTTACGATGCACCTGGAAGTGATAGTACCGTTGGATGGCGGTTGCGGTTGGATGCGGACGTGAACCGGAGTATGAACTTGGGGCTGGCCCTGCAGGGCGATCGCCTGTTTGGCACCAATCTCATCTTTTCAGTCGCATTGACGCTACCAGGTATTCGTCCTGCTGGCCCCATTGGAGCGGCGGAAATTGTACAGGCTCGCTTGGGGGAACCTCTGCTGCGCAATCCGAATATTGTGCTGGATACCCAGACGGAAGCGGAGCGCAGTGTAGAGAGAAACATCATGCCACTCATGAACCCGGAGGAGGAGGAAGCCTATCGCTTTTTCCACGTCACGCTGGGGGCAACTGGCGGAGATGGCACCTTTGAACGCCCCTTTGGGACAGTGCAGGAGGCGCTCAATGCCACCCTCTCCGATGGCAATGATGTGGTGTACGTGGATGCTGGCAATCGGGTGAGTATCCCGGCCTTCACCATTCCTGATCGGGTGCAGGTTCTTTCCCAGGGGCCAGTTCAACTACTGGGGGGGCTACCCTTCCCCGGTTTTCCTCGCACTCAGGTGCGATTGCCCTTTTCCCCAGTGCTCAACTACAGCGATGGCATCCTGGTACAACTGCCGCTTTCGGGGGATGGTAACTTCCCGGTTATTCAAGGGGGCGGTGCAGATCTAGTGCAGTTGGGCGATCGCACTGTCCTGGCAGGGTTTCGCCTTAGCGGTGCGAGTGGTAACGCCATTGTGGGCAATAATATCCGGGATGTGGAGCTGCGGGACAACCGGATTGAAAATGCAGGAGAACGTGGCATTTTCTTCAACAATGTTGTTGGCAGCGTGGTGATGTTTGACAACCAGATCGGTGGCTCTCAGGGGGGAGTTGGTTCCGGTCAGGCGATCCTGATCCAGAATGGGACGGATGATGCGGTGGAAGTGACGATCGCCCGTCAACGCTTAGACAATCAGCGCGTGGGAATCGAAGTGACTGCCCTGGGCGATCGCTTAGCTGGGATTACCCCCCAGCAGACGGTGAACATCAGTGCCACTAGCATCACCAATAGTCAGGAACAGGGAATTTTTCTGCAAGCGAATGGCCCTAGCAACCAACAGGTGGCCTTCCGGCGCGGCAGTATCCGCAACAGTGGCCGCCAAGGTCTCCTAGTCCAGGCGAACAATACGGGGTCGCAGGAGGTCGTGCTGGAGGACAGCCGCCTTCGGGCCAATGGCTCGGCTGGCATTCAAGTGATTGGTGGCACCTTGGGGGGCAGCACTACCGCTGCGCAGGAGGTCTTCATTCGCCGGAGCTGGATTGAAAATAACGGTGGTGCTGGAATTGAGATTGTTGGCAATGAAGTGGTGGCTCAAGAATTTGGCATCAGTGGCAACACGATTCGCAACAATGCAGGGCCAGGGATTCGGGCGATCGCCAACAATGAGGCTTTTCAAGAGTACGTCACAGACGCGGACAATGCATCGTTGGGGATTAACGATAACCGCATTTCTGGCAACCAGGGGGCAGGTATTACCCTAGAGGCAAACAACGCTGCCACTCTCGTTGCAGATATTCAGAATAACCGGCTTGCTGCCAACCAAACGGGTGGGGCACCGGATTTGACCGTCACTTCCACTAGCAGCAATGCTAGAGTCTGTACAGTCCTCCTAGGCAACCGCAGTGCCACAGGCATCCGACTAAATAACGCAGGGACAACTTTACCGCTAGGCTTGTTTGAAGTTGGAGATCTGCCAACGGTCAGCTTCCGTAATTTTGGCGGGGTCACTCTGTCACCCAGTGCTGCGGCCTTTACCAACAAACCAGGAGCTACTTCCTGTTTCCAATAACTCATACCGATTCCGTCGGTGATTGAGTTGATGTGTTGTGGCATAAAACGGATGCTGTGCACCCGTTTTACGCCACAACACACTGTTACTTTATAGATGGCTTCCGTATCACGGGTATCCAAGGGGCTGAGTTTGGCGTAGGGGTTGCTTGGCACTTGAGACAATAAGCGCTGCAAAATGTACCCCAAAAGCGCATTTTGCAGCGCAATTTGGCAATTCCTCCAAAGTCCAGTTGGCAACTACCTCACCAGAAGTGTGTCTGATCAGGACGTAGCACTAGTCAGGCAAGATTTTGGTGAACCGTTTCCTGACGCGTTGCACGAGGTAACCAACTTAAGGTTTCAGCATTGCCAGCAAAGCTAATCAGGTGGAGGTGGGAGGGATCCTGCATAAGCGCCTCCGCTAGCAAGAAACCGGCGATCGTCCAGGTTTGGTACTTGCGCGAGGCTTTTCCTACAAATCTGCCGTAGCTGCCGTCATAATACTCTGGCCACTCATCCTCCCTGAGGCGACGACGGGCAATTTCGAGGGCTCGCTGGCCAATGTCAGGTCGGCCTGTTTTCTGGGCTGCCGCTACCAACAGCCACATCAACACCGGCCAGTTGCCGCCGTTATGGTATGACCAGGGCACGTTCTTAGGGTCGCACCCGGTGATCAGTTTCCATTCCAGATCGACCAGTGCCGGATAACAGATCTTCATCGGCATGTGACCGATCAAATCCTGCCAGCGTTGTTCAATCAGATCCATAATGGCCTGAGCTTCAGACTCACTCACCAGTGACCCTAGGATTGCCATCAGGTTGCCCAAAGCGAAGAAGCGGAAATCCATGCGGGCTGGTCCCAGATTTCCTGCCAAGTATCCCCCTTGTTCGGGCATCCATTCCATCACCCAGTAGGGGATGGACTCTGGATAGATATTGAACTTGTTGACGGCGGTTTCACCAAATTCCTCACCTCGGTAGCGATAGATGGTGTTAAGCCGTTTGAGGTCAAGCCAGTAGTACTGCCGGATGTGGTAGCTGAGGATTTTGAGGCGATCGCTCAGCAGTTGAATATAAATATCCCGTTGATAGCCGGGTAGCAGCAGTTCCTGGGCAGCCTGGAGAGCCGCGTAGAAAAGGGACTGAATTTCCAGCGGGTAACCATCTACGCCCATGCGGCGGTCAATCATACAGGCTCCGTCAGGCACCAGCAGGGTGGGATACATATCGAATCGTTCCGCCAGACAGAGTTGCAAAATCCACACTAGCCCCTGCTGGAAGTCGGGTTGATGGGCCAAGGCCAGATCGCCCGTAGCCCGCACGTAGGCCCGCAGCAGAATAATCCACCAGAGACAAGAATCGACAGGGGTAACCCGCCCAATGGCGTGTTCGCCGAAGTCTGCGGTCAAGTAATGTTCGCCTGAAGGGGTCGTGTTGACCTTAAAGCTGGCTGGCATGAGGCCACGACTGGCATTGAAGTTGTCCATTTGTTTGTCGCGGCCCTGCAGGGCAAGGGTCTCTACCAGGAAATTCCGAACGATGTTGGTTTTTCCCTGGATCAAAAAGACCAGGGCAGAGGGCACAAAATCACGGACAAAGCACTGGTCGTAGTTGAGTGCTTCCACCGTTGGGTCGCAGGCTGCAACAGTGCCAACAGGGCGATCGCCGTAGAACACAATCGCCCGCTCATGCAGTTCCCAAGCTTCTTGGATCAAGCTATTCGTCACTTTCATCGTTTACTTTACAGGTTCAGACTTCTTTAGGTGGTTAGGGGATGGTTTGAGTCAGACTTGGGCCGTTTGATGGGTGTGAGGAGTGTGCCATTGAGGACTTTTTGTGGGGGTTGCGCCCTGAAAAAATCTTTAGGATCTTAACGTTTGAGTGACGGCCAGTCACCACTCAAAACGGACAAACCCACCACAGGATGTAGAGAACCCTGAGGGGCAAAGACGTTCCACGAACGTCCAACGCTCTGACAACGGTACTGCCGCTACCTTGAGTTGACGCTATTAAGTTAACACCACTCAGTTGACACCGCTGAGTTGATGCAACTGTTTTGGCATTTCCAGATAACTCTAAACAGACAACAGAACTGCAGGCGGGATAGAAATTCCATCAAAGACGATGGCTTGGATGGAGGCTTGGCATTGCCAAAACTAGTCTGGCTAGCAAGCATTAAAGTTTCTGGCAAAAAGCAAATTTTAGCGCGATCGCCCCCAGCAGTTGAAGGCGATTGCCCACCCTATGTCCCAGGACTTGGCACGTTAGCCTAGCGTTGCTAGGGCAATGTGGCGGCGAAACCAGAGATCCAGCGACGGTGCGCACTGCCCATCGTCGCTGAAAGCCCCTGAGCATCGACGTTTTACCAATATCACTGCACGCCCTGGGTTTCACTGGTTTCAGTAAAAACCCTTACTAAGTCAGATTAATCGCTGAGATCTGACCAAGAATCAACTCTTGATGAAGGATTTTGCCAAGGGGATGCAGACCCTATAAAGATTTTGGCATTAATGTTCCGCTAGTGTAAGCCAGAATTTCGTTAAATCTTGCGTCATCTTGCCGACCGGGTGTAGAGTTGCCTGCCGTCCCTCCGGTTCGATGGGGGTTAGGGTGATGTCCAGATAGTCCTGGGGCAGGCTGGGGAGCCTTTCTGACCACTCAATCGCCACAATCCCAGGTGTGACTTCTAGGCTCTCCCAATACATCGCTAGGTTAAGGTCGTTGACCTCCTGGGGCGTCAATCGATAAAGGTCGAGGTGATACAGTGGAATCTCTCCCTCTAAGTATTCATTAATTAGAGTAAAAGTAGGACTCAGGATTGGGTCTGTGATGCCAAGGGCCTGTCCAATGCCTTGGACTAGGGTGGTCTTGCCGCTGCCCAAATCACCCTTCAGCAGCAGCACGCTACCGGCAGGGAGCGATCGCCCCAAGCGGTTTCCCAAATCAAGCGTAGCCTGGGCATTGGGCAGGTAAATCTGCATCAGTGTTTGTGTAGAACAGAGGAGCTACCAAAAAGCGTGACCTTTGCATCCACTGCAGAGGTCACGCCTTTTAATTATGGGACTTGCGTGCACCTAAAATTCCTACAATGCAGTCCAGCCATCGCTTCACTCATCCTACGGCGGATTGATGATGGCATGACAAATCCCTAATGTCGCCGCTGGCTATGAGGTTGAGTCAGTCGGCCAGTAATGCGCATGGGTTCAGCTAACAAGCCTGTCTATTGTCCCAGACTTGTGTCCCAGACTTGACCACAGACCCCGCCGCTACACAGCCATGCTTTAGTTGTCGTAGACGCGGCACTCTACTGCTTCGGGATTGTCGTCACAGTATTGCTGGAGAGAGTTCTTGTGATCATCGCTCTGGCGCTGGTGGGCCGCTTCCGCCTGCAATTCTTCGACTGCATCCCAGGCTGCTGCACACTCGGCAGATGTTGCACCGCTAGCCTCACAGACGGCACGTGCCTCTGTGCGCTCCTGTTCAATCTTGGCTTGAATATCGTTCATAGATTCTACGGCTTTGATGTGTGTTCGTGATGTTAATCGCTGCATCTAGGTTAGCTCAGACTTGAGGGGGTTGCAGCCACTCGGGCAAGAGCGCAGGCTTGCCTTGACGCTTGATTGGTCGTTTGATTGACCGAATCTCTGTGCAGCCAAACGAATCATGCCCAATGCTTTGACCCGCGTGTCAAAATTGACCCAGTCCTAAAAAATTTTAGGACTCCTGATCCGTTTTTCCCCTAAGATGGGCGATCGCACTATCACCTATGGTAACCTGCAACTCTAACTAAGCACCTGTCATGGTTGTTACGCAATCCTGAGGCGGTTCATAACCAAAACTCATTGGTGTTGCTAATAGTTTAGGTTCTATGGTTCTAGATTCTATAGTTCAGAAAACGGTGAACCGCGGGTTTGAGAGTTAAGATCTCCATATCGATGTCGCCTAAGGAATGACTAAACTCTATACCAAATCCATTGATCTTGAAGGGAGACAGTAGTATGACGGAGCCTCTGAACAACCGGATGAAATGGGTGAGTGCTCTCTCAACTCGTCCTTCGTTGGAGGCTGCTGTTCAGGAGGTGGTCGCGCAGGCCCAGAGTACGCTGAATGCCCCGGCAGATTTGGCCCTTGTATTTATTTCGGCGGCCTTTGCGAGCGAGTACTCCCGCCTTATGCCATTGCTCAAGGAAGCGCTGCCTGTCCCCACGTTGATCGGCTGTAATGGGGGTGGGGTGGTGGGCATGACGAGTCGTGGCATTCCCCAGGAGGTTGAAGCAGAAGCAGCTATTAGCCTCAGTCTGGCCTACTTGCCAGGGGTGAAGGTTCATGCTTTTCATATTTCTCCGGAAGCACTTCCGGATTTAGATGCCCCCCCCAATCGTTGGGTTGAGCTCGTTGGTGTTTCTCCCCAGGAGAACCCAAACTTCATCCTGTTGGCCGATCCGATGTCCTCCGGAATTAATGACTTGCTGCAAGGGTTGGACTTTGCCTATCCTGGCGCAGTCAAGGTGGGAGGACTAGCAAGCCTGACCTCGATGGAGAGCCACGGTTCCCTCTTTTGCAATTACAAAATCTACCGGGAGGGGGTCGTTGGGGTTGCCTTGACGGGAAATATGGTGCTGGAAACTATTGTGGCCCAGGGATGCCGCCCCATTGGTCATCCCTATCGGGTGGTTGAAGGCGAACGTAATGTGATGCTGAAGCTAGAGGAACAACCTGACTCGGAGGGGACGGGCACTGGAGAAAAAACTCCGCTGGAAGCATTGCAGGAACTTTTCCAGACGTTGAGTGAGGAAGATCGAGAGTTAGCACAGAATTCTTTATTTGTTGGAATTGCCCAGACTGAATTTAAACAGCGATTAGAGCCAGGCGATTTTCTCATCCGCAATCTGTTAGGGGTTGACCCGCGTGTGGGGGCGATCGCAATTGGCGATCGGGTGCGCCCAGGGCAGCGCATCCAGTTTCACCTACGCGATGCCCATGCTTCGGCGGAAGACCTGAAGACCCTGCTAGAGCGCTACCAACAGCAGCATGTTGACGCTGGCGCTGCCGTGGGAGCACTGATGTTTTCCTGTGTGGGCCGAGGTGAAGGGTTGTATGGTGAGCCTAATTTTGATTCGCACCTGTTCCAGCAGTACCTTAAGAATATTCCCCTGAGTGGTTTTTTTTGTGGTGGAGAAATTGGTCCCGTGGGAGGATCCACGTTCCTCCATGGCTACACTTCAGTCTTTGGGATTTGTCGAGAACCAGGGTGAACCTAGCGTCTTTGTCGCTATGCCCTCATGCTGTCAAACAGATTTTGCGGGCAATCCCGCTGCGCGGAGTTGCCCGCAAAATGCGTTGTTCTAACCTAACGTGAATTCGGGATAGGCTGAAACCCT
>FQKF010112460.1_pt1 | contig 11414 bp, 8 predicted proteins | sample 1504521 | NCBI WGS metagenome assembly FQKF01 (sample SAMEA4475357, study PRJEB15587) | soil metagenome | biome: Soil; feature: Field | place: India | collected 2015-03-11 | depth 0 m
ATCCTACTCCCTGCGCCTTCCCAGCCTTTTAAGAATTAGCCAGTGGCACTTTGCAGGTTTCGTCCCCACTTACGGTGGCGGCCCCGTGCCGGATTTTCACCGGTCTTCCCTTGAGTGTGTAAAGGGAGGTCTATTCATATTTTGTATTATACTACGCATCTTCAGCTACAGCAACTGCCTTTTTCACTCTTTTGTATCCCAACGTCTGTTCTTAACGCTGTCTTTTTTATGTATATGACGTTTATCACGCTGTATACGCCCGTGATGAAAAGTATAGCGTCAGCAAGGCTTAGCTTGTAGACTTCTTCGCCTATTATTAGATTGGAAAACGATATTAAGAACGCGAGTAGGATATAACCTGCTGCTATCGAGAACAGAATGCTTCCTACGTAAAGGTGTGCAACCTTGAATGAATAATTTGATGTGCCGTATTCGCGAAATCCGAAGAGGAAGACCATTGAAAAGCTTAGTATAACAAGGGAGAATATTACCTCGCCACTGAGAAGGTATGATATGAAAGTGATGAGTGATAACACAAGCATTGTTAATAACATCCTGTTCAGGCTTCTCATATAATCACCCTTCCGATTGTATATGTAACAAAAGCTAAGACGTAGGATATAACGAGGCTGTATACCACAGCAAAAGCTGTGTATTTCCGGCTGTTCGTCTCGCCTTTGATTGCAGCAAGCGTTGCAAAGCATGGCATGTATCCAAGTACAAATACCATAAGTGACGCTGCTACTGCTGGGTCAAAGTGAATGTTTGACGCGCTCTCATAGAACTGTGACAGAGAAGATACTATGACTTCTTTAGCAACACCGCCAAATATGAGCGCTGAAACTATCTGCCAAGTGTAATTGAGAGGTGCGAATATCGGTTGTAAAAACTTTCCGAGCATCGAAACGTAGCTGTTTTCTATATTCGTTGGATCAGGGAAGTAACTAAGTGCCCAAATGACTATGCTTGATACGAATATTATGGTTCCTGCTTTTTCCAAGAAGTGCCTTCCTCTGTTCCACATGTACGTAGCAATGTTCGAAAGCTTTGGAAATCTGTACCTTGGCAATTCCATGACGAGTGGAACATCTTGACCTTTTAGGACAACTTTGTTTATAATTCTCGATGAAAGAGCTGTTAAGATGAGGCTCAATGCGTATATAGCAAAAAACGCCTCTGCCTTATGGTTCGGAAACGCAACGCTAATAATCAACAGATAAACTGGTATTCGAGCACTGCAGCTGACAAACGGGGAGACCAAGATAGTCGTAACTCTTTCTCGTTCATCTGAAAGTCCACGAGCTGCCATAACTGTACTAACGTTACAACCAAAACCAAGTAAAAGAGTCATGAACGAGCGGCCCGTGAGTCTCAGCGAATACATAATCCTGTCCATTAAAAATGCGATTCTTGGTAGATATCCACTCTCTTCCATTATTCCAAGAGCGAAGAAGAGTGCGAAGATACTTGGGACAAATGCGAGAACACTTCCTACGCCATTTATTATGCCTTGAGAGATAAGCGACGAAAGCATCGTTTCCGAGCCAATCATTTCTGAAAGTTTTCCGAATAGGAATTCGAGAAGTCCGACAAGAGGTTCGGAGACTTTGAATGTGAAATTGAATGCAAGGTACATCAATGCAAGGAATATCGGAATACCGATGAACCTATGAGTCAGTACGTGGTCCAAAGCTTCCGTAACCGTTAATGCACTGTCGGTCTTTTGGAAAGCCTTCTGCAGGACATCGTTTATGTATTCGTATTTAATCAAAGGTATTCTCGTAGCAAGTGACTCACTTGAGTTTTCAGTATTCTTGCGTGCATTTGAACTTTGAAACTCTGTAAATAAAATTAGCTCACGAAAATCTTTGTTCAAAAACTCAGTTGCGAATTTGTCCCCTTCGATAACTTTTATAGCTGTAAATCTCTTATTGAAATCTTCCATCACGAACTTTTCGACTTCGGATATCTTCTCCTCAACTTCTTTTCCGTAGTCTATTAATAAAGGTCTTGTGGGTTTTTTAAACGCAGATACGATCTTCTGTTTAAGTTCATCAATACCTTCCCCGGTGTGAGCTGATGTAAGGATAACGGGCACTCGCAAAAATGTCTCAAGTACGGCTTTGTCTATTTTGTATCCACTCTTTCTTGCCTCGTCAACAGCATTAAACACCGCAACAACATTGAGCTCCAATTCTAATGCTTCGAGGAGTAAAAAAAGACCTTGTTCCGGGCTCATGCTATCTATGATAACTGCCGTGACATTCGGTGGAGAAAAGAGCAAGTAATCTCTCGTTACCTTTTCATCAATCGACGTAGCCGTCAGTGTATACACGCCCGGCAAATCAACAAAATGGAGTGTGTAACCTTCATATGTTGTGGCACCCTCTATTCTTGAAACTGTAACACCAGGCCAGTTGGCAACGTATTGTCTTGCACCGACTAACCTGTTGAAAAGGCTCGTTTTTCCTACGTTTGGATTTCCGAGTAGTCCTACTGTTATGACCATTACCTACCACACTCCTGACATTTTTCAGCGTATGAAGGATCTGATTTATCGAAATCCTTGGCTTGTACAACGTAGATTTTTGATAGTTTTCCAAGTCCTATGTCGTACAATCCTGTAGGTGTTTTTACTCTTCTGTCTTGCAGTAAAGATATCTTCGAATTCTCAACTATACCACATTTCTCAAAGAACTTTCGTGCCATAATCCCTACTCTGAGCTCTTTGACGATATATTCTCCTGGAGCTACGTACGAAAGCGGTAAAGAACTCTCCTGTTCGAGCTTTACTTCAATCAGCTCTGCTTCTGATTGTCTAAGTGTTATTATCTTGTTGAAAACTTTATACATGCGCGGGTCACCCATTGGTGCGCTCTTGATAACCGTTATGCTCACTCCGGGCAATATACCTATAGCCCTTAGTCTTGGAGAAATCTCCGATTCACCAACCTTTTCGACTATCGCTTCTGCACCAACAGGTACTTCTGATAACCTCATACTTCACCCCCGCTTTCAGTCATCGATTAAAGAAATTGAGAATCAATCTCAATAATATGATACATTAAGGCTGCAACGATGTCAATAATTTTTGAGAACTTTTTCTCAACTTCCCTTTAATAAAAAATATTGTTGACCATAGTCGTTTATAGTGCTAAAATAACAATATACTTTTGTATAAACGCTATTGTGTTCTGTTGCTAATTACAGAAGGTGTTTTAAAGTTTCACAAGCGTAAGTCAGTTCAAACGAAGTGGGGGGAAGAGTATGGAAATGAGTAAGGAGAAGTTGTATGAATTTATTGAAAAGAACAAGGTAGGATTTATTAGGTTACAATTCACAGATATCAACGGGACGATGAAAAACGTTGAAATACCAGCCGATGAGATTGACAGTGCATTGTCTTCAGGTATTATGTTCGATGGCTCATCAGTTGAGGGGTTTGCAAGGCTACACGAATCGGATATGTATCTTAAACCAGATTTGAGAACCGTTGCGATGTTACCTTGGACATTCGACGGACGAAGGAGTGCAAGGATTATATGTGATGTGTACAATGATCCTGAAACGCCGTTCGAGGGTGACCCGAGATATAGACTGAAACTTGTGGAAGAGAAAGCAAGGAAGATGGGGTTCATTCCATACGCAGGTCCAGAGGTGGAATTCTTTATCCTTCCAAGAGCGAATGGAAGACCGGTTTTTGAATTTCTCGACAATGGAAGCTATTTCGATTTGTTACCAGTAGATGTGGCTGAAGATATAAGAACGGAAGTCTCAGTGCACCTTGAAGAGATGGGAATTGATGTTGAGACAACCCACCACGAGGTTGCTCCATCTCAGCACGAAGTTGATTTCAGATACGCAGAACCGATTGTTGCTGCTGACAATGTCCAAACCGTTAAGCTTGTTATCAAGACACTTGCAATCAGGAATAATCTTTACGCAACCTTCATGCCGAAACCGTTCTTTGGCGTAAATGGAAGCGGTATGCACGTGCATATGAGCCTTTTTACACTCGATGGAAAGAACGCATTTTTCAATGAGATTGCTCCTGATGGTATTTCTCAAACTATGAAGTACTTTATCGGCGGATTAATTGCACACGCACGTGAGATAACCGCCGTCACAAATCCAACCGTTAACAGTTACAAGAGGTTAGTTCCTGGATACGAAGCACCTGTAAACATAGCGTGGAGTAAGGGCAACCGAACCGCTTTGATAAGGATTCCAAAGGCAAGAGGAAAGGCAACAAGGCTCGAGTACCGTGCACCGGATCCGTCATGTAACCCATATCTTGCGTTTGCAGTTATCTTGGCAGCAGGATTAGACGGTATAGAGAATAAGATAGAGGCACCTGCTGCAGTTGAGGAAAATATATACAAGATGACAGAAGCTGAAAAGCAAAAGAGAGGCATCAACAAGCTCCCAGCAAGTCTTAAAGAGGCACTGATAGAAGCAGAGAAGAGCAAGTTAGTAAGGGAAGTATTGGGAGAGCATGTGTGGGAAAAGTTCCTGACATTAAAAGAGAGAGAATGGTGGGAATATTCAACAAACGTTTCTGAATGGGAGAGGAAGAGGTACGAAAATATATAATCTTGGAAGCTTTCTGCCAACAACACCTGAAGAGTTAAGAATAAAAAACTTAGATATCATCTTAGTGACGGGGGATGCCTACGTGGATCACCCGTCTTTTGGCGTTGCATTGCTCGGGAGGTATCTCGAATCTCACGGCTATAAAGTCGGGATCATAGCACAACCTGAGAATCCTCAAGATATAGGGCGACTTGGAAAGCCTAATCTGTTCTTTGGTGTCACTTCGGGTAATGTCGATTCCATGGTGGCCAATTATACCGCATCGAGGAAAAAGAGAAAGAGCGATGATTATACACCAGGCGGCGTCAATAACAAGAGACCTGATAGGGCCGTGATACAGTATGTAAACTGGATAAAACAGGTTTTCAAAGATGTAAAAATTGTTATCGGTGGTATAGAGGCAAGCTTACGTAGATTCGCACATTATGATTGGTGGAGTGATAAGGTTAGGAAATCGATATTGATTGATTCAAAAGCCGATATTCTTGTGTACGGCATGGGGGAACGAGCAATACTCGAAATCGCAAAGCGTCTGGAAAATGGAAAAGACCTCGATGACATACGCGGCACGATGGTTTGGAAAAGTTCAATACCGCAGCATATAGAAAACGCAATTTTCTTGCCTACGTTTGAAGAGGTTTCAGTTGATAAGAAACTCTACGGTGAAGCTTATAAGAAAACAGCGTTCTTTACTGATCCTTACAAGGGCTACATTTTAATCCAAAAACAGGATAACAGATACGTACTCCAATACCCGCCTGCTTTGCCGTTAACACAAGAAGAACTTGATGTGCTGTATTTACTCCCTTACACAAGGGGAGTGCATCCATTTTATCTTTCGAAAGGTGAGGTAAAAGCCATAGAAACGGTGAAATTTTCAATAACAGCAGTTAGAGGTTGTTTTGGTAATTGCTCGTTCTGTGCAATCGCGAATCACCAGTCGACACATGTTGTATCAAGGTCCGTTGATTCCATAATAGAAGAAGCTAAAATACTCACAAGACTGCCTGATTTTCGGGGCACGATCGTTGATGTTGGTGGTCCCACAGCAAATATGTATGGGTTATCTTGCCAAGTCAGGAATTCAAAAGGTCAGTGTGAAAAAGGTTGTCTGCATCCAAGCGTTTGCAAACTGTCTATTTCTGGCAAACAATCCGATAGTGCTGACACGTTCATATCGCTACTTAAGTCAGTTAAATCGGTGCCGGGTGTAAAACACGTCTTCATAGGTTCAGGTTTAAGGCACGATTTGATACTTGCATCTTCAAAGGTTGATTACATAATAAATGAGCTTGTGGAATTCACTTCTGGACAGCTAAAACTCGCACCAGAGCATGCACATCCAAAGGTATTAAGACTCATGCACAAACCTTCAGCAGAGCTGTTCTTGGATTTCAAAAAACGCTTTGAAGATGCTGCAAGACGAAAAGGACAAAAAAAGTATGTGATAGGCTATTTCATTGTCGCACACCCCGGAGAAGGACCAGAAGAAAATAAATACCTTCGCGAGTTTATCAAGAGAAACCTGGGTTACATACCACAGCAAGTTCAGATATTTACACCAACCCCAGGAACGCTCAGCACGACCATGTATTATACTGGTTTCGATCCGTTCACTGGGGAAAGTGTTTATGTAGAAAAGAGCGAGAAGAACAGAAATTTGTACAAAGAGAATATTATTAACCTAAGAAAATGATGATTTCTTAAATGAAAACTTTCTCAACGTATGGACTTGTAAACGCTCTTAGTGCGCAGCCATAACTCATTCTAAACCTTACTATGTCCCCTACTTTGAATTCTCTATTGCTCTCGGTTGTGTCAACTATAAGGTGGTCGCTTGAAGCGTGGAGTATTTGAAGCCCATCTTCAAGAGGTTTTAATCCATCTGGTTTAACATCTTGTTCGCCGACAGCAAGTATTACTCTTTTTCTGTATCCTCTATCTTCAAAGTGTGGCGTTCTTCCAAACGCGTCTTTTCCTATTTCTCCTACTGGGACTGATGGCTTGTAATCCACCTCGATAACTTCTGCCTCTAATATCACGGTATCTTGTCTTAGGTATGGTATATCCCTATCACCAGTAGCATCGGTTCCGAGTATTATGCCTTCTCCAACCCTGAATTGGTTTATGCCTTTTGGCAATTTTCTATCCTCGAGCAATTTCAACGTCACTGTACTGCCACCACTAACAATTAATTGGCGACCGAGTTCTTTCTCGAGTTCATCTTTTATTCTCAGTAGCATACTCATGTTTTCTTCGGTGGGCAAGACTCCACCGTAACAACCTACGTTAGTGCCGATGCCACGAAGATGAACGAATCTGAGATTATTTGCTACTTCGATTATTTCCTCTTTAGCCTTTTCAAACCAAACACCCTCTCTTAAATCGCCGACATCGATCATGTATATCAGACTGACATTTCTGTCTATTTCTTGAGCGTGTCTGTCTATGAGGTATGCAGTCTCCGGCATCGACACTAAGAATTCATCTACAATCCTCACAGCAAACGGAATTTCCGATGGCATAGGTATCCTCAACAGCTGGTATGGACCAGGAACTCCATTTTTGTACAGGTTTATGATGTTCTTGAGACGAGATTCCCCAATTTTGTCGACACCATTCGAGCGCATGATTTTACCTATTTGCGAATTGCCGAGCGTGAGTTTTGTCACGCCAACGAGTTCAACGTCGTTAGAATGGCATATTTCTGATAGCTTCTGAACGTTCTTCTTTAATACGGATGTGTCTATAATGAGCCTTGGGTAATCCATAAAATCCCCCTTTTCGGTGTTTTATATGAATGAAATTTATGATATAATTGCTTGAAAACCGAATTAGGACGAGGATAGTTCAAGTTCGCTTGTAATATTTTAAACTAAAAATATTAAAGTGTAAATGAAGAAATCAGGAGGGATAAAAGTGGATACGAGAGTAAAAGAGGCTTGCGAATACATTACGTCGAATATCAATAACAAGCCAAAGATTGGTTTAATACTTGGCTCAGGATTGGGATTTTTGGCAGACAAAGTGAACAACGCCCTTTCAGTATCTTACAAAGATATTCCAAATTTTCCGTATTCTACTGCACCGGGACATGAGGGAAAGTTGGTTTTCGGAGAGCTCTTTGGAAGAGAGGTTGTTGTGCTGAGCGGAAGGTTCCACATTTACGAGGGCTGGAATCCATCAGATATTAAAGTCGTTATTCACACGTTGAAGCTGATTGGTGTGGAAAGGATTTTGATTACGAACGCCGCTGGTGCGATAAATACATCTTACACCCCAGGTGATATAATTTTGGTAAAAGACATAATCAATCTAATGTTCAGAAACCCTCTTAGAGGACCAAATGATAATGACATGGGACCAAGGTTTCCCGATATGCTTGGTGCATTCGATAGAGAGTGGATGGAAAAACTCAAAAATGCTGAGGGACTGAGAGAAGGAGTATACTTAGCTGTTACAGGTCCAACATACGAGACGCCAGCCGAAATAAGAGCATTTAGAAAGCTTGGGGCGGATTTGGTTGGTATGTCAACAGTGCCTGAGCTAATTGTCTGTGCACATGTTGGTATAAAGGCACTTGTGCTTTCGTGTGCGACAAATATGGCAGCTGGCGTATTGGACCAGCCTCTGTCTCATGAAGAAGTTGTCGAAGTTGCAAATATGGTAAAAGGCAGGTTCACAGAGATAGTTCAGAAAGCTTTGGAGGTGCTTTGATGAATAGAGATTTTCTAACAATAGTTGCTGAATTAAACTCAGCAAATAAGGTTCTTGTTGTTGGACATATAATGCCGGACGGTGATGATATAAGCTCCGTGCTTAGCGTAACTCTTGGGTTGAAAAAACTTGGTAAAGAAGTCTTCGCTGGAATTGACTGGAGGATTCCATGGTATTTCTATGAATTTGAAGAGACCAATATAATTAAAACTTTTGATGATATAAAGTCTTCTGGATTTGTTCCTGATGTAGTTTTGGTTGTTGATGCTTCCAGCCCAGATAGGATAGGTAGATTTCAAGAATTCCTTGGTAGCGTGCCGTTGATGGTAATAGACCACCACGGAACGAATACGCTTTTTGGAAATATCAACTGGGTTGATACGAAATTTGGCTCAACGGCACAAATGGTTTACAGACTAAATACCGAGCTTGGCGTTGAGTACGATGAGAGATTGGCAACGATAAATTTGATGGGAATAGCAACAGATACGGGTTTCTTTAGGTACTCGAATGCTGATGAAATAGTATTCAGCGATGCTACAAAACTTGTTTTTTTGGGCGGAAAGGTGTACCTTGTCTCCAGATTGTTTGAGAATAAGAGAATCGAGCAGTTTAAATTGCTTTCGACGATGATAGAACACTTGAAGATGGAAGCTAATGGAAAGATCGTTTACTCATACCTGTCTAAGGAGGATTATGAAACTAACAATTGCACTGAGGACGACAGTGGAGGGTTTGTTGGAGAACTTAGATCAATTCAAGGAACTGAATTAGCGATCTTTTTTTCGGAATACGAAAATAGCGAAGTGCACATAAGTTTCAGGTCGAAAGATTGGTTTGACTGTAGTAAACTTGCTGTACTCCTTGGTGGAGGGGGGCATCCAAGGGCAGCTGGTTGCACTTTAAAAGGAGATCTGTCTGTGATTGTAGAACAAGTTATTAGGGAAGCTAAGACGATGTTTGTCGCACAGAACAAGGAGATAGAAAAAATAGGTAGGTAGATCCTTATAATTAATAAAAAAATACTTTAACTGAGAGAGTTCATCGCGAGGGGGGAAAATTACGAAACCTCTTTTCAATAATGGTTATGATTTTTCAAGTAATTTGGTCAGAGAGATACATGTTGGACATGAAGTGGTTGACGCGAAATCAGAGCACCCCAAGCTGATAAGAAGTTTTCCGAGCGCTTTTGTTGAGAACTTTGATGATTTTGTTATTAGTATAAATTCATACACATTTTCAAGCAGATTTTTGGTTCCTACAACTGTAGAAATTTCAAGAAAGAATGATTCATGCTTGGTCTTTTTCAACCATTTTGGTGAAAAACCTATTTTAACCGGCAATCAACATTTGATAAGTTTGTCGGAATTAGAACGAACGAAATTAATTAACTCACTCCTCAGAATCGCCAAGTTCGTATTTTTTGATAATATCCCTCCATTTCCTGCGTATACTCTGTACGATATATACGTTTATGCTACAGAATTCTTCTTTTCGCCACCATTTGTATTTAACAATGAAGTGTGGAGACAGGTAATTGAGAATCCACATGTTGTGGGTGATTATATTTTCATAGATGAGGAATTCCTAACAACAGGTCGTTTTAATAAGGCAAGCACGATGAGAATTTTGGCAGATCTGATAGACTTTTTTGACCTGAAGAAAGAATTTACACAGATTAGCAGTAAGATGAGGGCTTTCGAAATTGGTGAGGAAGATTTCATCTATCATGGGAATGAGATAGAATTTGCTCGGAACATTGTGGAAAAGATAGCTTCCGAGAGTTCTTTAAGAGAAGTTTTTTGTATAGACACAAAAGATGTGTACAAAATCTTTAAAGACTATATTTCAGTCGTTGAATACCACATTAGAAAATCTACACAGTATGCTGTTCTGTACCTTGGTAATGATTTTACAAATATTCTTAGACAGCTTCTATCTAAGTATTCGAGTCTTATAGCCGATGAGGAAAAGATTAGCTTAACTAAGTGTCTTTATAATGTTTGCAAATTTGATAGTGTAGTCGAGGAACTAATCCCAATACTGAAGAGATTTAAAAAAATGATACTCATCATCAAGGACTTGGATAATTGTAGCCCGTTAATAAGTAGATTTTTAGGAATACTGGATGATTTAAAAATGGAAGCAGGAGTATTAGCTTTTAAATCGAGTCGTGCAGATGTTGTTTATAATTTAGATGTCGATAGAAGTAATGCAGCACAGGACTTTTCAAGATATGAAACACATATTGAAGAAGCAACCTTAGAACGCGATGATTTGTACATAGCTTTGCTCGGTTATAGATTTAATAAACATGACTTGGCAGTTCTTGAAAAAGTTTTGGGTAAGAGTCTTGAGAGTAATGTTTATAGATTGCAGGCTTCAGGGCTTTTAAGAACGGACGACGGCGAATACATAGTTTCAGAAAACCTCAAAAAAGTTCTCAGCGAAATTGATGAAAAAGAGGTAAGAGAAATTCACCTCAAGCTTGCTAAAGAGTACAGCAAGAGTATTTCGCCTTACACATTAAATTTGAAAAAGGCGGCCGAGCACTACGAGTATGCTGGTTCTAAAACATCGGCTGTGGTTACGTATTTAATGTTTATCAGAAATGCCATGAGCAATTATAACTTTTCTCAAACTGTAATTTTAAACGTTTTCGAAACGCTATGGAATATATTGCAGGATATCAACCGTACTGATCTCTATGCCTTTCACAAGCTGAGGTTGGAATTCGAATATAGAACAAATAAGAAAGTTTTTGATGCTGTCGTCCCAAAAAAGGAAAAGGGAATTTATGCCTATTTGAGAGCATACGAATTATTTGTGAACGAAAAATACACTGAATGTATAGAGTTTATCGATGGCTTGCTCAATTCGGAAAGTTGCACTGACTATGTGCGTTATAATTTAATCTTCCTCAAAGAGAGGGCCTACTTGGTCTTACACGACAGATTGGAAGATGAAAAGCAAATTTCGGATATTGCTCAAAATATAAGCGCTGTCAATCTACCTTGGATGGAACTTAAAGCAAAGATGTTTTGGCTTTTGGGAAACTCAAAATCGTATTCGGATTCGAGGAAAGCAAGAGATTATCTGCAGAT
>FQKF010100463.1_pt1 | contig 11413 bp, 12 predicted proteins | sample 1504521 | NCBI WGS metagenome assembly FQKF01 (sample SAMEA4475357, study PRJEB15587) | soil metagenome | biome: Soil; feature: Field | place: India | collected 2015-03-11 | depth 0 m
TACTTTTTTGAGACCTTCGCACATTCGTGCCAAGGTCTCATTTTCTCTTTCTCATCTTTTTCAAAGGAAGCAGGTTCCTATAGAAAGAGTGTTCCTCCACTAACTTACCACGGTAATCACCGGCAACTTCATCCGAAAACGACGATCATGCTGCTGAAGAACCTCAAAGACCTTTTTTTTGATATAGTACAATCCCCCACGGTACTTAGCTAAAACACCATCATAGGTGATTTTTGTTCTCTCTGATATGTAAAAAACACTCCCGACCAATTCCACTTTTGTCCAGTCGCAGGTAACAAGTTCCGGAAGTTTGGTAAGAATAGAGGCGCTAATGGTATTGTTTTTTACCGCATCTACATACATCTTGGCAAGAGCAGAGGGATCCATATCAGCTCCTTTATTTATTTTTTCGTGGGGTATTGATCGATCAATTTTTGGTCCCTTGTAACAAGGGGGGATCCGTACCTATACTTCATGTTTCCCTCAGAGGAGAAGCGAATCCGTATAGAGATCGGGAACCCAAATTTTTGGATATCGGACCCAAAAATTCTTCCGTCTCACAATACCCCACGCTTTATTTCAAAAAGGTAAAAAACAAAAGCCATTCCACCGGTCTCACCAAAGCCCCGTAAAAGGAAGCCGCTACAATCTCCGCCAAATCAAAGATCTTGAAAAAATGCAGATAGTATACCACAAACCCAATCACAAGCCACGCTCTGATAACCCCGACCAGCGCGCCTAAAAACACGCTCACCACATCAGCATGAGCCTTTTTTTCTGGAAGCCGAAGAGAAGCACTCAGCACCAGAAAAAAGATCACCGAAAGGATAAGACCAAGTAGACCCCGAATCATCCTATCAGAAGAAATAAGGGAAACCAGAAAAACAATGATGCCCGCCAGAACCAAAGGGAGCAAAAGTCGAAGCAAACGATACAAAGCCCGATGAAATCCCTCTCGTGTATCAAAATAAATAAAAACACCAAGAATAACAGCTAAAACACCAACACTCACCCAATAAAGAGTACTCATACCAAAACCTCCTTTTTGCCTTCTTATACTATTGTATGGACAAAGAAGAAAAAAGTCAAGGCAAAGGAAAACCCCCATTTTCCTCAAACGTATCCCCCTTCTTCTCATGCTGACTCCACTCAATTTGAAAAATTTGTCTTTTTGCTCTATACTATGCCAAAATTACCTACAGAAGGAGGATGGGTGGCAGACCCGGTTGTTCTCGTCATTGACGACGAGAAAAATATTCGAGAAGCCCTCAAACAAGCCCTCAAAATGGAAGGCTACATGGTGATTACCGCTGAAAACGGAGAAGAAGGGCTTGAAAAACTTCGTACCTTCAGTCCGGACGCCGTTATCTTGGACCTCAAGATGCCCAAGATCTCTGGCATGGAGTTTCTCCGTCAGAGGCCCTCTCCAGAAACCCCTGTTATTGTCTTGACAGGCCATGGCGGTTTAGAGGAGGCAGTAGAAACCATGCGATTAGGGGCTTATGATTTTATGGTCAAACCCCCCGATCTTGACAAGCTCGCTTTGGTTCTTTCACGGGCTCTTGAAGAAAAAAAGCGACACGAAAGACAGCAAACCCTCGAAACTCTTGTCAATGAACGCTATCGGTTCGAAAACATCATCGGAATAGCCCCATCTTTTCAGGCGGTTCTCAATCAAGTGAGACAGGTCGCTTCTACCGATGCCACCGTACTCCTCAGCGGCGAATCAGGCACAGGAAAAGAGGTCATTGCCAATGCCATCCACCTCAACAGCCCCAGAAGAAATGGTCCTTTAGTCAAGGTACATTGTGCGGCCCTTCCGGAAACCCTCCTCGAAAGCGAACTCTTTGGACACGAGAAGGGTGCCTTTACCGGAGCAACGGCCAGAAAAAAAGGACGATTTGAACTCGCCGATGGAGGAACCCTTTTTCTTGATGAGATTGGGGAGATTTCCCCCATGGTCCAGGTCAAACTCCTCCGTGTCCTTCAGGAACAGAGCTTCGAAAGAATAGGGGGAGAAGAAACCATCCGGGTCAACGTAAGGCTTGTAGCGGCTACCAACAAAAACCTCAAAGCCATGGTAGCCAAAGGGGAATTCCGCGAAGACCTCTATTATCGTCTCAATGTGGTCCACATTGAACTCCCTCCTCTCAGGGAAAGAAGAGAAGACATCCCCCTTTTAGTCAACCATTTTCTCAAATACTATGCAGAAAGACACCACCGGCCCATTGAAGGGATCCATCCAAAAGCCATGAGACTATTAGAAAGCTATCCCTGGCCGGGGAATATCCGTGAACTTCAACATACCATAGAAAAAATTGTCATCTTTGCCCGGGGTCCTGTCATCGAAGAAACGGATCTCCCAGAAAGTGTTGTCTCCCAGAGAACCTACCATGAACTTGTTTTGCCCATAGGGATTTCCTTAGAGGAAGCAGAAAAACGACTCATCTTTGCCACCCTTGATGCCAACGGAGGAAACAAATCAAAAACCGCGCGCATCCTCGGGATAGGCAGAAAAACCCTTCTCCGGAAGCTGGAAAGTTACGGTATGACTATAGAAGACAACGAACAGGAAGAGGAGTAAGTATGGCATTAGATATCAATTCCCTCAAGTTTGACGAAAAGGGACTTATCCCCGCTATTGTGCAGGACATTGTCTCAGGAAAGGTTCTCACGTTGGCTTATATGAATGAGGAGTCCCTCAAAAAATCTCTCGAAACAGGAGAAACCTGGTTTTATAGCCGTTCAAGACAGTCCCTCTGGCACAAAGGCGAAACCTCAGGTAACACCCAGCGTATTGTTGATATTATCGCCGATTGTGATGGTGATGCCCTTTTGATCAAAGTAGAACAAAAGGGCGTGGCCTGCCATACAGGGAGCTACTCCTGCTTTTTCCAGAGTCTGAAAGAAGGCAATATCTCCGAAGAAAACAAATCGGCCATTCTTTCCGAAGTCTATCAGGTAATTATGGAGCGGAAAAAAACCATGCCGGAGAACTCCTATGTGGCCAAAAAACTTCGGGAAGGGCTTGATAGGATCCTCAAAAAAATTGGAGAAGAGGCAGGCGAACTTATCATTGCGGCAAAAAATGCAAACCCAGAAGAAATTGGCTGGGAAATGGCGGATCTCATCTTTCACATGTGGCTTGTCTTGGCCTACTTTGATCTTTCACCCGACATCATCTATGATAAACTCATGGAACGACGCCGATAACCATGCGCCGCTTTTTTATCCCCCTTTCAGCTATTCAGGGACAAAAGGTCTCTCTCACAGGAAGCGATGCCCACCATCTTGTCCATGTCCTGAGAAAAAAGGTAGGAGACACCTTTGAGGCCACGGATGGACAGAGCCGACGGCTTATTCTCCAAATCCAGGCCATCCAGAAGGAACACGTTCTCTGTCATATCTGTGAAGCCCACCTCCAAAAAGAAAGAACCGTTTCTGTTCGTCTTTTTCAGGCTCTACCCAAGGGACCTGCATGGGAAACCATTCTCACCACCGCCTGCGAACTTGGGGTAACGGAGATTATCCCTGTCCTCTCAGAACGCACCATTTACCCCCACGAAATAACGGGCACCATCAAATCCCGCTGGTTACGCCTTGTTGAAGAAACAGCCAAAAAAACAGGTCGCCTCACCACTATGACCATCCATCCTGTCCTTCACTGGAAGGATGTACCTTCCCTCCTTGATTCCTCTTCTCTCAAAATCATGCCATGGGAGGGCGAAAAAGAAACAAGCCTTCGTTCTCTCTTGGAGACAGGCGAGTCTCCTCCAACCGTCGAGCTTCTTATCGGCCCAGAGGGAGGATTTTCTCTTCAGGAAGCTGAAGAAGCCAAATCCTGGGGATTCCACACGGTTTCTTTGGGGCAAAGGATCCTCACCACCGCTACCGCCGTGATCACCACCCTTGCCAATATTTACTATAGCTTAGACCGTTTCGAAAACTCACACCCACAATAGTCCTGTCGGTAAACACCATACTGAAGACACAGCTCTTTTGAGCGTTTCATGCCGTTTTGTTTTTTGAAATCAGAAACTACATACGAAATCCCAAAACGCCTTTCCAGAAGAAGCCCTATTCGATTGATAGCCTCCGTGTTTTTGAGGGGACTCAGCGTAAGGGTGGTCGCTACCGCATCCATACCCTCTCGTTTCGCCTTGAGAAAAGCCCTATACAACCGATACCCATAGCAAAAAATACACCTTTTCCCCCTTTCTGGCTCATCCTTCAAAAGAGAAGCTGTCAAAAACCAGTGCTCCCTATCCTTTTCACTTTCATCATCAAGAAGGGGAATATCCGGATAGCGTTCTTTCATCACCACCAAAAGAGCCGCTTTTCGCCTGTGGTATTCCTCAGGATCGGTAATATTGGGGTTATAAAACCATACAGAAACCTCATACTCAGGGGGAGCCTCCAAAACCCTCTCCCATGGAGATCTTCCCAAAAGTACCTCTATGGAGGGAAGCATACAGGGGGCACAACAGGTGTGGAGAAGAAGCCTCTTCACTCCTCTTGCTCCATAATACCAAGTTCTTTCATTTTTCTGTAGAGATAGGTGCGTTCAATATCCAGCGACTCGGCCGTTTTGGCCATGTTCATCTGAAACTGGGCAAGCCTGTCAAGAATGAGTTGCTTCTCAAATTCTCGTTTGGCATCCTTGAGAGAAAGTCGCCGCATCTCTTCCTGAAGAAGATTCTGTGAACCAGGGAAAAGATGCTGCTGCACATAGGCAAGGGTAATCGTATTCCCCGGACAGAGAATCACCAAACGCTGAATAAAGTTTTTGAGTTCTCTTACATTCCCCTTCCAGGGCTGCGTGGCCAGAAAAGCCACCGCATCCGGGGTAATCGTTATCTCCCTGCGATTCCGCTCCCTTTCTTCTGCTAAAAAATACTCCACAAGCTCTGGAATATCCTCTTTTCTTTCACGCAAAGGAGGCAAATGAAGAGGAACCACATTCAAACGATAATAGAGATCCTCTCGAAATTCTCCCTTCTGGATCTTTTCCACTAAATTCTGATTTGTGGCGGCAATGATACGCACATCTACCTTGATCAACTCATTACCACCCACTCTCTCGAACTCACTCTCCTGAAGAACACGAAGCACCTTGGCCTGAGCAGAGAGGCTGAGATCCCCTATCTCATCCAAAAAGAGTGTCCCCCGATGAGCCTGTTCAAACTTTCCCTTTTTCTGCTTGTTTGCCCCTGTAAACGCCCCTTTCTCATAACCAAAAAGCTCACTTTCAATCAGGGTTTCAGGAATAGCCGCACAATTCACCCCAACAAAGGGAAAATAACGACGCCGGGAATGATAGTGAATCAGCCTTGCTATCACCTCCTTGCCTGTACCATTCTCCCCTGTAATCAGAACCCCGGCATCACTCTGAGCAATCTGGGGAAGAGAGGAAAGAATCTGCGTTATCACTGGCGATTTTCCCACAAAGGTTGGGGCAATATTGGCCGTTGATTTCAAACTCATGTTTTCTAAAAGAAGATTTTTATACGTAATAGCATTCCTCGTGGTTCCAAGAATACGCTCAATGGAGAGGGGTTTCTCAATGAAATCATAAGCCCCTTTGCGCATGGCCTCAACAGCCATCTTGATGTTCCCATGACCAGAAATCACCACCACAGGAAGCAGGGGAAATTCCCTGTGAATATACTCAAGAACCTCCAGCCCCCCTTTTCCAGGAAGCATGACGTCCAGGATCACCGTATCAAAATCTTCTTTTCCTACAATTTTGCAGGCTTCTTCACCATCTCCAACAGCAACCACCTCATATCCCGTATCCTTGAGGATATCACTGATAGTTTCCCTGATATTCGGTTCATCATCAACAACAAGGATCTTATGCTTCATTTATCCCCTCCTGTACAGGTCCCACAGGAAGCTCTACAAAAAAGTGTGTCCCCTCTGAACTGCTCTCAAACCAGATATAACCGTGGTGCTCCGTTACCAAACGCTCCACAATAGCGAGGCCCAACCCCGTCCCCTGATTTTTGGTCGTAAAATAGGGTTCAAAAATCTTGTCCTGAATCTCTGGTGGAATCCCTTTTCCATTGTCGGCTACAGTAAGCAACACACTTGAGGGTTTCCTTTCAATTCGGAGAAGGACTTTGGGATTTTCAGGATTGGCCGCCTCACAGGCATTTTGCACAAGATTGATAATCACCTGTTTTATCTGGTCATGATCATAGGGAATCTCCCAGCTATATTCCCCCTCGTAAACCTCAAGGGAAAGATCAACCTGGGCATAGGCATTTTTGAAAAAATGATAAACCTCCTCAACCGTCTGTCGAAAGTCATGAAGAGCAATAACAGGATCAGGAAGACGGGCAAACTTGGAAAACTGATTGACAAGGTTTTCCAATCTCTTGGTCTCATTGATAATAATATGAGAGGTTTTCTCAAGAACTTCCTCAAATCCATCCGGGTTCATGGTATAGGCATACAAAAGCCTCTCCGCTGAAAGTTTGATGGGGGTGAGGGGATTTTTGATTTCATGGGCAAGCCTTTTGGCCATTTCCTTCCATGCCTCAAGACGCTCCATTCTTTTGATCTGGCGTGTGGCCACACTGAGTTTTTCTGCCATGGTGTTAAAATTCTTGGCCAAGTCTTCAAGTTCATCACCAGAACGAATCTCGACTCGATAATCCAAGTTTCCAAGGGCAAAGATCTTTGTTCCACGAGCCAACGCTTCAATACTCTTCGTGAGGTTTTTGGCCACACGAACACTCACCGCAAAGGCAAGAAGAAACACCGGTACCGAGATCACCACAATCACAAGTAGGGTAATCACCCGTATATATTTCTTGAGAAAAAGCATCTGGCGGTATTCATCCCGACTATCATAAATCGTTTTATATGCCGCCTGAATATGTTCTGGAAGCCATACCGCAAAAAACTTCTTCTCCTTCCGGGCAATTAACGCCGCCCTTTCCTCCCCAAGAAAAAGACTCTTTTTTTCAGGATCAGAAAAAGCCTCAAAAAGACTCACCTTGTTTTCTATGATCAGTTTCACCAGCTCTGTCTCATCACTTCGCAGAAAGGCCAAATTGGTATCCTTCCACGTAAAAACCACAGGAAACTGATCCTCCTGATACCGCAAAAGACTCATATTCCACCGCTCAAACTCACTCTTGTTGTAGGCAATCAGTTCCTGATAACCAGCCAAGATCTTCTCAGCCGTCGTATATTCCTTGTCAATAAAATTCACTTCCGTGAGAAGAATAAGATAAAACATCACCCCACCAACGACAAGGATCGTCCCGAAGGTCACCCCCAAAAAGAAAAAGGTAATCTTCCCCCGAAGCTTATACCCCCGAATACCCTTTCTCTGAAAAAGAAAGGTGACAAAACTCCGATACACAAGCCAGATACCAAGAAAGCTGGAGGTAAACAGAACCAGAGGAACAAAAAGCCTCAGGGTCGCATTCCCCTGAAGGCTCACCATCCACCTGTACCCCAACCAGGCAAAGAAAAGAGAAAGCCCAAGATCAAGAGCAAAAACAACAAAAGCCCAACGTTTACTTGAAAATACCATTTTTGTTGAACACCCTGCTTCGAACTGGACTGATTTCGTAGCGCATTCCTAAAAGGGACCGGAAAAAACGCCCAAAGACATCATTTTCTTTTCCCGAAGTCGGCTCTGAATCAAAAAACTGAGAGACCTCTAAATAGAAATAATCCTCGTCTGTGGCCCCCGTAAAGGAAAACGCCCGAAAATTCTCAAGTCGATACAAAAAACGAAGCAGTTTTTCATCACTCTCTATCCAGCGTTTATAGGCAAATTCACATCCATACCAGACATTGGCTACATATCCCTCATTCAAATAGTCCTTCTTTATTTCATACCTTACCTTGATGTTCGTAAGAAAAAGATCAGGCTCTGGAAAAGATGCCCTCTTGAATACCCGAATATCGTAGCCTACCGCGAGAATATTCCCCCCCTGAAAAAAGAGAAAGGGATTAAATTCAGGAGAAGGAAAGGTTCTCACCGAAAGATAAAAAGAGGTTTCCCGAATGGCAATCCTATCTATCACCAGTTCAGAAAACCCCATGCTGAAAAACAAGAAAAGCACAGGGAAAATCCATTTATTCCTCATGAAACTTGGCCACCTCAATAAGTTCCCGAAGTTCCCGAAGCGCCTGAGCCTCATCCGGACCATCCGCCGTAATCACAAGCTTTGATCCCTTCCCCGCCGCTAAAAGGAGCACATTCATCACACTCTTGGCCGTCACCACCCTATCCCCCATCGTGATGGTGATTTCACTTTGAAATTTGTTGGCAAGTTCAACAAGTAGAGAAGCCGGTCGTGCATGAATCCCGTATTCGTTCTTTACTTCGACGGTTATACTTTGCATGTGCCCCTTGAATCTCCCAGTCTCTTTTTTGTTTTCTTTAATTTAATTATACAACAGACCTGAAAAAAAAGCAACAAAAGGGCTTTCTATGAAGAAGAAAGGGAACAAAAAAGAGGTTTTTGTGTCTTTTGCCAACACCAAAATACTCATTTTTTGATATTTTTTCCCTTTGAGGGTATTATTTTATATGAACAATTTCTTTTGAAGGAGAAAAACATGAGAAAAGAATGGGGTCTTTTTCTTTTCTTTGCCTTGGTATGGAACTTCGGTTTTTCTTTCCGAACAACGTGGACAAACATGTTAGCTGAAGGAAGTGCCGCTCTTTCTTTAGTCAGGTCAAAAGACGGTGCTATATGGGTGGCAGGGTACCAACCCGACACATCACTGTTTCGAGAACCAAAGGCCTGCTGGATGAATCTTGACTCCAATGGAAATATCCTGAAAACCTTTTTTCACGCCACCCAAACTCAAATAAGTGGGCAAATAGCCAGACGAATTCTTCCCCTATCGAATGGAAAAATATGGGTGGTTGGAAGAGACCTTTTCGGAACAGGAAGAGAATGGATTGCCCTCTATAATTATGAGGGAAGACTCCTCTGGAAAAAAGACTTTGATACAGAAATTCAGGAAATAACCTCCCTTTTGTCCGTCGGAGAAGATGTCATTCTCATAGGATGGGCAAATTTTGGCGAGATATACTCATTTCTTTCAAGAATCAGCTCCACCGGCCAAGTCCTATGGGAAAAGAAATATGAAAAAACATGGAAAAATCCCCTTCTCAGAGAGGGAATTCGCCTCGACGACGGAAGTTTTTTGCTGGTGGGAGAGATTTCAGGAAATGGATTAGATGTTTTTTCATTGAAAATTGACGAGAAAGGCAATATTCTCCAGGAAAGGATATATGACTCTCCAAAAGATCAGGTGACGAGAGGTATCTTCAAAACTTCGTTGGGCGACATTGTCATCTATGGCTCAACAGAAACCTCTGGTGGGGACAAAGATGGATACGTACTCTTTGTCACCCCTGATGGCACAAAACTCGGTGACAAAAATATAGGAACCTCAGCAGATGAGGAGTTTCTTGCTTTCTCTGAAGAGGGCAACCGTTATCAAGGAGCCGGATGGAAAAAAACCACAAAAACCAAACAGGGTTGGGTTGTTGCTCTTGATGAAAAAGGAGAAATCCGCGGAGAATTCCTCTATGAAGGACCAGGTGATACCATGTTTACAGGCATAGCCACAGATAAAAATGAGAATAGCCTGGTAATCGGCTGGTCAGAAACACCACAAAAAACAAAGAGACTTCTTATTCTCAAAATTGCTAAAGAAGCTCTTACCAAACCCACCGTGTCCTCTCCTCTTCCAGCCTTTTTCTCTTCACTTTCTTTTCCTCTGGAAGATGGTTCCATGTTGACTCTTTGGTATAATACCAATAACCAGAGACTTTTTGTAATCCGAGTAAAAGCTCAAACCATCCTGTGGCAACAGGTCCTCGATGGTTTCTATCAGGGACACCATGCCATTCTTTTGCAAGACGGGAGTGTTCTCTTGGCTGGATGGTATATCCCACCGTCAAGAAAAGATAAAGATGGTTGGGCAATAAAATTTGGACATGATGGAAATGTCCTCTGGACCAAAACATATGGAAAAGAAAATCAGGATGATGTCATCACCGCCATTGTTCTTGGAAATCAGAAGAACTACCATATGATTGGCTATACTCTTACCACTACAACCCTCCAAACATGGCAAATAGAGGTTTCTCCATAAAAAATAAAAGAGAAAAAAATAAAAAGAAAATTTCAATGGAAAGAGTTTATCATTTTTCCACTCCTTGCCCACTCTTTCCTGTAGACAACTTCCCCTCCTTCGCTGTATAATACCATAAGAGGGAAAATATGAGACAGGGGGTATGGTCTTTGTTAGATGGTACCTTGGTAGTGAATCTCTTTTTTCTTACTATTACTCTTATCAATGTCATCTTTCTTCGCCTCACAGCGAGAAAAAAAGAACCCTCTTCCTACCCCATGGTCTCTGTTCTCATTCCCGCCAGAAACGAAGCTCATCGAATTCGTCCGTGTCTTGTCTCTCTTCTCTCGCAGGATTATCCCAATTACGAAGTGATCGTTCTCAATGACAATTCTACCGACGAAACAGAGGACATTCTTCAAGAATTCCTTTCCCATCCCCGTTTTCGCTACCTCAACGGACAACCACTCCCTGAGGGATGGAAAGGAAAACCATACGCCTCTCAACAACTCTACGAGGCCGCAAAAGGAGATCTCCTTTTGTTTACCGATGCTGATACGGTGCATGCTAAGGATTCTCTCAGGTTTCTTGTAGGACAGATGGAAAGATGGAATGTTGATTTTCTCTCCGCTTTTGCTCTTCATGAAGCAAAAAGCCCAGGAGAGAAACTTATTCTTCCCGCTGTTTATATGATGACCATTCTTTTCCTTCCTCTTCCTCTTGTCTATCTCACCTCATGGCCTTTCTTTTCCTTTGCAATTGGACAAATTCTTTTGTTCAAAAGGAAAGTCCTCAAAACCATGGGAGGATTTGAAAAGGTCCGGGATCATCCGGTAGAAGATCTCGCTCTCTCTTCTCTTGTGAAAAAACACGGGTTCCGGTCCATCTTTATCGATGCCAAGGAAGTGGTAAGATGTCGCATGTATGATAATTTTGCCCATGGTTTTTTTGGGATTGCAAGGGTCATTTATCCTGCTATCTCCAAAAATCTTTTTCTCTTTCTTGCGTTAGTCTTTGGTATCACCTCAGCCATTCTCTGGCCTTTTGTGCACACTCTGAAACATTTCTTCGCTTTTCCCCCTTCGCTTTTTTCTGTGATCGTTTTTCTAACTGCCTGGGGAATATTCATGCGAAACAGAAAACAATCCTGGCTCTCCGTTTTCGCCTATCCAGTCATCTTTCTCAATCTTCTCTTTGCCGCTTTTTATTCCCTTGGAAAAACAGGATTGGGCAAGGGAATTCTCTGGAAAGAACGATTGGTGAAATGAGACCTTTGCACATTCGTGCAAAGGTC
>FQKF010017355.1_pt1 | contig 11406 bp, 13 predicted proteins | sample 1504521 | NCBI WGS metagenome assembly FQKF01 (sample SAMEA4475357, study PRJEB15587) | soil metagenome | biome: Soil; feature: Field | place: India | collected 2015-03-11 | depth 0 m
GACAGGATCCTCAATATAGTTCTAGCTAAACGACAAGATGGTTTGAATCTGGAACTTGCTGAGTCTGCATCTGTAGGTTTATACCGCGTCCAAATTGACGCTAGAACAGATGAGCTTGTTAAGCAATTTGACCTTGATCCAGACATGCTTGTGAACGAAGAGAGATGGGAACTCTCCTACAGGACATACGATCCTGAAGACTTAGTTGTTGCTTCCGCAGTTGTCGTGGGTGGCGTCACCTACACTACATGGTGCGCAGTTGAAGTAGATGGGAATCTAGTAGACATCTCATCCATCATGGACTACATCAAACCTAGAACAACTTCTAATCAAGTTAATCGGTGGATTGAAGAAGCAACAACTCTAAGCATCAAAGCCGACTCTTCTCCAAATAAGATCCATTTGGACTTTAGGAACTACGGAGATCCTCGCGTAGACTGCAAAGGTGAACTTACGTATCAAGGCGGCGGTAACCGATACCTGTTCACAGAAGATGGACAAGCTTTGGAGCAAAAAGAAAACAAAGCCCCTTGGGATTTGGATTGCGGAACTTTTATCGAACCTGGGTCGCGTCAGTTGTATTCTGATTTCGGTTTACATGATGGGAACTGGCAGTATACGAAACAGAACGTTATGACTCTGGAGAATTTCCAGACGTTCGAATTGTTCCCACAACATCGAATGCTTGTTCATACAGTACAAGCACCTTCTCAGGAAGATACCTCTTGGGAGTTAGTTTTTGATTCGGTGTCTTGGTCACCTGGTAAAACAACATTCTCAGCGTTCCTTGAAGCTACTCTCAAGGATGCAAGTCACATTAAATTACAGATTGGTCTACGCATCTACGAAACAACAGGTGCGGTTCGTAGAGAAGTAGTTCGAAACATCGACGACGTTGATTTCGGATTAAGGCAGATTAACTTGCCAGAAACAACGGAGCCTGTCGGTAGAATTTCAGGCTTCATACGTCTATTGCATTTGTATCCAGGGGATCGCGTAGTTGTCGGAACTGCAATGCCTCAGTTGGAATACTCAGGTACAGCATCCTCAAGGTGTTACGGAACTAGACTTCCAGATCAGATCACTTATGTTCCCGAAACCGTTGACTACACGATGGAGTATGGAAGATTCCGCTTAGCATTCTTCCCTGGGTATCAGGGAATTCCTGGTACATTCTGTGGAGATCAGTTTCTTTTCGACACTAGAAGTAACACAGGATTGAATGGTTGGTATCTGAAGCATACCAGTGAAGGAATCTTAAGATTCGGTTGCGTTGACGAAACGGGACTTGTTCATCATTGGGTGGATTCAGCGTCTGTTGTTGAACTTCCTCAAGATCAAGTAGAGATAACTTGTTGGTATGGTACTTTCGGATTCCGATTGGACATCAACGGAAACAAAACAGGCTTCAACCATTTGGTGCCTTCGGCAACTCCGGACATGCTTTCGGTTGTGCGCTTGGGGAGAGATTACCTTGAAGAGAGCTACATGACTGGTGAAGTATCGCTATTCTCTTGGGAACCAATCAACGACAACATGGAGTAACAGATGAAAAGCAAAGGAAGCAAAATGAGCATTGAAACTGTCAAAGGTGCAATTGGAGATCTATTGACTGATATCAAGTCAAGGTCTGGAACTCTCACAAATGAGTACTTGGCAGAAGCCAAGCTTAAGATCAATACGCTTGTTGTGATGCATGGGGATAGTGAGGAGTTGAAGGAAGCTGTGGCAACGGCTGACAAAGTTATCGAGATCATCAAAGAGCGTAATAGAAATCCGTCTCTTCGTATTCACACGCTCGGTAAGAATGTTGCGATGGCAAGCTTCACAAACACTGTGAATGAGGAACCTATTTGGGTTCAACAGTTAGAAGCCTTGGAGCATGCTCTTGCTCACTACGGCATTCGAGGTGAAAGAAAATTAGATGGTAAGACCATCAGAGTAAATGCCTCTTCTCAAACTCTACGTACAAGTTACCCAATCGGCGGAACACCTAAGGAGATTCTTATTCGTAAGATCCCTTCCAACATTGAGCTTGAACTTTCTCACAAACAAGCTTCCGCTATTATGAACGCACTTGGTGATCGCTTCAAGAAGTATAGCTTCAAAGACATAGTTAGTAAGATCTCCCAGGACAAGGTTCGTAGAAGCGTAAAGTTCAATCGCTTGGACTTCTTCGAGATTCTTACTTCGCTGTTCAACCTTGGTCCTGAAACCGGATGGGATCTTAGAGTAGATCTCTTGGATAACTATGGAATTCAGGAAGCTTGATTTAGAAGGTGCAGTATTCGTAAAAGCCGACGCTGTTACAGATATATCTGCAACGCGCCTGGCAAATGCGGTGTACGATAAGCTCATTAAGAAAGTTCAGAAGGTTGAACTTAATTGGCATGAGGAAAAATTACACACAGGTGTTCAAGAAGGGTTTGTAGTTACATTCAAGTCCTCAAGACCTTACGTCAATTTCGAACTGATGCTGTCAATGAGATCTAAGGATCAACTTGCGGCGTTCTATAGAAGAAAAGGGAAGCCTGACCTCATCATTCTGAACATTGTTAAGCGAATTAAGCGCGAATCAATTGTTCGTCAGATGATGGATCCCAACTCAAGGCTGTCTTTTATTCACGAATTTGTGCATCACTTGGATGCGAAGAAGTTCCACGAACTTTCAACTAATAAAGTTACTGCAAGTGAGTTTCCAGAGTTCGAGCGCAAGGACAGTTCAATTATTCCAGCTACGGTGAAGTACTTTAAGAGCCTAGGTGTAAAAGCCATTGCTGAGAAACGCAAAGATGGTTTGAAGTCGTGGGAGAGCTTGAAGAAGTCAAGCTTATTTCCATCTCACAAGAAACCACCAGAAGGTTTTCTCAAGGCTTGTCAGGCTGGTATCTACATAACAGCAGAGAATGGAGATCAGTGGCATACTTACCCCAACGGCATTCGTGGGTATTCGGCACTATATGTCACACCGTTTGAGATCAGCCCTATGCAAATCCTAGATAGTTCTATGAAACCAATAACTCTAAAGAATCTGCAATACGGCAAGTGTTTGCAATGCGAACAAAATTAAAACACCAAAATAGAATCAGGAGATAGCCATGAGCGTCAAGGAATACATCGCAGTTGGTGGAGTTGTTGTTAAGGCCGCAGGAAGCATCACTTCTCTGGAAGGTTTGATTGAGGAACTTGGTGAAGCGCGTGATGCCAAATACGCCAAGCAGTATTACGCTTGGGTGAAGGGTGGCCGCAAGGGTAATCCTCCTGCTGGTCAGCCGAACAAGAAAGGCTCCAAGCGTCACAATCGTTGGAAGTTCATTCGCAGTGTTGTGAACAGCTTAATTTAAGTACTGGAGATAACTATGTCATACACGCTTGCTGTTGAGAATGGCGATCTATTCGTGAATGCAAGAGGTACTGGAGATCTTATTTCCGGACGTGACAAGTTATCTCAGGATTTCGCAGAGACAGTTCTTACTGTCTATGATCCATCTACAGACAACGGTTCACGTTTCGGGAAAATTGTTGTTGGTGCTGGTGCTTCAAAGAGTTTTGTAACGTCAGAACTACATGAATGTGCTTCTAGGTTGCAAAGAAAACAACAACAAGATCCTAATTGTACACCTGATGAACGTTTGGCGGCTGTTTCTAGAGTTGAAGTTGAAGTAAAAGGAAGAGATTGCTATTTCGACATGGCACTTAGAACCTCTGCTAGTCAAACGCTTTCAATCCAGGATGGTATTCAACTGCGTGTTCCGAAGCTGGGACACTTGAACACCAAACTTGGTAACTAATGTAAATCTTAGTGAGGGAGGGAAGCGTTGCTTTCTTCCCTTTTCTAGTTTCTGGACGCTAGGTTGCTTATGCAATATCATCCAAAAGTCACGAAGGGAATAAACATGGCCTCCAACAAAACATGGGTTGTTAAGTCTCCGAAAGGAACTTTTCAGAACTCCGATCCTGACGTGGCTCTTCAGGAATTCGGTAAGCGTTATGGAACTCGCGGAAACATCACTATGAATGAAGCCATTGTTGGAAATGGTATGCTTACATTCCAACGCGGTTGCCGAATGTTCAAAGGAACGTTCAAGAGTGTTCAAGCTGAAATCAACAAGCTTGATGACTCTCAGGAGATTACAGCTGCAGCTGACAAACCTGTTAAACCAGCGGAATATCAGGAAGCTTTGCGTTGGCTCCACGAAGCGGCTCACGGTGGGGACATTGTTCTTGATGGTGAAAGTGGAGAAGACGGCGGTAGAAATAAGATCTCCACTATCATGTGGCGCAAACGTGCGAAGCTGATTGAAGTTTTTACTAGAAGTAACAAGCAAGAGCCTTGGAAGAAAAAAGAAGAGTTCCAGGAAGGGCGTCAATCTAGACAGTTCACAGTATACATCTCCAAGCTTCTCAAGAAGGCTCCTAAGGAAGTTAGCGCGGAAGATAAGGAGCAAGAAACAAAGAATCAAATTGGAACCTATCTCCAATATCTCGCTAAGATTCGTAAGGAGAAGATCCCCGTTCGTGTGAAGCTTACAACTGGATTAAGTGAATACAAGAAGATCTTGGAGCTTTGCGATTCAATCCATCCAGATGGTTTAGTTAGAAAAGCAGAAAAGACTGCTGACAGACTTGTCGCTTCCATACTCACAGAAGCTTATATTCAAGCTAAGAAGCATTACGAAAAAGCCAAGACTGAAAAGCGTAAAGCTGAGTGGGAATTCCGTATGGAGATTATCAATGGTTACAAAAATGGTGTTCTCAAAGGTCGAATCCTTGCAAAGCACGTGAATCTAATGTCCAAAGATCTTAGAAAGTACTTCAAGACTGATACTAAGACTGTTACAGCACTTGCCATCAACAAGGCTCCTTTCACGCACCACGCCCAATCTTGGAAGCGTATTCTGAAGCAGAACGGTTTGGAAGTTGATAACGTTGGTGTCGGGCTTGTGCAAGACATGTACTTCAAGTTCGTCAGGGAGAAACTTGCCTCCGGTAGAGATCTTCCCGATACTGGAAGTGAAGAGCGTGATCTTCGCGATGAGTTTATCGAAGAGCAGTTGGGTAAGATTCGAACCATCACTGGAAACGCAAAAGTGATTGCCTCAAAGAAATCTGTTGTAGTTGCTGATGAAGTTATTTCTGATCGCGTAGCTTCTATCATCTTCGGAGACGTGAAGCGTATTCGTTCAACCATCGCATCCTGGAAGGGAAAGATGAAGGACAACGAATATAAGGAATTCGTCGAGTATCAGAAATCACTTGCCAAGTTCATCCGTGATAACTATCTTGGCAAGCTTCCACAACAGTACAAAGACAAAATCTCCAAGCTCTAAGAGGCTACTGAAATGAAACTCAACATCGTTGACACATCAATTGTCCTGGCACATGCTGGTGTTTCACATCAACTTGTTATTGCCTCGCCTGTCACTGTTCATCTATTCCATGAAGGTACGCAAGTATCAGACTTGACATCTAAGGTTCGGAATATCGACGACGTGAAGAATCATGTTCGAGAAATCGAGAGAAACCTTAATAAGAAAGTCTATGTTAATTTTCATGGGAGGAAGTTGGTGTTGGACAAGCATGGCAAAGATTTCGATGATGCTAGTACCGAGATCCTGGATTCGAGGGACCGCTAATGAACATCGTTGACATTTCCATCCTTTTAGGCAAGTCTAACACACCACATCAACTAATCGTTGCCTCATCTACCAACGAAATCAAATATCGTAAGGCGGCTGAGAGGATTCTTCAGAAGTTGATGGCTGTCAAAGATAACTTAGAAGAAGCCAATGTGGACTTCACAGAAATCGCTAAAGGACTCGGTAGGTTCTACAAGGAACTGAAGAACGAGAATGAAGCTTACGTTCCGACTACCTACGTTCTGAAAAGTATTCTACCATGCATCAAGCGGGCGTTGGATGCAAAGAACTCCACTATCGCAATTTCTAAGACAAAAGGCATCGACATCGATGAAGTTAAAGAATCCTTGAATACTGCTATGGAGAAGTTGTTGGAACTTCAGAAGTATCTTCTATCGAATAAGTTCCACCAAGATACCACTGTTCAGGTCAAAGATGTCCTCTATAGGATGCTACCTGTTCGCGATGCTATCCACGAAGGTCTTCACAATCTAGCTTAACCTCAAGAAAGAGAGCGCACCAATGAGAAAGTCGAATACGTTCGGGATGATGGTACTTTCGGCAGAGTTGACCAGTTTGGGTATGGAGCACAACCTTGTTCTCGCTTCAAAACCTGACGCTCTCTCGGAATTGCTTGCCTTGAACAAAGATGATGCTGAAGGTGAATGTGGTGACGCAGACTCCGAATTCGGTTACTTTCTGCTGTTCGTTTTCAAGAAGGGTCAACTTGAGAAGTTCCTGGAGAAAAACAAGAAGGCTCTCAAGAGCAGGAACATCCACGCTGAGAAATTGGATGAAGCTCTTAATCGTGCCAGCAAAGAAGCCAGTTTGGACGACATCACTATCATTGTCAAGATAGATTCGGACGACGACGTTATTGGAGTCGATTACTACTCAAGAATCCACGGTCTAGCTGCGTGGCAGAGAATTGAAGAGGCTTGGGAGGATATCGAATCCGAAGAGGATGATTCCTATGATCCTGAAACAGATGAGATCGAGGATGACTAATCTAAGTAACGCTTTTTCGTCTCTTAGGAAAATTGGCATCAAGGCAACTTTGGTAATCGCATCGAAGCCTAAGACAACTGAGAGCGAATTGAAGAAGCTCAGTGAAGAACTTAGGAAATGCCTCGCTAAGCTTCCTGAAACAAAAATTCCAGGTTTATGGAGAATCGGAGTAACGCTTGACGGTAATTCCATCAAGCTAAACGATGCATTGCGGTACCCAAATAAGGAGCTATGGCAAGTCGTCTCTTACACTAATGAACTTCACGATGCGCTGAATTGGATTCTAGATCAAGTGAAGTTCAAACGTGTTGGAAGTGACGTTACTTACACGAAAGTAATAAAAGAACAGGCTGACAATTGCACTCTAATCGGTGAACTTCATCAGGATCTAGCAAACCTTGCAAAGCGTTGTTCCACTATTGCAGAAACAATTCTCGCATTTTTGGAAAGTAGGTCTGACGTGACCGTTGCGATGTTGGACAGCACGAAGTATTTCATCCGCATTGGTGGACACTCCGTGGATCCAAAGGAAGACGAAAACAAGGTTCGCTATCGTGAATGGAAGAAACTAGTTAACATGTCAGCAAGTGAACTTAAGAAGTTCCTTGCTACAGATGAAGGCAAAGCAGCTGGACTCTCAAGGAAGGAAGCTTCCGAGCAAGGTATTTCCAGCGGCCAAGATTCCGCACGTGCTATCATTAGAATGAAGTCTAAGCCTGTTTCCAAATGGACGCATTCTGATTGGAAGTGGTGCAAAAAGCAAATTAACTTCATTACCAGAATGAGTGGCAACGAAGGTCCACTCTTTGACGATAATGGAGAGAAGACAAGGAAACACACATCGTTGCTTCTTTGGGGCCATAACCCCAAAAAGTGATTTCAAATAGCATCAACACATCGACAAATATAGAAAAGGCAGTCACACAATGACTCTTCACACGCTCACAGCTTTGACCGCTACTCAGGTCAATGACGGAACCTACAAAGTTAACTTCGGCTTCACTGCTACTGATGCCGACAGCGATACTCTTGGACTTGTTGCCGAATACAAACTTTCCACTGATGCAACATGGAAAGTCGCAACTACAACCATGCCCGCTACTGTTGCTGCCACTCCCGGTGGTGCCGCTGTTGCTGGTGTTTGGGATCTGGATAAGGATTTCGACGGAAACGTTCAGAACGTTACTTTCAACTTCCGTGTGACTGCCACGAAGAAGTTCTTCGCTGCCGGTACACTTACTGCCGTCGCCGCTAATAACAGCACTGGAATCAAGGTTGGTGACAGCTTCGTTGTCGGTGGAAAGACCTTTGAATTCACGGTCACTGGTCCTGTCACTGCTGGACGAATTGCAGTTGTTCTTCCTTCCGCTACCGCTACTGCTGCACAGGTTAAGGCTGCTATCATCGCCGCTATCAATGGCGAAGCTACTTGCACTGTTGCGGCGGCTTCTGGTGCGGCGAACACGATCAACCTTACTTCCAAGGTTGAGGGAACTGCTGGAAACGTCGCTATCACTCAGAGCATTTCCAACTCTGCTACGCTCACACCTGTCGGTATGACTGGAGGTCTCGCTTCCGAAGTTGTTATTTCCAGCACCGCCAATATCACAAATGCAAACACTGGAGATGCTGACACGAAGAACGATGATGTCGTTACTGAAATCACCACTGACAAGCACGACGTGGAGATCAATCGTCTGGAAGGAACTTACTCTCAGAAGGGTTTGGTTTCTTCTGCTGGTTTCCGTTGGTCCCGCGCAAAGTCCGCTTTCGAGGAGATTCGAAACGGAAAGCAGACTATCGTGACTATCTTCTCTGATCGTGCTATTGGTGAAGGTGTTGCTGTTCTTGTTAGCCCCGCAGTTTACGCAAAGCTTCTTGGAAGCGAAACCGCAACTGTTGTCGAGAAGCCTGTTCACTGGCTTATGAACACTGCTTGGAGAAGTTTCTCGCAGTTGTTCTCCAAGTCGGTTACTGTGTATGCTATTCAGTCTTCTGCACTTGCTGACGCTGGGAACATCTCGAAGCTTAAGATCAACAAAGCTACGACTGGTGCTTACCTTCTGTCTTATGCAGACTACATTCGCATGAGCAACTAATAAAGTTTAAGTTGCTGAAACTTGAGGCGGTGGGTGCAAAACTCACCGCCTTTTCGCGTAACTAACAGCCTCTTTTCAAGTAATTCTTATTAGAGGGAAAGCAACGCATCTTTTGAAAGGGAAAACCATGGGCAAGTCCAAATCGCTGTTCGACCTCAGTGTGAAGCTATCCGTTTTGGGTCACGCTCACAAGTTTGTTACAGCAAACTCGGAAACTTCGGGAAATGAAGAGTTTGATGGAACAGTTTGGGGTTTGGTTGATGATGGTGTTGACGATTCCTTCGTTGGCGAGAAAACAGGAAAGTACTATGTGAAACTTGGTTTCGATCAGGAAACCAAAGACTACCTTTCCGGAGAAGGTTACTCTCAGTTCATGGAAATCTTCGAAGGGGCACTGCTGACATTCAAGGAAGCAGATACTGATAGTGAGCCTGAATCTATCAAGTACTTCCGAAACGAAGAAGATCTGGATTCCGAGTTTTCCAATTTGGAATCTGCCGAAGGTGGAAGAAAGAACGAAGAACTCGAAAATGTTCCAGATGACAACGGCGACGGTGAGATAACTTTCGACGATTACATCTGGCAGCTTGTGGACGAGGTTGGTTGCGATGAATCAGTCGGTGAGGAAACCGATGGAGTTGGCTGGTACGGTCTTTTCAAATTCGATAACGATTTGATCGAACAGATCAAGGAAGCCGGGTTTGAGATTGACGATATTGGCGGCGCGATTGTCTTCTTCCGCGAAGGTGCCGAAGGTGAAGAAGATGAGGAGTCAATTTCGTTCTACTCCGCAAGTGATCTCGATGCTGCTTGGGAAGCTACCAAGGAAGAACAAGCTTCGTACAACGAAGATGATGCTGAGTAATAACAATGGATGTTGAGAAATACAGGAAGTCACCTAGACCTACGCTGTACAATTCTTCTGCGAAGTTGGAAACAGAGATAAGTTTTGAATTCGAAACTTGGTTAATTCGATTGCCAAACTCGCAGAAACAACTTCTAATTTCCAGACTGCGAAACAGCTTGGAGAAGAACAAGATCCTTTTGCCGAAGGACGATCTTGAAAAGAAAGCATACAAACAGCAGGCACGGAATGCTGGCGGTGCTTTAACAGAATTGGATGTAGGTCTAGGTGAGTTCTCAGCATTCAGAACATCCGAGATCGAACAGAATCCTCAGATACCTGAAATATCATTGATGCTTCAGGATGCATCCAGAGGATTTGGAGAAGTTGCCTTCCGTAGAGAAGAAGAAAACTATAACCTAGTCTATGCATCTTTCTTCAACAATCAAGCTGAAGCTTCGACAACCTCAGAACCTATACGCAAACAGATTCAATCGTGGATTGGTCTGATTTCGGCATACATAACTTAGAAAGGGCGAAACAAATGAGTCTTGTAGCAGTTTCAGGAACGATGAACGCTTACCGAATTCTACTCGGTGATGCCGTTGTCGATGGCTTGGTTTCCAAGTTGTCGAAAGAAGCATTGAAGGATTTTTTCAAGCTCCATGCACAGTATGACATTATCGCAGAGAAGCACCCTAAGTCAGATCCAGTAACAATGCTGGATACTGAGTCTCTACCCAGGTTCGATTCAGTGCTTGATTATGAAAGATTCCTTAATCGAATCCTCAACAAGTTGACTCCGATGCGCGACGAACCTGCACCTCAAATGGTAAAGTTCGTTAAAGGCATGTTGAAGATTCTTGAAGACTCTCAGCAAAAGACTACCACCGCTACTGCCTCAGTCAAAGTTGCACACAAAGCACTTCGTGGTGGATCTCTTCCTTCGGTACCTCTTTCGATGCAGATGGAAGAAGCATTGCCTTATTCCTATCCGAGCTTCGCAAAAACTTACGACGTTGTAACGAACTTCTGGTATGAGAAAAACTATACCTCTAGACTTTGTAAGGAATTGGACATCGTTGTTCGAGCTTCGGTTTCCAAGCTCCACGATCATCTAAAGCACACTGGCACCACAGCAGCTTTGGAAGAGTTGGCAGTTTCTGCTCAAGTGTACTTGATGGAACACAACTGGATTCGTTATGGTCTGGATAATGTAGCGACTGCATCTCTAAATCTGGCAAGTGCAGGTGTTTCGCATGAGGTCACTACTGAAGGTGATATTTTCCTTACTGGAGATTGCATCGTAAGTTACAACTTCCTAGGTGCAAATCTTGAGAGTGTTCTTCGCAGATGCGTAAATAGCCTCGTGAAAGATGTCATGGGTGGCGTTGTTTTGGCTGGCCGTCAACCTGCTGTGGATGTGGTTATTGCATGTTGCTCCAAGAAGATCCAAGAGGAAGCTAGAAACTGGCTTGAGTGCATGCATCTCGGTTTCAACCAAAACACTGATAGTGGATTGTCGTCAAACAAGATGTGTGGTGATATTGCCGCAGTTCCTATGGCTTACACAAACGGCTGAAAAGAAATACAAGTAACAAAAGAAGAGGAAACAAACATGTCCGCACTCAAGAAGATCGCAGAAGCGGTTGGTGGAGTATACGTGTGCGCTGGCTACGAACCTAAGACCTACTCATTCAAGAATCGTGAAGTTGAAGCAATTCAACTAGCTTACGACAAGGATTGTTTGAACACAATTTTGAGTTGGGCAAATGGGTATACGAAACAAGGTGCTGATGGTGGTATTAAGGTTATT
>FQKF010194111.1_pt1 | contig 11388 bp, 10 predicted proteins | sample 1504521 | NCBI WGS metagenome assembly FQKF01 (sample SAMEA4475357, study PRJEB15587) | soil metagenome | biome: Soil; feature: Field | place: India | collected 2015-03-11 | depth 0 m
CCCAAAACCCGCTTAACTAGAACTGACGTTTGGTTAAATCAGCAATGCCCGAAGCTGTTCCTGTTACTCAATGAAGTTGCCCACGACTGCCATATGAGGCCGCCCTAGAACTCAGCACTGAGTGGGGTGCGCGGAAAAGGAATAACATCGCGGATGTTTTGCATTCCAGTCATGAACTGCACTAGTCGCTCGAAACCTAGACCAAAGCCAGCATGGGGAACTGTTCCAAAGCGGCGTAGGTCAAGATACCACCAGAGGTCTTCAGGCGACATGCCCTGGGCAACAATGCGACGCTCTAACACATCTAGCCGCTCTTCCCGTTGGGAGCCGCCTACAATTTCACCAATTCCAGGTGCAAGGATGTCCATGGCGCGAACTGTTTTTTCGTCGTCGTTCAGTCGCATATAGAAGGCTTTGATGCTGGTGGGATAATCGGTCACAATTACGGGTTTTTTGAAGAGTTCTTCCGCTAAAAACCGTTCGTGTTCGGACTGCAGATCTAGCCCCCAAGAAACGGGAAACTCAAACTTGCGATCGCTCTTTTCTAGCAGGGCGATCGCCTCAGTATAACTCACTCTTGCAAACTCGTTGTGAATAATGTTTTCGGCTCTGGAAAGAACATCTGTGTCAATGCGTTCGTTGAAAAACGCCATGTCGTCTGGACAATGATCTAGCACAAACTGAAAGACATACTTCAAAAATGCTTCTGCTAACTCCATATTGCCTTCGAGGTCGCAGAATGCCATCTCCGGCTCGACCATCCAGAATTCTGCTAAATGCCGTGATGTATTAGAGTTCTCTGCCCGAAATGTGGGACCAAAGGTGTAGACTTGGCTGAAAGTCATGGCCATAATTTCAGCCTCCAACTGGCCGCTGACAGTTAGATAGGCCCGCTTGCCAAAAAAGTCTTGCTCGAAGTCAACTTGGCCATCCTTCTGCGGGATGTTTTTTAAGTCCAAAGCGGTGACCGTGAAGAGTTCCCCTGCTCCCTCAGCATCATTGGCTGTAATGATGGGGGTGTGCACCCATAAAAAGCCGCGTTCCTGGAAGAAATTGTGGATTGCCATCGCTGCCGCATTGCGGACACGGAAAACCGCACCGAGGGTGTTCGTGCGCGATCGCAGATGGCCAATTGTCCGCAGAAACTCAAACGAGTGTCGCTTTTTCTGCAACGGGTATGTCTCTGGATCAGCCTCACCAAAGACCTTGACCTCAGACGCTTTTAGCTCAATCCGTTGGCCCTTTCCAGGTGAGGGCACCAGCACCCCCGCAATCTCCACAGAAGCGCCTGTATTGATGCGACTGATGACTGATTCATAGTCTGGCAAGTCCTGGTTCACCACGACCTGAATCCCCGCCATTGAAGAACCGTCATTTACCTCAACAAAGGTAAACCCCTTCTGTTCGCGCTTCGTGCGAACCCAACCTTGGAGAGTGACTAGCTCATCGGGTTGTCCGGTTTTCAGCAGGTCTGCAATGCGGTGTTTAGCCATAACGAAAGCGAGAACTAATAGCGATTTTGGATTTTAGAGTTGCGATTTTGGCTGGTGAATCTAAGAATAGGCAAGGCTTCCCGCTAGTTTGTGGGGAGCCTGACGAAGGAAACTTGAGATTGGCACCCGTGCAAAATTGTCCTTCCTTCAACATAGCGGGTTTGAGGATGTTTGGTGGCAATCTGATGGGAAGGTCAGATTGCAGGTTGAATCCAAGCTCTAAAATCCGAAATCTAAAATTAATAGACCGTCTCATCTTCCTTACGCCAGGCGGGATCAACAATACAGAGGAAGACGATGGCTTCATCTCCAATATTCTTCAAAAACTGCACTGCATTGGGGGGGATGTAAACAGCATCGCCGGGTTCAATGCGCTGGATTTCGTCGTTGATGTGCATTTCACCCACGCCGCTGAGAATGTAGTAGACTTCCGAGGTTTTCAAAGAGTGGGGTGTGGAGGTCTGCCCCACTGGAAGGATCGCGTGGGCGAGGCTATAGCGTAGAGCGATCGCCTGTTTGTCGGGATGGAGCAGTTCACGCAGCAGGGTGTGGTCTCCTGCGACAAACTCCTCACACTCACTCAGTTTGCGAACTAGCATATTCCTCAGAGGCTATACTTCTCTCGGTCATCAACGCTGGAGTGATCACTCAGCCAATTTCCAGCAACCCACCGGCCTGATTGTCCTTTGCTTAGGAGGACATCTCAGGCAAAACGGTCTTTTGGTTGAGTCATCGCTCCGGCATTGCCGTTCCTACTATAGGAGCAGTTCAGGCTCCCAATCAAGCTCATCTCAGTGGGGGGGCATCTCGGTTTTGTCGGCCTCAGGCATGACAGCTTGTGGGGAAACAAAAGGGTGCATATCGCGTTTGCCCTCACCCTAAGTCCCGCTTCCCACTTGGGGGAGGAACTTTGAGATGGCTCGGCTCCCCTGCTCCTAACCTGGGAAAAGGGACGAGGGGATGAGGGCCTGCACAGGTGATGTGCTCTCTTGAATCTCAACGTTGATGATAAGGAAGAAAATTTTGAAAGATTAAATCACATTTATTTACAAATGAATTTACAAAAGTAGATGAAATAAAATTGCTCATGCTTGCTTCGACATTTCGTATTTATTAATACGGAACATTCTCATGAATTCCGGCCTAATGAAAAAGGTGAGGAGCGATCGCGCCATTGCTTCCATGCCTTCATTGATCTCAAGAGTCCTGTCTCAAGAGTCCTGAGGGATTGGCAACTGAAAAAATAATGTGCCCCGGCGTAGAATGTGCTAGGCGGTAGCCGTAACGCATCAAACGTATCCATCGTATCTATCCAACGCAGCATGGGATTTGATTTGCCCACAAGCCCCTGACGGCATGAGAGTGCTGAGGTAATTAAGCTCAAGTCATCACCACTGATCTCAAGCCGGGCCCAGTATCGAGTCAAGGCTGGCCAGTATCATCATCGCTGCGATCCCAACAACGCCTAGCGTTCAATGCCTATCTTGGTTTTCCTATCGTGTTTCTGAGACCCCCTTTATGCCTGAACCGCCAATTTCTAACGAGGTCGCTTTGCGGATTGCTCTCGCCTCTCGTCTCTTTCCTGAGTTGCCCCTTGTGGATTTCATTGAAGCACTGCAAGGCTCTGTAGGAGAGCGTTTGGATGAGGACGCCCTGAGTAAAATTACTGTCACCAATCTAAAAACTGCCTTGGGACAGACCTATGACCTCGATGGGGAAGAAGATGGTGAAGATGCCGATGCAATGGATATTGCAGCGCTGAAACAGGCGGTTCGCATTCTCTGGGGAGAGACGAGCGAGATCGATCGCCTGCCCACCATCGAACCCTACCAGGAGGGGGATATCCCCAATTCTATTCGAGTGGCGATCGCCTCTAATAACCGCGAACAACTCGACGGACATTTTGGCTCCTGTTTGCGTTATTTGATCTACCAACTGTCGCCAGACGAAATTCGCCTGATCGACATCCGCTCTGCTCTGGAGGCCGACTTGTCGGAAGACAAAAATGCCTATCGTGTTTCTTTAATCAAAGATTGTCCCGTGCTTTATGTGGTGGCGATCGGTGGGCCTGCGGCAGCAAAGGTGGTGCAAGGTGGCATTTATCCCATCAAGAAGGACAAGGGGGGGCTAGCCAGGGAAGTGTTGCAGGAGTTGCAGCAGGCGATTGCTACTTCGCCGCCGCCCTGGTTAGCCAAGATCTTAGGGGTCGCTGAGGGCGATCGCGTCAAAAACTATAAGGCCCTAGTCTAGCGGTTCAACGATGAGGACTGAACGATGAGAATTTTAGGCGCGACCCAGTTTGACCAATGCGTCCTCAATATTTCCCTGATCAACCTCTGCAACCAGCAGAGCTATGTTGGACAGGAGATGCGGCGACGCTATCTGGCCTGGAACGATGAGGCTGACGAGCCGACAAGAGACCCCTGGCATGACCTGCACCAGTTCACCCTCTACGTGCCCCACCCTGAGCAGCAATATGAGGGCATCACTCTAGAGTATGGCCTTAGCCAGGGCTACAACATTGAGGTGGATCGGGTGGAAGACAGCAGCCAAGTACCTTACAAAATTCCCCCCGGCGGCCATTTTGTCATCGTCCTCAAACAAAAAGGACTCGATGATGGCTTCCAACTCGCAGCCACCGGAATTTTTGTCCGCCCCCTCGCCCTTTTGAGTCTTGACCTCATTGAAGACATGGAGGCAGCAAAATACCAACCGGTTGTGGTGAAACACCCGATCATTCGAGAATATCCGAGTGATTGGCAGCGACAGTTACAACGCTTCCTCAACAACGAAATTCGCGGCGAAGAATTGCCCAATGTAGTGGGATTTGTTGATCAGGCCACGAACCGTGACTATCGACCTCCCTCATGGGATGAGGTTTCCTTAGCTGCAAAAGGGTTCGCAGGAGTTTAAGTGCTCATGGCTCATGAGATCGATTCCAGTTCTATCCAAAATCTATGTAGACAAGCCGTAGATCATTCGTAGTCCATTTGTGGACAACCATTTGCAGACAAACAGGTGAATCACACAAGGAGCGTTCACTAATGACAGAACCCCAACTCACGGCCCCCCACGACACGACTGCCCCCGCCATGGATCCTCAGCGGCAGCAACTGTATTTTGGGCTAATTGAACAGTTGATGCACTGCCCCAACGGTGAAGAACCAGAGGTGCTGGATGCCCATGCAGACCTGCTGGATCCTGGCTTGGTGCAGACCATGACCCAAGTTGCTGCGTACTTTGCTCACCACGACAATCCCGATGGTGCAAAATTCCTTGTCCATGTGGCACGGGAACTGGCGAAGGAACTGGGGCTTTATCCGGTCGTTCCAACTTCTGAGGAGGCATGATGGAACTGCTGGCCCTGGATGCCGAACAAATCGCCATGGATTTCTTGATGAATGACCTAGAGATCCCGGCAGAAGAGCGCGACTTTTTTACCATCCTCTCGGCCCGCCACACGGGCAGTGAGTGGTATGTGGTGGAGATTGGGATTGAAGGCCTGCCAGATAAATGGGTATTGCAGGTGTTTGACACCGGAGACTGTGATCCTTGCTACACGTTTGTTTCACCCATGCCCCCGGGGGAAGACTCTGATCTAGCAGAATTTCCAGAAAGTATTGCTGTGATTGTTGCAGCCGAACGAAGAGGCGAAAGACTATGAAAGCATTGATATCTCGTGAATTAGATGAGTGGTTGTTTCGCAATGGGTTTGATATTGATAACCTGGAGAAACCCGGCAAGAATGGCGACACTGCACTGATGACGGCAACCCGCATGGGAGAACTAGAGATGGTGCGATCGCTTCTCCAAGCCAAGGCTAACATCAACGCCCGTAATAACGACGGCAACAACGCCCTCTGGTTTGCCTGCTGCCGCGATCATATCGAGATCCTGCACCTGTTACTCGAAGCGGGAATTGATCTTGATAACCAGAATGACAATGGGGCGACTGCTCTGATGTATTGTGCATCAGCAGGAAAAACCGCAACCCTGCAAATACTGCTGGCTGCTGGAGCCAATCCTCAGTTGAAAACCCTGGATGACTTTCGAGCGATTGACTTTGCGGCCAACCCTAAAATTTTGGAAATTTTGAAGCGTGTTACGGTCTAAGGCAGTTGTCCAGAACGAGTATCACGCAGCGACGAAACACTCGTTTTTGTCTGTTCAGATGGATCCCAATTATGTGGACCCGTCTACGCAGCCAACTCCCTTCAAAACATATCCGCACTTTTTTCGTCGCTTCCAATTGGACTGCGGACAACCCATGCAGTCCTTCCTACAGTTCACTAGCGCCATTACCTTCCAGAAGCAATACCGGGATGGGGCTTATTCGTTGCGGGTGAATCCCTCTGCGGGAGCACTTTATCCAACGGAGGTGTATGTCCAGCTACGCGGCATTGCTGGACTGATTGATGGCCTCTACCACCTGGAGGTCAAGACTAATTCCCTAACGCTCATTTATGAGTTAATCGATGATGGCCTTGAAGCCTATCTGAACGATGTGCGCCTGATTAGAGGATGCATTCTGCTGATCAGTTGTGCCTACTTCCGCTCCAGTTGGAAGTATAAGCATCGCAGTCTGCGCTATTGCTTTCTAGATGCAGGCCATCACCTAGGGGCAATCGAAGCCTCGGCCTTTGCCCACGGCCTTGCGACAGAAGTGCAATTTGATTTTGACCATGATGCCTTAAATCGAGACCTCGGCCTTGCGCCTCAGGAATTTCTGACAGCAGTGGTTGTTGTTGGAGAACGGCGCGAAAAATCGGTGCGACGGTTGCGATCGCCCCTCCCCTTTGTTCCTGCCACCGACTACTTTGAACCCAGTTCCTTTGTTGAGGCGGGCTACCAGGCGACGTTAGTGCCCGCTGAGCATTTCCAGCCCCTGGCCCAGCCCCAGTTTCCCATCGCCCCCGCCGCTCTCTTAGCTGCCGCCCAGCAACGACGCTCTGCCCGCCGGTTTCAGCCGGCCCAGATCGGCCATGCCGCATACCAAGAACTCTGGGAGTTTCTCAGGCAACCCATTGCCACCGCCCAAGGCGAATCGGTCGAACTCCTCGCCGTGGTGCAGGATGTTGCGGGTATCCCTCCTGGTCTTTATCGCGAAAATCACTGTCTACAGCTTGGGAGTTTCCGAGAAACCGTAGGATACTTGTGCGTCAACCAGGCGATCGCCCGTGATAGTGCAGTCCTGTTCTTTGTGGTGGCCGAGGGGCAGAATTATCGGGTCGCCCTGCAAAAAGCTGGCATCCTTGGACAGCGCCTCTACCTCGCTGCAACTCACCTCGATTTGGGCTGTAGTGGCATCGGTGCTTATTTTGATGACGAAACCCAGGCGTTCCTGCACACTGAGCAGATGGTGTTGTATGCGATCGCCGTTGGTGTCTCCCCAGGTTAGCGTTTGATTGCCAAGGTCAGCCCGTCTCCAATGGGAACCACGCTGAGGTGTATGCGATCGCTCGCATACAATTTCTGGTTCAGCGAGCGGATGTGTTGGGTGCGGTTGTCCTGCACCTCAGGGTCGGCAACCCTGCCAGACCAGAGGGTGTTGTCAATTGCCATCAAGCCACCTGGTCGCAACAGTTGCAGCGATCGCTCAACGTATGCCTCGTAGTGACGTTTATCTGCATCGATGAATGCAAAATCGAACGACCCCCCCTGCCCGTCCTGCAATAACTGATCTAGGGTTTCCAGGGCTGGGGCCAGACGGAGTTGGATCTTGTGGGCAACACCAGCGTGCTGCCAGTGTTGCAGGGCGATCGCACCATACTCCTCGTTGTTCTCGCAAGCGACCAAGGTGCCATCTTGGGGCAGGGCAAGGGCAATTGCCAGCCCACTGTATCCCATAAATACGCCCACTTCCAAGGCTTTTTTCGCTCCCATCAGTTGCAAGAGCAAGGCCATGAATTGTCCTTGCTCTGGCGCAATCTGCATATTGCTCTGGGGGTGAGAGGCGCTCGACTCCCGTAAGCACTGGAGTTCGGTGGGTTCACGTAGAGAAACGGAGCGGAGGTAATTCAACAATTCAGGCGAAAGGCCAAGGGTTTGGAGGGTCATGGGAGGATTTTGGATTCGCGAGTTTGGATTGAGCCGCTTGTCTCTAGGGTTGCAGAAACTCAGTCCGCTCATGTTAACCCAAATCCCCCTCCCCCCGGTGTTTCAATGACAAACACATCATTGGGGTACACCTGGACTTCTGCGCAACTGCCTAGTGCTTCAATCGTGCCGTCTTCCCGTTCCACCGCATTCCGTCCGGGCGCACCCGCTCCGCCCCCAGCAAGACCAAACGGAGCAACCCGACGACTGCTAGAGAGAATCCCCGCTGTCATGGGTGCCAAGAACTGGAGCCGACGGATGACGCCGTTGCCGCCGTGGAATTTGCCTGATCCACCGCTGTTTTCGCGGATTGCAAAGCAGTCCAGCCGGACTGGAAACCGCCATTCCAACACTTCAGGGTCAGTCAACCGAGAGTTGGTCATGTGGGTATGCACTGCGTCGGTGCCGTGAAACCCTGGCCCTGCGCCTGAGCCGCCACAAATTGTTTCGTAGTATTGATATCGGTCATTGCCGAATGTGAAGTTGTTCATTGTGCCTTGGCTGGCCGCCATGACTCCAAGTGCGCCGTAGAGGGCATTGGCGATCGCCTGGGAGGTTTCCACATTGCCAGCCACTACCGCGGCGGGATACTTGGGATTTAACAGACTGCCTACTGGGACGATCAGGTCTAACGGCTTCAAGCAGCCAGCATTGAGCGGAATCTCATCGTCTACAAGGGTGCGAAAGACGTAGAGAACCACAGCTTTGCAGATGGCAAGCGGAGCGTTGAAGTTATGCGGCTGTTGGGGAGACGTGCCTGTGAAATCAATGCGAGCACTGCGGGTAGACTTGTCGATGGCGATCGCTACTTGGATCTGACTGCCATCATCCATCTCATAAACAAAGGATCCATCCTTCAGGACAGTAATGACACGCCGCACGGATTCTTCGGCATTGTCTTGGACGTGCTGCATATACGCCTGCACCGTTGCTAGTCCGTAGTGCTGCACCATCCGTTTGAGTTCCTGAGAACCGCGTTCATTGGCTGCAACCTGGGCCTGCAAATCAGCCACATTCTGGGTGGCATTGCGCACGGGATAAGGCCCGCTGGTCAACAGGTCTAGCAGTTCCCGTTCGCGGAATTGCCCCTGTTCAACCAGCAAAACGTTGTCTAGCAACACGCCTTCTTCTTCAATGGATTGGCTGTTGGGCGGCATCGATCCAGGAGTAATACCGCCGACATCGGCGTGATGCCCTCGTGATGCTACATAGAAGAGCGGTGATGATAATTCAGTTGATGTTTCAATATATACCGGAGTAATGACTGTAATGTCAGGCAGATGCGTTCCCCCATTGTAGGGATTGTTAGAAACGTAGACGTCTCCAGGTTTAATCGAAGCTCCCTTGGCACGAATCAAACTCTGCACACTTTCACCCATCGAACCTAGGTGAACGGGGATGTGTGGTGCGTTGGCGACCAACTGCCCCCACTGGTCGAAAATGGCACAGGAAAAGTCGAGCCGCTCTTTGATGTTGACGGAATAGCTAGTGTTTTGCAGCGTCACGCCCATTTCTTCGGCGATCGCCATGAATAGGTTGTTGAAGATTTCCAGGTAAACAGGGTCAGGAGCGGTGGTGGGGGAAGTGGGTGAGAGGGGTGAGGTGAGAGAAGGGGAGACGTGGGTCAGCAGGAGGTGATGGTTGGGGGTGAGTTCTGCCGTCCAGCCGGGTTCAATGACGTTGGTGCTGGTGGGTTCGATGATGAGGGCTGGCCCAGGGATGCGATCGCCCCCGCAAAGCTTCTCTCTAAGGTAGACCGGGGCATCATGCCAGGAGCCTTTGGTGTAGAGGCGAATGGTTTGTTCTGGGATTAACGGCACCGTTCGGTGGGGCAGGGGAGCCGTTTGCACTTGGACATTGGTTTTGCCAATGACTTCAACAGAGATGGATTCAACGATGAGGGCTTTGCTGGTCATTACAAAGCCGTAGCGTTGCTGATGGATGTGCTCGAACTCAGCCATCATGGCAGCGATCGCCCCCCGATTCACCACGATGGCTGAATCCGTCCCCTCGTATCGCAGATGGACTTTCTGCAAAACGTGGATTTCAGCATCAAGCACGCCTTGGTCAAGGATTTCTCTCTTGCCCTCGTCTGTTAATTGCTGGAATTCCCTGTCCAACATCGGCAGCATTGCTGCTTCCAGCCGTAGCTCAATTGCTTTTTCCCGCAGTGTGGTGATGTCCGCCAAGCCCATGCCATAGGCTGATAACACTCCCGCGTAGGGATGCAGGAAGATCTGCTTCATCCCCAAGGCTTCTGCAATCAGGCAGGCGTGTTGTCCTCCAGCACCGCCAAAGCAGCAGAGGGTATATTCCGTGACATTGTAGCCTCGTTGAATCGAGATTTTTTTAATGGCGTTGGCCATTTTTTCGACGGCGATCGCCAGAAACCCCTCAGCCACCTGTTCGGGCGTGCGGTTGTCGCCTGTCTTCTCACGAATCTCATGGGCTAATTCGGTAAACTTTGTCTGCACAATTGCTGCATCTAGGGGCAAATCCCCTGATGGGCCAAACACCCGCGGAAAAAAGTCTGGCTGTAACTTGCCCACCATCACGTTGCAATCTGTCACGGTCAACGGCCCCCCTTTGCGATAGCTCGCTGGCCCCGGATTGGCTCCCGCTGAGGCTGGCCCCACGCGATAGCGTGACCCATCAAATTGCAGAATTGAACCGCCCCCAGCAGCGACGGTGTGAATCGCCATCATGGGCGATCGCAGCCGCACCCCCGCCACTTCGGTTTCAAAGGTGCGCTCGTATTCACCATTAAAGTGCGACACATCGGTGGAAGTGCCCCCCATATCGAAGCCAATGATTTTGTCGAACCCGGCGGCCTGACTGGTGCGAACCGCTCCTACAATGCCTCCGGCTGGCCCCGATAAAATGCTGTCTTTGCCCTGAAAACGGGCTGCATCCGTCAGCCCCCCATTCGATTGCATAAACATCAATTTGGGAGCTGCGTTTTGCTCGTCCGCCGTCCCCAGTTGTGCGGCAATGCGATCGACATAGCGTCGCAAAATTGGGGACAGGTAGGCATCCACAACGGTTGTGTCGCCGCGACTGACCAACTTCATCAAGGGACTCACCTGATGCGAAGCAGACACCTGCGTAAAGCCAATTTGGCGGGCTAGTTCAGTGGCTTGCCGTTCATGGTCGGGGTAACGATAGCCGTGGAGAAAGGCGATCGCACACGAGCGAATCCCTGCTGCATAGGCATCCTGCAACTCCTCCACCAGTCCTGTCTCTAGCGGACGAAACGAGATCAGTTCTTCGCCCTGCGCCCCCATTCGCTCATCGACTTCGATCACTCGTTCGTAGAGCATTTCAGGCAAAATAATTTGTCGTGCAAAAATCTGTGGACGATTCTGATAGCCAATCCGCAAGGCATCGCGGAATCCTTTAGTGATGAGTAGGAGGGTGCGATCGCCCTTCCGCTCTAGCAAGGCATTGGTCGCCACGGTGGTGCCCATTTTCACCGCTGCAATCTGCTCCGCAGGAATCGGTGCATCTGTTGCCAAGCCCAACAAGTCGCGGATACCCTGCAACGGTGCATCAGCATAGCGTTCAGGGTTCTCAGACAACAACTTGTGGACGACCAACTGTCCATCAGGACGCTGCGCCACAATGTCGGTAAATGTCCCCCCTCGGTCAATCCAGAACTGCCAGCGACCAGCGACCATATCGCCCCTCCCTTCAGTGCCATCTATGGGCGATCGTAATCTGAATTCGAGATCATGACTGCCATGATGAGAAAGAATCTAACGTGACGTGATCTGGATAAGCTGAAACCCTCTTAACCAGA
>FQKF010018656.1_pt1 | contig 11372 bp, 8 predicted proteins | sample 1504521 | NCBI WGS metagenome assembly FQKF01 (sample SAMEA4475357, study PRJEB15587) | soil metagenome | biome: Soil; feature: Field | place: India | collected 2015-03-11 | depth 0 m
ATGAGGGCCTGCAAAGGTGACATGCTCTCCTTCCTTTATCTGCTGCTCTCGTTTTTTGAATTGGGATCAGGCAGTGGCGTAGGAGATACTAGATCGACGGATTCGAGCGATCGCCCCATTGTTTCTACTCGAAACAGGTAGGTGATGATTGCCGCCAGTCCACAGACGATCGCTAAGCACTGCAACAGGATAGGCGTCCCTAAAGACTGGTTGAGGATGGGGAGTCCGAAGGTGCCCAGAACGGCGCCAGCTTTAGCGAAGGCAGCAGCAAAACCAGCACCGCTAGCCCGGATTGCAGTGGGAAAAACTTCGCCAGAGAGCAGAAATGTTGTCGAGTTAGGCCCCAGGTTCATACATAAATTGAAGATAATAAAGCCAATAAACACACGCACAAAATGGCTAGACTCGGTTGAGGGATACGTCGACAGAGACAACAATAACAGACCAAAAGCCATGCCTATAAAACCAATCATTTGAAGCAGAATACGGCCAACTCGATCAACCAGAATGACTGCAAGCAAAAAGCCTGCAATGAGAAACACATCCACAAACGCAGAGCCTTTTGCCGATGCCAACTGCCGTGCAATGAAATCGGTTTGGGATGAAAAGGCAAGAGCGGCAATTATGACAGGAGTAAAGACACCAATTCCGTAGGTGGCAATGTCCTGCAAAAACCAGGGAACAGAAGTTAGGATGGTTCGCTGGATGTATTGAGCAGAGAAGAGAGCCGTATATCTGAGTGGTGTGGCTGGTGGCTGTGGCTCAGTGTCTGGATCAATTGCAATGGGTTGGTTGAGCAACAGCGAGGCGGCTGCGGCGGCAGCCTTGTATTCTCCACGCGCAATGTAATAGCGAGGGCTTTCTAGCCGAAAACTGAACCGTAGCATAGCAACGGCGATCGCCCCTACTAGCCCCACGCCTAGCATCCATCGCCAGGCATAATGGACAGCGGGGGCTAATGAATCGGGAAATTGCCACCGAAAAATCGACAGGACAATAAATCCTGTCACGGCTCCCAATAAAGCGCCCACAGCCTGAAACGTAAATGCGCCAATCACCAGTCGCCCGCGCAGTCGCGCAGGGACATTTTCAGTAATGTAAGCGACGCTAAGGGGATAGTCTGCCCCAATCGCCACACCTACGCAGAAGCGAAAGACGATGAGCGCAGTCACACTCCAGGCCAAAGCAGTTGTTGCCGAAGCAACGAGAAACAAGACAATATCAATCACCAGCATCTGCTGTCGTCCAATTTGGTCGGTGAGGGGACCTAGGGTTAGCGAACCCACAAGCGACCCAGCGATCGCCGCAACAGCAATTGCTCCCACCGTCGTCGGGTCCAACCCAAAGTCTTGCTCGATCAGCGGCAAGGCTACCCCAATCACGAAAAAATCAAAGCCATCTAGGGCAATTAGCCCCGCTGATAACATCCACAATCGCCACATGGCATAGGTCATGGGCGAAGCATCGAGTCGTTCTTCAAAAGAAAGACTTACGGTCTGGCTGTCTTGCAAGGAATGGCTCATGACACCGATGAAAAGACGACGTTATCTTATCTTGCCATTGAGCGATCGCTGCAAACCCTGACCCTTGAGACTATCAACGACAGACAAATGAGAACTACTCATGTAATATCGAAAACCTTGAGAAGTTAGCTCGCAGTGGTAAAATGATGGCTTTATTGTCACCGAGCTAAAAACCAGAAAGTGGAAGAGATAGTGAAATAATCTCGATTGACAAATTAATTGATGAGATAGTATTTGTGGCAATTGAAGGAGCTATTTTCCTATGGGTTTTTTAGGCAAATTGTTTGGCAAAAAAGAAGAAGAGAAAGCAGCTGCAGCGCCTTCCATTTCTGTCCCTCAAGTTGCTGCTCAAAAGTCCATTCCACCCGAAAAAGTTGGGCTAGATGGGGAATTCGACGAAAGTGGTCTGGCTAAGCGAGTGGCCAAAGCACTCGATGACGCCAACATCTCTGATGCAGTAGGTCTCTGGGTTGCACAAACAGGGAGTGTGGTGGTCCTGAAGTATAACCCCGATGCCGAGGGGGTATTGGCCCAAGCTAAGCAGGTTGCCATGAGCGTCGAGGGTGCAACGGACGTAAAAACCGTACCCAACACCTAACGTCGGTCAATCGCCAAGAGAGGGGTTTGGTCGGCTTCGCACCACCAAATCATATTAGGTCAATCCAGTTAGGTCAATCTAGCCTGCGCTAGTCAAAATTCACCTGCTAAGGAAGGGGGAGGGCGCTTTGTATCCTCCCCCTCTTTTTATGGGTTACTGATTCAACACTGGCTTGCTCCGCTGGGCGGCGATCGCAAAGATCTGGGGCAATGAAATGCCATCGGGTAAGCAACTTAGGGTTGTCACCCCTGCCATCATCGCTGCCACGATGCCTCCCATGTACAAATCTGCCCCTGTCAGGTAAAGTCCAGGGAGAGGGGTTTTTACTTTCGTCCAGCCTGCATTTTCTGGCACAAACTTTTCTGGCACCGCAGGGAGTCCATAGATGCCACCCTTCACATGGGCGGTGAAATGTTCATTGGTCAGCGGCGTCGAAAGTTCACGAAAGGCAATTAAATTTGTAAAGCCTGGATAGTGGCGCTCCACCTCAGCAATGAGCATCTGACTAATGCGAGATTTTAATCGCTGGTACTCTTCATCGCGATGCAGCCAGGGTTGCGTTTGCCATGCCTGAAAGGTGTCGTAACTCACAAAAGCAATGATCTCCGCAGTATGCGCCCTTGCCTGGGGGTCTTTCAGCGACGGAAAGGACAAATAACACTGGGGCACCCTCTCTGCCGTAATCCACTGCTGACGCTTTTGATACGTTGCATTGTGGTCAATTCCTTCATAAAACCAATGATTCTCTCCTCGAAAACCAAACATGCGGGGATCTTTAGATAATCCCAGGTATAACGTGACATTGGTGATTGATGAATGCGTTTGAACAAACTGCCGCAATGACTCGCGGAATGGAATTGGATAATCTGATGGGATGAGTTTGAGATAGGTATTGGCAGCCCCCGCATCCGAAACGATCACGGGCGCATAGTAAGTCTCCTCATTCTCGGCGGGCGCATTCACTTTGCGAACCTGCACCCCGACCGCACGACCGTTTTCAACGATAATCTGCATCACTTCGCGGTTGACTAAAAACTGTCCGCCCAGTTTCTCCACGATTGCCTGTACACTCTGGGCGATCGCCCTTGCACCCCCCACTGGGTAATATCCCCCATTTAGGTAATGCAGCACCACCGTTGCATGCACCGCAAAGGGACTGAGCGCCGGGGGTAGGCCATAATCGCCCCATTGCGAAACCAGTAATGCTTTGAGTTGCGGATTGGTGAAATAGCGATCGAGATACTGCTGGGTGGTCAGGTTCAGGTCAATACCACTCCACCACTGCCCCAAGTAGCTCCCCAGTTGGAAAAACCAGTTGCCGTTTAGGCGTAAATTGCGCAGAAACAGGGCCGCCGCTACTTTTGGTAGATCCCGGAAGTAGCGTTGAATGGCTCGTTTTTCCTGAGGAAATTTTGCCACCAAATCTGCCTGGAATCGTTGGGGATCACCGTACAAATCGAAGGTCATTTCGGGGTAAATAAACCGTTCAAACGGTTCTGGCATTCGATTCCACTGCACGTTCTGCTGAGTCATCAGATCAAATACCTGTCGCGTCGAATTGCCCTCACCCATTTGCCCCACGTAGTGCAGCCCCACATCCCAGTGAAACTGCTGCCGTTTGAAGGTGTGGGTAAAACCGCCCGGTTTAAAGTGCCGCTCCAACACTAGGACTCGTTTCCCTCGCAACTGTGCCATTAAACTGGCAACAGTCAACCCACCCATGCCAGAGCCAACCACAATCAGGTCATAATGGCAATCGCCCCCACCAGCCAAACCAGAATTCTCAGAAACCTGAACCTGCATACCCCCTCCTTCTTTTTTGAGAACATGTTTACAGTGTTAACATCAGGATAGTCCAGAATGTTAACACTGTAAACAATAGACGTGCAAACTTTTATGTCATGACTTTTGGGGTCGCTCATTTGAATTACTGCAAATGAGGAACCAAGCTCGTGTGACTAGTGCATTCAACGCTTTCCTCTTAGGGTGAAAACTAGCAACAGGTTTCTACCAAACCATGCTGAAACGGTCTCCCACCCGTTGCAACGGGCTATCCTCCGAGGAAAGGTGTGCCATGACACGGTCATCCCGACGAAAAGCACTTGATGGGCCAGCAAAACCAGTTTCCGCTGCTGACCAAACCGTCAATGTGAATGCAGTATCCACTTCGACGAAACAGTCTTTAAAGCTAGCCATGTCAGATGAAGCTCCATTTAATGATGATCCGTTCGATCCAGATCTGAATTTCGAGTTCGACGAAGCGGAGGAATCGTCAATCCTGGCAGATGAATTGACAGACGATTGCTCTGACGAGGCAGACGTCTGGGTCGAGGGACTGAAGGACGAGTGGCAGGAAGATGGCTCTACTACCTCTAGGGACTATTTTGAGGAGGAGTTCGAACTCGACAAAGAGAACGCTCCAGAGTTCGCTCTTTTTCCAAGGGAAGTGCACCAGGAACCAGTACTCCCAAAAACTTTACAGCGAGGCATGGTCAAGGCATTGGCAGCCCGTAGTTCGCCAGAATTTTTGCAGCAGGTTGTGCAGACGCTGAACCAAGCCACCACTGCCCTACAGCCTCCTCAGCCCACTCGAAAACAACCCCACAACGGAGCAAAGAGCAAACCCAATGGCTATCATCCCGATCTAAACCAACAGGCTTTGTCACAACCGTTGCAGAGTCGATTGCGGGAGCTCACGTTTCTAGCCCAGCGCTATGCCAAACGGGGACTCAGTGAAATTGATCTATTGGAAGATGCGATCGCACTGCTGAGCGAAATTGACGGCAAGGCTCTGTCGCCAGTCCTGGCGGGGTTGGCTGCTCGCCTCGCGGTTAAACTCAAGCTAGAGCAATCGGATCAGCAACTACATCCGACTCTGCGTCAAGAACTCCTGGGTGCAGCAAATCGGTCAGTGTCACTATTGTCTAAACAGGGAGCGCTTCAGGCACTGCCGGGCTTGGCGGTAACAGTCGGTCAACATGCGATTCGTCGTCGGCGTCCGGTAGATGCTTTACCGAATGACTTCTATCAGGCCGCAGCGCGGGTGGCTGCAAATCCCAACTTGCAAACGCGGTTAGCCCAGCTTAAGTCTAAGGAGCCAGCCCCTTTCTCAATCGATTCGAATCAGATGCCAGTGACACTACGGCTCGATGGGCTGTTAGAAATTCAACTTCATCATCTGCAAGAGTAATAGCCTATCAGTGAATTCCAATTTTGACCAATGGGTGACTTCAAACTTGATTAGATTTTCAGGAGAAGATTTATGTACAGCATGGATGTCATGGATGATCTCTTTGACGAGGCATATAGCCCGACTGGAACGGATTTAGGCGATGGATTCGAAGAATTAAACACATTTGCAGAGGAAGATGGGTTTGAAAGTTATGATGCTTATGACGAATATGAAGATGCCTTAGAAGACTATGGCGCAGAAGAGTATAGTGAAGACTATGGTGAAGACTACTTCACTGAAGAAAGTCACATCGATTCCATAGATGATCTTGTTGCTGATGCGTTGGATGCTCAAGATACAGAAGAATTTCTGCGTCGGATTCAACGGATTGCTCGTCGGGCCGCAAGTGTCGCCCGCAGCGTTGGGCGAGGGATCGGACACGCCGCCCGTGTAGTTGCCCCAATCGCAAGCACAATTCCACTCCCCCAGGCGCAAGCGATTGGGCGCATTGCCAATATTGCGGGGCGTTTACTGGCTGATGGAGCGGATGAATTTGAACTCCTGGATAATCTGTTTGACCTAGCAGAAGAAGAGGGTGATATTGATGCGGCTGCCCCCGTCATTGCTGGTTTAACCGTTCGAACGGTGATGCCCCGTGTTACCCAAGCTGCTCGCCCCGTGCGACGTCAGATGGTGCGTAGTGTGACTCAGGCAACCCGGACGATCGCACAACGGCAAGGAGTACCCGCTGCTCGCGCGATTCCGCAGGTTGTACGGACTGTCCAACGAACGGCTGCCCAACGCCGATTGCCTGCCCGTCAGTTGCCTCAAGCAATTCGCACTACGACTGCACGAGTGGCTGCCAGTCCCCAATTGGCTCGTCGGATGGCCCAAGCTACGCGCCGTCCACCATCCCGAGTGCGTGGCCGCCGTCTAGGAACCGCTACTGGCTTGACACAACGATATAGCGTCAGTGGGCCGGTAGAAATCGTTATTAGACGGCGGTGAGTGAGTAAAATCCCCACCTAATTTCAACCCTTCACGCCAATGACTTCACGCCAATGAGGAACAGAGACCTATGTATCAGACATTTGAAGAAGATTTATTCTATGACACTGCAGAAGGGCCCGCCACCCCTCGTCGTCGCTATGCTCAAGCTTACGATGAATTTGATGCCTTCGATGAATTTGATGCCTTCGATGAATTCGATCTGATGGGTGATTACGCTGGTGCCTATGATGAATTTAATGCAGACAATGCCTTTGATTTGATGGAAGATGCCATGGCGGATGCCCTGGAAGCCGAAGATACCGATGAGTTTCTGCAGCGACTCCGGCGGATTGCTCGCACTGTTGGGCGTGGGATTGGTCGAGTCGCCAGAACAGTCGCTCCGATTGCTCGTCTGATTCCCCATCCAGCCGCCCAAGCCGTTGCTCGGGTGGCTGGGATTGCCGGGAGATTAATGGCGGACGGAGCCGATGAACTGGAAGCTCTAGATGAATTGGTGGATATGGCTGAAGATGATTATTTCATCGATGCAGCAGCACCCACAATGGCAGGATTGGCCATTCATGGCACAGTTCCCCAAACGGCTGCCCGATTGCCCCAAGCAACACGACGGCAGATGGTGCAGGCTACTACCCAAACAGCCCGCGCCTTAGCCCGTCAACAAGGGCCTCAAGCAGTACATGCCTTACCGGGAGTTGTCCAAACTGCGCAACGGATGGCACAACGACAAGGTGCTTCAGCCCGTGTGTTGCCGCGACTGATCCGACGCATTGGCCTGCGCATTGCTCGCAATCCGGCTCTGCTGCGTCGGTTATTACGAACCAACCCTGCTTTACGGCAATCGATTTGTGCCGCCTGTGCAGGGACAGGAACAGGTAGACGGCGCATGGCAATGCGGTAGCAATCGCCGGGAGGAAGACACCAGGAGGCTGGCTATGGAAACCCGTGTGTTCTTAAAAACAAAAATAGTAGCGTTAAAGGCACGGGCACGACGGTTAGCTCAGATTGACTACGCCTCTGTAGGAATCCGTCCTCAAGATTTGCCCTATGCACCCTCTCCAAACCATTTCCGGGCTGCCAATCAACGGTTGCGCAAGATCGATCGCGAAATTCAACGACGACTGGCTCATCTCCAGGCTTCCTGGAGCAATTCCTCGATTCATCGGGTGTTGCTAGATATTGCCCTGGTAGAACGAGAAGTTGACCGCGCCCGTCGAGCCTTTGGTCTATTTTTTGAGGTCTTTGGGCAGCGAGGTACCACCTTCGCTCCCGTGTTAGCAGCCTATGATGCGATCGCGGTGGATTGCTATACAGCGATTCGCCAAGTGGCACCGCAAATCTTTCGCGGTCCTCTGCTCAAGCCTGTGTGCTATATGGAACATGGCTTTTCCCCAGCAACGATGCGGCGTGGGGTGCAACTGAATCGGTTATTGGGAGAACCCAATCCCTTTCCTGTGATTCGGATTCCCTGGGATCGGGATAACCCCTGGCAGGCAGTATTTTTGCACGAAGTTGCCCATAATCTGCAAGCGGATCTGGGCATCTGGCAGGAGAATCGGCAGGCCGTGGGGCGACGGGCACTCAGTTTCAGTGGTGATTTTGGTCTGGCACGGGTTTATGCCCACTGGCACAAGGAGATCTTTGCCGATCTGGCTGCAATTTTGTTAGGTGGACCAGCCGCTGCCTGGGGAATGGCGGTGTTCCTGGCCCATCCTGCCCCTCGCACGCTCACGTTTCGACCGGGAAGCGCCCATCCAACGGCTTATCTGCGGATTTTTATTTTGGCGGAAATGCTGCACCGCTTGGGATTTAGCCAGGAGAGCGATCGCATGCGACGGGTCTGGCAGGGCTTATACAATCCCCAACAGGGGCACCGAATGCCAATGAATCTGTTGCTCACTGCCGATCAATTAATTCCCCAAATTGTCGACGAGATTGCCTTTCAAACTCGTCGGAACTTGGGACAGCGGGCACTAGTGGATATTTTGCCTTTTACAGCAACAGATCAGCAGGCTATTCAGGCAGGAGCACAGGATCTTGTGCAGGGACAGATCCCCCCTCACCTGCCCCCCCGCCATTTGGTTAGTGCGGCCAGCTACGCCCTAGTGACAGGCAAAATTCCACCTCAAACCCTGGCAAATCGGGTAATTCAGCACCTGAATCATCTCGCTCAACCGGCTGTCCATTCCCTCTCCGAAGCTCAAGCAGCAGTTGTGGCCTAATCCTCCTGCGATTCATTTCTGCGAACCCTTTTGTGAAATGAGATAAGACTTATGACAACGCCATCCTCCTCCAGCAATCCTTTTTACAGTGGATCTAGTAGCGCTCAACGGAATGGAGCCACACCCATGGACAGTTCCATGTCACGCATGGCGTTAGATAATCTGATCCGCCGCGAACTCAAGGTCAGCGATCCAAATGATCCAAAGCAGGTTGCAGATGCACTGCTAACTCGCTACAAAGATAATCCTAGAGCGGCTGCAATTACCCGTGAAGCACAAGGTGTACCGTTCTTGATGGCTACTCCAATGCCATCTCAAATGGCACAAGCGATGACCTCATCCCAGGCAGAATTGCAGCAGGCAATGGATGATGTGGAGCGCGATCTTCAAGAACTTACAACAAGTGCGATCCTGAAAGATATTATTCCAGAGTTGCAGGGTTGGGCATCTACAATACGATCGACAATCCAAGAAGGAGCGAATGCTGCTCGGTTTGCCCTTGATGCACGTCAGCGAGACAAAACTTTTGGTATTCGCCGTACCCTGGGCGATTATGCCCGTATGGCTCGCTTGGTGGGAGCTTTGACTCCCATGATGAATGTCAACTATCGCAAGTTAGCTCAAAGTTTGGACGAAGTTGCTTCTGTTTTGCTGGTCATGATGGGTGAGGCTTTGGCCAATGTTGGCTTTAACGGGGGACGGTTTCTCTTGCAGGCTCCCTACAGTGAGTTGCAGGTTCGTCGAGATGCTGTGATGTATGCTCTGCGCAACTTAGTAGGTGCAACCCAGGAAGCATATGGGCCGAATGAGTGGCCACGTGGTGTAGATGCTTATCGCAAGTTGTTCTCCTTCCTTGAATCACAAGGTCAAGGGGATCTACGAGCATTGCTTGTAGAGAACGAACTGGTGCGAGTAATGGATAGCTTAATTCATCGTGCTGGACAAGGAAGTGTAGATGGTCTACGACAACTAGGTGCAACAGCACAACTGGATGTAGAGCGACTACGTCGGTTAGTGATCATTGGTCGGAGGGCCGTTACGCCTGATTCTCCGCCCCTAATTGCGTTCTTGGAAGCATTGCAGTTATTTATTGACGCTTTTGAAAGTGCTGGTGGTTTTCGTTTGTTGCGAATTGCTCGTCCACCGATCGTGTTCTATGGAATCTATGGTTCAACGACATTTCTGCCTTCTGATGAGCGGCTGATTCAACTGGCAATTCAGCGAGGCATTCTGGCTGAACAGCTTGATTGCTTCTCACAGTGCAACTGTGATACGGAAGCGGTTAAATGCCAGATTATCCTGGATAAAATTCTGTATGACCTGGATCGGTCGATTGATCTCTATGCACTGGGGCGCAATGAATTTGGCGAACCTGAACAGCGGGCAGCAGCCTATTTCTACATCATTGATGCTTTCCTCTCGATATACAACCCACCTGTATCGTCCCCTGCTAAACGCAGATGTGATCTATCTCTTTCTTTAGAAACTGCATTGGACAAAATTAAAAACAACTTGATTGGGCCAAAGTTCAATAAGTCGAAACCCACAGAGCTAGATGCCTGGATTGTTGATTTAGTTCCTGTTTTGCTATCGTATAGCGATGGCATCAAAACGGCTCTCACTAACCATAATCTGTGTGGCAAGGATAGTGCTGATCTGTGTACTAAACTCACTGATGCTCACAAAAAGCTGTCTCAACAAAACACAAATCCAAGTTTTACTGCCTTCATTCTCGGTGATATTACACCCATCGCTGCGCTGGTTCAGAAAGCCTATCAACGCCTCCTAGACAATGGTATGCAACCACCTGCGCTACCACCAGTTCTCCTCAGCTTCTTCAAAGCATTGACTATCCTGGAACAGGAGTTGTGTATTCAGAAAGACCTAGAAGATCGTTGGCAGGATCTTGTGAAGACGATGGCTCCTAACTGTGTGCCCTATGAATATGTGTTTGATGCAACGCAGCAAGTGATCAATAGCGCAATTGATCTTGTAACAGGCAGGAGCGACAGTATGTGTACTTTTGACATCACCTTACCAGAAAACTACGAAGTCAGTCTCGATCGCCAAACGAATATTCTGCTCAACAACATTGCAAGTAGTCAAACGACTGTTAGTGCCAATCTCTCCACAATTAACTCGCAACTAACTAGTTTGTCTAATTTACTGAGTAACACCGTGAATAACCAGACAGAACAACCAGGTGATCCGCTTGATCCACCCACTCTATAGAGTCTCAATTGCAAGTTCTGTCAGGGTCGTCTTACAATCATGCGTCATTCTTCACCAGAGGCTAATCTATGGTTGCTAATACATCTCCTCCTATCACACAGTTCACGCCGCTTCATAAGCGATTTCGAGAAATCACGATCGCCCTATATGAAATCAATAAAACGCTTAACGAGATGCATCCTGTACCAGGGACAGGAACTCAGCAAATTATTGTGATTGTGGTGAATATCCTGCTTTGGCTACGCTCGCTCCTCAAAGATAATACTAGGGACGCGTCATTTAATCGATGGATCTCTAAGTTTGATCAAACTCCTTCGTGTCGTCAATTATTGAGTGTGCTTAGTAGTTTACCCAAAGAGCTTCAAGATGATTTGAATTCCATTTTACAACCGCTGAAGTCTAGAGATGACAAGGAAAAACGAGTGCAAGCAATTGATAGATTATACTCTCATCTAATCTTTGCCTGGGCACAACTATCAGACGTACAATCCCCTGCAGAATGGCAACGAATCCTGTCTGCTACGGAAACTATTGCATCGCCTCCTGTAGAGGCAGAAACTGACCTTTCTATGCCCCTTGTAGTACAGACTGAAGATCTTCAGTCTGTGGTTTACTCT
>FQKF010046939.1_pt1 | contig 11356 bp, 12 predicted proteins | sample 1504521 | NCBI WGS metagenome assembly FQKF01 (sample SAMEA4475357, study PRJEB15587) | soil metagenome | biome: Soil; feature: Field | place: India | collected 2015-03-11 | depth 0 m
TTTAAAGTATTAGGACTTGCTGCAAAAAGCAGTGTTAACCTTCTTGAGGAGCAGATTAAAGAGTTTTCTCCTCCCTATGTAGCTGTATATGATAAAAGAGCCTATGAAGAATTAAAAAATAAAATTAAAAAAACAGAAATACTTTATGGAAATGAAGGAATTTGCAAGCTTGCAACTCTCAGGGATGCAGATATAATTCTCTCAGCTATAGTGGGTGCAGCAGGGCTTGTTCCTACTTTTGAAGCGGTGAGGGTAGGAAAAACAATCGGACTTGCAAATAAAGAAAGTATGGTTTTAGCAGGTGATTTGATAAAAAGAGAAGCAAAAAAAAGCGGAGCCAAAATTATCCCCGTTGACAGTGAACATAGCGCGGTTTTTCAATGCATAAATGGTCGTAATAAACCGTATATAAGAAAAATCTGGCTCACAGCCTCAGGCGGTCCTTTCAGAGGGATGAAAAAGGATGAGATACAGCATGTAACCCCTGAAGAAGCACTTAATCATCCTAAATGGAACATGGGTAAAAGAATCACCATAGATTCGGCAACTCTTATGAATAAAGGTTTTGAAGTTATAGAAGCACACTATCTCTTTGACATGCCTATTGATCGCATAGGAGTTCTAATTCACCCTCAAAGTATTGTTCACTGTCTTGTTGAATTCATAGACGGAACTTATCTTGCCCAGATCAGCAATCCTGACATGAAAGCTCCTATTGCTCTTGCCCTTTCTCTACCTGAAAGGCTACCTGATATTATTCAACCAATAGACTGGGCAGTTACAACCCAACTACAGTTTGAATTACCTGATACAGATGTTTTCCCATGCTTACAGCTTGCCTATGAAGCCGTTAAAATCGGTGGTACTATGCCAACCGTGCTTAATGCTGCCGATGAAGTAGCTGTTGAAGCTTTTCTCTCAGGAAAGTTAAAATTTAATGATATACATAAAATAATCGAAAAAGTCATGGATACCCATTCAGCTTCCTCTTTAGATAGCATTGAGGGAATTATAGAAGCTGACAATTGGGCAAGAAAAATGGCAAAAAAGGAGATAGAAAGATGAACCTTATTTACGCAATAATTCTTTTTGGTTTTTTAATATTTATACATGAACTGGGACACTTCCTGGCAGCAAAGTTAAGTGGTGTGAAAGTTCTTAAATTCTCTATTGGTTTCGGACCAAAAATAATTGGAAGAAAGATTGGAGAAACAGAATATCTTTTAAGTGCTGTTCCTCTGGGTGGCTATGTGAAGATGTATGGTGAAGACATAGGCGAAGAGGCCATTGATGAAAAACGGTCTTTTAAACATCAACCTGTTTATAAAAAAATATTTATTGTTCTTGCAGGTCCTCTTTTCAATATTGTTGGGGCAATTATTCTATTTTGGATAATTTTTGTCTACGGAGTGCCTGTTCTTAAACCAGTTATTGGAGAAGTAATGGAAAATTCACCAGCTTATATAGCGGGACTACAAAAGGGAGATAAAATTATAGAAATTCAGGGGCAAAAAATTGACAATTGGTTTGATATGGCTCAATTTATACAACAAAACCCTGGAAAAATTTTAACCTTCAAAGTTGAAAGACAGGCTCAATTAAAAGAGTTTTCCATACAACCTGAAGCTAAGGAAACAAAAAACCTTTTCGGGGAGAGAATCTCTGTAGGTCAGATAGGAATAAAGCCTGCTGATGAATTTTTTATCCAAAAGGAGAATCCTGTTAATGCAATAAATAAATCCTTTCAGAAATGCTATGAAATTGTAGAACTCACCTATCTTACCATTGTTAAGATATTCCAGAGAGTTGTATCAACAGAAGTTATTGGAGGACCTATACTCATATTTCAGGCAGCTGGTAAAACAGCTGAACAGGGTTTAGTAAGTTTCTTGAGTTTTGCAGCCATTATAAGCATTAATCTCGGCATTTTAAATCTTTTACCAATTCCTGTGCTTGATGGTGGTCATATTTTATTTTTTATAATTGAAGGAATAAGAAGAAAACCTCTTAGTGAGAAATTCATTGCAGTCTCTCAAAAAATCGGCATTGCCTTTCTTCTTGCCCTAATGATGCTTGCTTTCTACAATGATATTCTTAGACTTTTAAATCCTGAAAAGATGCATCTTGGAAAATGAAAAGAGCTTTTTCAGCAGGAGGAGTTGTATATAAATTTGAAGGAAAGGATTTAAAAATTTTATTAATTTCAACAAAAAAAGGCAAGGTCTGGGCACTTCCTAAAGGGCTTGTTGAAAAAGAGGAATCACCCAAAGACGCTGCTATAAGAGAAATAAAAGAAGAAACAGGAGTAGATGGGAAAATAATAGATGAAATCGGAGAAGTATCATACTGGTTTGCCATTGAAAATGAAAAATATTTCAAAAGGGTAAAATATTTTATTGTGGAATACACAGTAGGGGATATAAATCCTAATTGGGAAGTGGATACTGCAGAATGGTTTAACCCAGAAGAAGCATTAAAAAAACTCACTTATAAAAGTGACAGAGAAATACTAAAAAAAGCCCTGGATAAGATTAGTGGATAAAGTTCTAAATCAAAAGGAATTGAAGGAACATCTAAAGAAACTCAAAAAGGATGGTAAAAAGATAGTTTTCACAAATGGCTGTTTTGATATAATTCATGCCGGACATGTTAAATACCTCAGAGAAGCAAAAAGCTTGGGAGATATTCTTGTTGTTGGGCTTAATTCAGACAGTTCTGTAAGAAAGCTTAAACCCCAAAGACCAATAAATTCAGAAAAAGAAAGGGCTGAAGTTCTTGCTTCTCTTGAAATGGTTGACTTTGTCACTCTATTCAAAGAGGAAACTCCCTACTCTTTAATAAAACTTCTCAAACCAGATGTTCTTGTAAAAGGAGGAGATTGGAAGGTTGAAGATATTGTTGGCGCAGATATTGTTAAAGAAGTCTATAGTCTTCCCTATATAGAGGGATTTTCAACAACTGGTATAATAGAAAAAATTCTCGAAAAATATTCAATAAAAAAATCTAATCATGACGTTGTAGGCAAAGCAAAAAAAATTAAATTTTTAATTCTTGATGTGGATGGTGTACTTACCTCTGGAGGAATAATACTCGATAACGAAAGCAATGAACTTAAAATTTTCGATGTTAGGGATGGACATGGACTTGTGATGTTACATAAATCGGGAATAAATATAGCTGTAATCACGGGCAGACATTCAAAGGCTTTAGAAAGAAGGATGAAAGAGTTAGGAATTGCTGAGGTTCATCAAGGCACACGAGAAAAACTAAAAATTTTCAATCAAATAGTCCAAAAATATGGGCTTAAAAAAGAGGAAATTTGTGCTATGGGAGATGATATTATTGATTTATCAATATTGAGCAGAGCAGGACTTTCAGCATCACCAAAAGATGCCCATGAAGAGGTAAAAAGTAGAGTTGACTACGTTACTGAAAAAAAGGCTGGAGAAGGTGCTGTAAGGGAACTTTCCGACCTTATACTTAAATCTAAAGGGTTACTGGACAAATTCATAAATGAATATAAGAACTTTTAATCTTCCAACAGTATTAACGGTTATACGTATATTGATTATTCCTCTTTTTATCATCGAAGCACCAGCAAATCCCCAAGTTGGAGCCTTTTTATTTCTTATTGCCTCTATTACCGACTTTCTTGATGGCTATTTAGCAAGAAAATTTAAGCAAATAACAAAATTGGGAATTATTTTGGACCCAATTGCCGATAAGCTTCTTGTAATAACTGCCTTAGTGATTCTTGTTGACCTCGTGAGAGTTCCTGCATGGATCGCAACTGTTATTATTCTAAGGGAGTTCATCATTACCACCTTGAGATTCTATGCCCTTTCAAGAGGTGTTGTTATTCCTGCTGAAAAAGCTGGAAAGGCAAAGACAGTCTTACAGATGATATCCATACTCCTCCTTCTTATTGCCAATGAACTTTATGGAATAGATCTTTACGATGTAGGACTCCTTTTGCTTTATATCGCAACTGCTATGGCTGTATATTCAGCAATAGGTTATATTTTCCATTTTTGGAGAAATTTAAAATGAGCCTACTTTTATGCCTCTTTGCTCTCTTTTTTGGCTCTATTCCTTGGGGATATCTTATCGGCAAATCAAAAGGAATTGACCTGAGAAAAAAAGGTAGTGGCAATATTGGTGCAACAAATGTTTTAAGAACAATCGGTAAAAAGGAAGCCTTAGCAACTCTATTACTTGATATATCCAAAGGCTTTATACCTGTATTGCTTGTCCATTTGTTATATCCAGAGAAAAATCTAATTTTAATGGGAACAGTAGGAGTTCTTGCCATCATAGGTCATTGTTTTAGTCCCTTTCTAAAATTCAAAGGTGGGAAAGGGGTTGCCACTTCCATAGGTGTTATATTAGCCTATACACCATTAGCAGGCATTATTACACTGCTTTTATGGATATTGACCTTTAAATTATTCCGCATTTCCTCTCTTGGAGCTCTTGTTTCCTTTGGTCTTCTTCCTTTAAATGTTTATATACTCAACTATCCTATTGAAGTTAAAGTCTTTTCTCTATTGATCATGCTAATCATTTATTTAAGGCATGCAGCAAATATTAAAAGATTGTTAAAAGGGTCTGAACCTAAGATAGGAGATAATAAATGAAAAGATGCGTTGTGTTGTTAAGCGGTGGAATTGATTCCTCCACAACTCTTGCTATAGCTAAAGATGAAGGATATGAATGCTATGCTATGTCCTTTGATTATGGACAGAGGCACAAAATTGAACTTCTGAGCGCAAAGAAAATTGCCCAGAATATGGGAGTAAAGGAACATCTAATCATATCCTTTGACATGAATAAAATCGGAGGCTCTGCTCTTACAACGGAAACTGAGGTGCCAAAGGGCGAAGTTGAGGGAATTCCAATAACCTATGTTCCTGCCAGAAATACTATTTTTTTGAGCTTCGCTTTAGCATGGGCTGAAGTTCTTATGTGTCCAAGTATTTTCATTGGTGCCAATATAATGGACTATTCTGGCTATCCTGACTGTAGGCCTGAATATCTTTATGCCTTTGAGGAAATGGCTAATCTTGCAACTAAAGTGGCAGTAGAAGGTAAAATTAGATTTAAAATTGAAGCCCCTCTTCTTTATCTAACAAAATCTGAAATAATCAAGAGAGGACTTGCCTTAGGTTTTGATTATTCTAATACATGGAGTTGTTATGACCCACAGGGCAACCATGAAGCTCCTACTCCCTGTCTTAAGTGCCCAAGTTGCCTTTATCGATTAAAGGGCTTCGAAGAAGCTGGCATAAAGGATCCCTTACTCAGATGATTACTCTAAGACTACATACAAATGTAATGAAAAAAATAATACTTAGTGCTATAAAAGCAAATAGAGGTCAATATACTTATGAGGAACTTGTAATTGACGGTCAAAAAATACTCAACATGATGAGAGATGTAGGCTGTAAGATCACAATCAAAGGACATGAAAACCTTAAAAATCTTCAACCACCTTGTGTATTCATAGCAAACCATATGAGCACTCTTGAAACCCTTGTATTGCCAGGAGTGATCGGGAAAGAGTTCAAAGTTACCTTTGTGGTAAAAAAATCCTTACTTAAGTATCCTTTCTTCGGCAAAATTTTATCTGCATTAAATCCTATTCCTGTGGGAAGAAAAAATCCAAAGGAAGATTACAAAGTAGTAATGCAGGAGGGTGTTAAGAGACTTAAAGAAGGGATTTCTATAATTATTTTTCCTCAGGCAACAAGAGAACTTGTTTTTGACCCTTCTAAGTTTAATACTTTGGGAGTCAAGCTTGCGAAAAAAGCTTCTGTACCAGCAGTTCCAGTGGCTTTGAGAACCGATGCATGGGGTATAGGTAAAGTGATAAAGGACTTCGGTAAAATTGACCCTTCAAAACCTATATGCTTCTTCATAGGAAAGCCTCTGTACATTGAGGATAAAGGGTTGAAAGAACATCTTCAAATCGTTGAGTTTATAAAGCATACTTTAAGAAAATGTTATAATTAAGTATGTTTTACGCTGACCTTCACATTCACTCCAAATTTTCAAGAGCAACAAGCAAAGACATGAATCTTGAAACCATTGAGCAGTGGGCTCAGATAAAGGGAATTAAACTAATAGGCACCGGTGATTTTACTCATCCCCAATGGCTTAAGGAAATAGAAACAAAACTCGATGATGAAAGCAATGGTTTATTTACATTGAAAAAAAAATATAAAAAAGAAGTTCCCGAATCTTGCAGAGAGAGGGTTTTTTTTATTCTTTCCTCTGAAATAAGCTGTATCTATCAAAAAAATGGCAAATTAAGAAAAATTCATTTAATAATTTTATCCCCCTCTTTAAAAGATGTTACTAAAATAAATCTTGCCTTAACTCAAATAGGCAGTCTTCTTTCTGATGGAAGACCAATTCTTGGAGTTGATGCAAAAGAATTAACGAAAATTGTACTTGAACTAAGCCCTGACTCATTAGTAATCCCTGCCCATGCTTGGACTCCTCATTTTTCAATTTTTGGCTCCCAATCAGGTTTTGATAGCATTGAAGAATGCTTTGAAGAATTAACCCCCTACATTTACGCTATTGAAACAGGTTTAAGCTCAGACCCAAGGATGAACTGGAGACTAAGCAAACTTGATAAAATAATTCTCATATCTAACTCTGATGCCCATTCACCAGCTAAAATAGGAAGAGAGGCGAATATTTTTGATACGGAAATGAGCTACAGAGGAATAACTGAGGCAATTAAAACAGGTAAAGGATTCCTTGGTACAGTGGAGTTTTTTCCTGAAGAGGGGAAGTATCACTATGATGGTCATAGAGCTTGCGGCATAAGGCTCTCACCAAGGGAGACTATAAAAAGGAACTATCTATGCCCCGTGTGTGGGAAAAAAGTCACTGTTGGGGTTATGCATAGAGTAGAAATACTCGCAGATCGTGAAGAGGGTAGCAAACCTCCTCAGGCACTCCCCTTTAAGTCAATTATACCACTTCATGAGATGATTGCAGAGATTAATAAAAGCTCAACTCAAAGTAAAAGTGTATCAAATCTTTACCTTAAAGCTATTCACAATTTAGGCAGCGAATACAGTATACTTTTAACCAAAGACCTAAAGGAAATAGAGAGATTTAATGAACTTCTTGCAGAGGCAGTTGATAGAATGAGGAAAGGTAAAATTGCCGTTGAGCCAGGCTATGACGGAGAATACGGAAGGATAAAAGTTTTTGGTGAGCCCTTAGAACCCACCATTAAAGGGCAGGCATTACTTTTTTAGATGAATATAAACAAAAATCAAAAATTAGCCGTAGAAAGTTCAGATAAATATCTATGTGTTTTAGCAGGTCCGGGGACAGGGAAAACCCTTACCATTACCGCAAAAATAATCCATCTCCTAAAAAAAGGATTAGAACCTGAAGAAATAGCTGCTCTAACTTTTACTCAAAAGGCAGCCCTTGAAATGAGAGAAAGAGTCCTAAGACATCTCGAAAGGAAAGAAGACTTACCATTTATTGGCACTTTTCATCTTTTATGCATAAGACTTCTAAGAGAATTTCTTCCCGAAAAGGAAAAACATTTTCAACTATGCACAAAAACAAAACAAAAGGAAATAATCCATAGTCTCGGCGAAAAAAATGCTGATAGAATTATTGAAAAAATATCAAAATTTAAAAACAGGGGATTATCTTTAGATGATAAAACCTATTCAATATATGAAAATTATGAGGCAAGAAAAAAAGAGCTTAATCTTCTTGACTTTGATGACCTATTGATTAAAACTCTTGAAATGCTAAGACAAGGGGAAATTCCCCAATTTTTTAATCACATTATTGTCGATGAATTTCAAGACATAAACAAGATTCAGTATGAAATCATAAAGAGACTTTTAAAAAAAGAAGGATCTCTTTCAGTTTTTGGTGATCCAGACCAGGCAATATATTCATTTAGAGGTTCTGAAATAGACCTCTTTTTAAATTTACCTAAAGACTTTAAAAACCTTATTCTTCTGAATCTTTCCACTAACTATCGTTCTCAGGCAAATATAGTTGCTGCATCAAATAAGTTTATTACAGCAAATACAAAAAGATTTTCAAAAAGAATTGAACCCACAAAAGCTTCTACAAGTCCAGTAGTTTTAATTGAAGTGGGAGACGAATATGAAGAGACAAGAATTATTCTCAAAGAGATAAAAAAAAGGCTTGGAGCAACTGATTTTACAGAATTATATAGCAATAAGGAAGAAACACATTACAGTTACAGCAGTTTTGCTATTCTTGCAAGGACAAACATACAGTTGAAAATCATCAAGGAACAATTAATAAAAGAGGGTATTCCTATAAAAACAATAAAAAAAGATGCCGACACATGGATAGATCGTTTTATAAAAGATTTTTCTTCTTTCTTATCAAAGCAAACCATATCAAAAAAACTGGTAAAATCTATCCCTTTATACGAATTTTTAGAATTCTCAGGTATTTTTGAAAGTTTACATGAATATGAATCACAGATAATTCGAAATATAGCATTAAGTTATAAAAAAGGAACTATAATTGAACAAATTCAAGCATTTTTAGATGAACTTCATGGCATGACTTCTTTTGACCTATTCCCAGAAGCCCTTAATGCTGTGAGTTTACTTACTCTTCACAGTGCAAAAGGACTCGAATTCCCTATAGTGTTTATTGCAGGGGTTGAAGAGGGACTTATACCTTACACACTATCCTCTGAGTGGGATATAGAAGAAGAAAGAAGACTTTTCTATGTAGGAATGACCCGAGCTATGGATGAATTGATACTTCTCCATGCAAGAAGTAGATTCATAAATGGAAAAAGGATATCTCTTCCTATCTCCTCTTTTTTAAAGGAAATCCCGGAAGAATATTTAGAAATAAAGAAAATCCGTCCCAAAAAGGACGGATTTTCCCAGAAAGACCTTTTTTAAGCTTCAATCTTAGTTCCAAGGAGTTCAAGAAATTTCCTTATCCATTCAGGATGAGCTGGCCATGCAGGAGCAGTAACAATATTTCCATCCACACAGGCATTTGAATAAGTAGCATTAACATCACACCATTTTCCTCCTGCAAGTAAAATTTCAGCTTTTACTGCAGGATAGGCAGTAAGTGTTCTGCCTTTTATCACATCAGCAGCAGTAAGTAGCTGTATCCCATGACAAATAGCAGCCACAGGTTTACCAGAGGTAACAAAATATTTTACTAATTCAAGCACTTTTTCATTAAGCCTCAAGTATTCAGGAGCCCTTCCTCCAGGGATAACAAGAGCATCATATTTTTTAGGATCAATTTTGTCAAAATTAGCGTTAATCATAAAATTATGTCCTCTTTTTTCTGTATAAGTCTGATCACCTTCAAAATCATGAACTGCTGTTTTAACCGTATCTCCTGCTTTTTTGCCAGGACATATTGCATGAACAGTATGTCCTACCATTTTAAGCATCTGAAAAGGAACCATTGCCTCGTAATCCTCAACAAAATCTCCTACAAGCATCAAAATTTTCTTTGCCATGCTACACCTCCATAGGAATTTATTAAATTATAACGTATTTTATGTTAAGATATTTTTGTTTTATATGAAATTTATCGATAAAATTCAGAAAAATATTTATGATTTACAAAACTTTTATCTAATTTGTATAAATTCCCTAATAAAACTTTTCAAAAAACCTTTTTATCTCGATGACACAGTAGAACAGATGGAATATGCAGGTGCCTCTTCAGTTTTTATTGTTTCCTTGGTATGTCTTTTTGTTGGTATGGCATTGAGTCTGCAGTTAAGTGCAGAACTCAGCGGACTCGGTTTAAAAATGTATACAGGCAAAATTGTAGGCATAGCTGTCATAAGAGAGATTGGTCCTTTAGTAACAGCATTGGTATTCATCGGCAGAGTAGGAGCAGGACAGGCTGCTGAGATAGGTTCAATGATACTTGGACACCAAATAGATACACTAAGAGTATATGGAATTGATCCAATTAAAAAAGTGGTAATTCCGAGAGTAATTGCCTCTGTTATTATGTTGCCCTGTTTAACAATCATTGGAGATTTAATATGTCTTTTTGGTGGCTATTATATTGCAGTTTTTGTAAGTAATCAAAGTGGTTCCTTTTACTGGTCAAGTATAATCAAAGAACTTACCTTTGAGAATGTTTTTTCAGGTTCAATAAAGCCTTTTATTTTTGGTTACCTAATTTCATGTATAAGCTGTTTTTATGGTCTAACGACACGAGGTGGAGCAAAAGGACTAAGAACATCAACAACAAAAGCGGTTGTCACATCAATAGTGGTTGTAATTGCTACAGATTTTGTGCTTACAAGAATACTTCTTTATGCATTAGGATTTAGCTTATGATAGTCTTTGATAATGTGTGGTTTTCTTATGGAGATAGAGAAGTTCTCAAAGGAGTAAGTTTTTCTGCAAATTTTAATGAACGTATAGCAGTTCTTGGTGAAAGCGGAGGGGGTAAAACAACAATTTTAAAACTTATTTTAGGATTGATTTTACCAGATAAAGGGAAAATAATTATTGATGGAATAGATATAACCAAATTAGATGAAGAGGAATTAATCCCAGTAAGAAGAAAATTCAGTATAGTATTTCAAGAAGGAGCACTCTTTGACTCCCTGCCTGTTAAGGAAAATGTAGCCTTTTTCATGAGAGAAATTTTAAAACTCCCTGAGGAGCAAATTTATAAAAGAGTAAGCGAGCTACTCAAAAGAGTTGGAGTAACAGATGCAGAGGAACTTATGCCAGAAGAGCTAAGTGGTGGAATGCACAGAAGAGTAGCAATTGCAAGAGCACTTGCATCAGGAAAAACAAAGATGTTCCTCTATGACGAACCAACTGCAGGACTTGACCCAATAAACTCTGAAAGAATAATGTCACTTATAGAAGATTTAGCAAATAAAGAAAACATAGGTTTTATGATAATAACCCATGTGGTGTATGTGGCATGGCAACTTTGCAATAGATTTATCTTCATCAAAGAGGGCAGTATTTTATTTGATGGGAATAAAAAAGAGCTAATTTTAACTGAAATACCTGCTGTGAAGGATTTCATCAAGGAATTGTTTTTCAAGGTTGAAGGATAATTTTACTCCATAAAGAATAGCCATATTTTACCTTTTTGATTTAAAATAAAAAATTAATCTTTAAAATCGGAGGTGGGAGATGAAATATGTAAAGGGACTTAAATGCAGGGAGTGTGGAAGAGAATACCCTGTTGAGCCCATATATGTTTGTGAATTCTGTTTCGGACCATTAGAGGCAATTTATGATTATGGAAAGATAAAAAGAGCCTTAACAAGAAAAACTATAGAAAAAAGACCAAAAACACTATGGAG
>FQKF010082136.1_pt1 | contig 11320 bp, 7 predicted proteins | sample 1504521 | NCBI WGS metagenome assembly FQKF01 (sample SAMEA4475357, study PRJEB15587) | soil metagenome | biome: Soil; feature: Field | place: India | collected 2015-03-11 | depth 0 m
GCTATATGTTTTTAGCTTGTGGACTTGTAGCCTATGGTGCAGGAATTTTTCATCTTTACACTCATGCATTCTTTAAAGCTCTTCTTTTTCTATGTGCAGGTAGCGTAATGCATGCAATGGCAGGAGAGCTTGATATTTATAAAATGGGTGGACTTAGAAAATATATGCCTATAACTTATGGAACCTTTTTAATTGCAGCACTCACTATTTCTGGAGTTCCAGGATTATCTGGATTTTTTAGTAAAGATGAAATCCTATGGTTTGCCTATTCATCTCCTAAAGGATACGGTAAAATTTTGTGGTTACTCGGTACCATAACAGCTACTCTTACAGCCTTTTACACCTTTAGAATTCTTTTTGTAGCCTTTCATGGAAAATTCAAGGGTGACAGAGAAGTGCTTAATCAACTTCATGAATCACCGAAGGTTATGACCTATCCTCTTATTATTCTTGCATTACTATCAATAGTTGCAGGATATTTCTCTGTATCCCATTTTATAAAACCTGTTGTAGGAGAGGCAGTCTCAGCCTTACCCCATGAAGAGGAAAAAATTGTAATGGCTATATCTATTCTCGCTGCCCTGTCAGGAATTTTCTTTGCTTTTTACATGTATGTGCTTAAACCTCAAGTGACGGAAATTCTTTATATAAGATTTCAGAAGGTTTACAAAATACTATGGAATAAATACTATTTTGATGAACTATATAATTATCTCTTTGTTAAGCCAACTTTATGGATTTCAAGAATAATGGTTGAAAAATTTACAGATAGAAAGATAATTGAAGGAATTGTTAATGGAATTCCAAGGCTTTGCTATTTTGCTGGAGAGAAACTAAGGAATTTACAGACAGGATACTTGCAGCACTATGCAATTTTGATGATTATAGGAGTTTGTATCATTTTATTCATAATTTTAAGCACATGAGGTAAGGGATGCATTCACAACAGGAAGGACTAAATGATTACAGAGGTGAATTAAGGAAAAATTTGCTTATATCAGTTTTGGTTTCTATTTTATTTGGCGTTTTAATAATAGCTTTAGGAGGATGGGCAAATAGTATTAAGTATCCCATTCTTTCCACGCTGATTTTCTTTCCTATAGTTGGCTCTTTAGTGATTCTTTTTATAAATAGGCAGAATGAGGAATTAATAAAAATTGCTACATTAATCATTTCAATTGTAGAGTTTATACTCAGTATTCCTCTTTATTTTTCTTTTGATAAAACTATTACGAAGATGCAGTTCACAGAAGAGTATTTATGGATACCTCGATGGGGAATAAAATATTCTCTCGGAGTTGATGGTATAAGTGTTCTTTTTATTCTACTAAGCAGTCTTCTTACTATTCTTTGCGTACTTGTATCATGGAGGGAAATAAATAAAAAGATAAAGGAATTTTATATTTCACTGCTTCTTACTCATTCAGCAATGATTGGTGTTTTCATGAGTTTGGATATTTTCCTTTTTTATATTTTCTGGGAGGCAATGCTTATTCCCATGTACCTAATTGTTGGAGTATGGGGGGGCCCAAATCGCATATATGCAGCCATAAAATTCTTCCTCTATACATTTATAGGCAGTCTATTAATGCTAATTGGAATAATAGTTCTTTATATTCACACAGGAACATCTGACATATTAAAACTTGCTCAGTTTTCCTATCCCTATAAGATGCAACTTTGGCTTTTCTGGGCTTTTTTAGCTGCTTTTGCAGTAAAAGTTCCTATGTGGCCCGTTCATACATGGTTACCCGATGCTCATACAGAAGCGCCCACTGCTGGTAGTGTTGTTCTTGCAGGAATATTAATAAAGATGGGAGCTTACGGTTTTCTCAGATTTAATTTGCCTATGTTTCCTGAGGCAACAGTTGCCATGAAACCTTTGATGTTGATTCTTTCAGTCATTGCAATAATTTATGGTGCTTTAATATGTTTAGTTCAGACTGATTTGAAGCGCCTCATTGCCTATAGTTCAGTAAGTCACATGGGTTTTGTTACTTTGGGTATTTTTGCTTTAAATCATCAGGGCATTCAAGGCGGTATTTTACAGATGATTAATCATGGCATTGTGACAGGTGCTTTGTTTTTGTGCGTAGGAATAGTGTATCAGAGAACTCATACGAGAGAAATAGCTAAATATGGAGGAGTTGCTACAGTAATGCCTCTGTATTCAGCCCTTTTTATGCTTTTTACCCTTGCTTCTATAGGGCTTCCGGGAACAAATGGCTTTGTTGGTGAGTTTTTAATTTTACTTGGAGCTTTTAAATCTTGGAAACTAATGAGTATACTTGGAGCTATTGCTTTAGTGATAGGCGCAGCCTATATGTTATGGCTATATCAGAAAGTATTTTTTGAAAATACAGGTAATTATATAACAGAGCATATAACTGGTTATGGCGATTTAAACTCAAGAGAAATAATAACTCTATTACCCCTTGTTTTTGCTGTACTATGGATTGGTTTTTATCCTTTGCCAATTTTAAGTTTTATGGATTTATCAGTAAAGGAACTTCTTAATCATTTCAATTCTGTCATAGGAGCCATGAAATGAATATTCCTCAGATTCCTTTAGATTTTAATGCTTTAATTCCTGAAATTGCACTCACATCCTTCGCCTCTCTGATACTCTTACTCTCTTTGTTAAAAATAAATAAATCCCTATTAGTGTGGACATCTGTAATATTTCTTGTTTCCTTGATCCCACTAATTCCTCTTTTTGAAGGGAAGGCTTTTGGAGAATTCTTTTTAAATGATTTTTTAGCCATTTATCTAAAAATTACTATAATATTAGGAGCACTTATTTCTATATTACTAATTGCCTCTTATCTTAAAAGTAGATTTATATTAGTTAAAGAATCAATTGCCTTAATATTGTTTGCCTCTCTTGGAATGATGCTTCTTATTTCTGCTCGCGAACTTATGAGCTTTTTTGTATCCCTTGAACTTATGTCTTTAAGTCTTTATTCTCTTGTAGCCTTGAGAAAATATGACAGGAGAGCCAATGAAGCAGCAATAAAATACTTCATGCTTGGTGGACTCTCTACGGTTATAATGCTTTTTGGTATAGCCTTACTATATGGAGCTACGAAATCTACAGATTTTATCTTTATAATTCAATCTGTTTATGCAAACTCTGGACTTTCAATGGCGGGTTTAAGTCTTTTTATTGTAGGTTTGTGTTTTAAAATAGCTCTTGTACCTTTTCATATGTGGTCTCCCGATGTATATGAAGGAGCCCCCACACCTGTTACTGCTTTTATTTCTACTGTGCCGAAGGTCGCAGTGCTTGGCGCTTTTGGTAGAATCTTGATTGAGATTTTTCAAAATTATCATGTCCAGTGGAGTAGTTTCCTAATAGTTTTAGCAGTTCTTACGATAATAATAGGAAATATTCTCGCCCTTCCTCAGAAAAATATAAAAAGAATGCTTGCCTATTCCAGTATCGCTCATGCAGGTTATATTGTCTTAGGCTTAATTGCTGGGACAAAGGAAGGTTTAAACTCCGTTGTTACCTATATGCTTGTATATACATTCATGAATATTGGAGCCTTTGCAGTAGTAATTGCTCTAAATGAAGAGGAAATAGAGAATTACAAGGGCCTGCATAAATTCCATCCTGTTCTTGCTCTTTCAATGCTAATTTTTATGTTTTCCCTCACAGGGGTACCACCTACAGCAGGTTTTATAGTTAAATTTAATATATTCCTTCAGGCAATAAAGGCAGGATATACATGGCTTGTTATCATAGCTGTTTTATTTACTGTCGTATCAGCTTATTATTATTTGAGGATTGTTATGAATATGTATATGAAAGAGCCTATAAAATCAATTAAGTCCTTTAATCATAAAGAAGTTGAGATTTCTATACTGATCTGTGCCTTAGGAGTTTTAATCTTAGGAATTTTACCAGTTTATCTAATCTAATTATTATCTCTTCCATACTTGTAGTATGCAGAGCAGCTTCCTTCAGAGCTTACCATACAAGCACCGATAGGATTTTCTGGAGTGCATACTTTAGCAAAAAGAGGGCATTCAGGTGGAATTTTAACTCCTCTCAGGACAAGTCCACACTTACAGCCTCTTGGTTCTATCGATTTTATTTCGGGTATATTAAATGCAACTTCTACATCTCTATGAGAAAATTCTCTTTTTAATTTTAAGCCGCTTTTAGGAATTACACCTATTCCTCGCCAGTTGCTATTGCAAGGCTCAAAAAAGCGGTATAAAAATTCCATGGCCTTTGGATTCCCTTCTGGTCTAACAGCATCTCTGTACTGAATTTCAACCTTTGGTTCTCTTTGTAGAATTTGATTTAAAAGCATAGCTATTGCATTTAAAATATCATCAGCATCAAACCCGGTTATTACGCAGGCCTTTTTATATCTCAACGGGATAAATTCATAGATTTTACTGCCAGTTATAGTGCTTACATGACCTGGAAGAATGAAGCCGTCAAGTTTTAATTCCTCTGTATTAACTAATAGTTCCAGAGCAGGAGGAACTAATTTGTGCACTGAATAAATATAAAAATTAGGCACTCCTTTCCTTTCAGACTCATAAATTGTTGCAGCTATCAAAGGAGAGGTCGTTTCAAAACCCACAGCAAAGAAAACCACTTTTTTATCTTGATTTTGTTCTGCTATTTTAAGAGCCTCTAAGGGAGAATATAACATCTTTATATTAGCACCTTCAGCTTTTGCACTATAAAGAGAACCATTGCTTCCAGGAACTCTCATCATATCTCCGAAGGTAGTAAGAATAACATCAGTTTGTTTTGCTATATATAGCATTTTATCAATATCCTCTATTGGTGTAACACATACAGGACATCCAGGACCGCTTAGTAGTTTAATATTTTTAGGAATTAGGCTTCTTATACCGTGTCTGAATATGGATACAGTATGTGTACCACAGACTTCCATAAGGTTTATCTGTCTTTCAATTTTTTGAGCAAGTTTATTTATGAGTCTTATTATTTCTTCCAACTTCTCCTCCTACTATAGATTTGCTCTGCCTATAGTTTTATCATAGCACATTGGGAATTTTTTCTTGAATAAAGCCTCTTTTCTGGTTTAACATACAGATATGGTAAAAATTCTTGAAAAGATTTTCGGCACAAAAAATGAACGAGAACTTAAAAGATACTTCAAAATAGTTGATGAAATAAACTTCTATGAGTCTGAGATTTCCAAACTTTCCAATGAACAACTTAGTGCTAAAACAGAGGAATTTAAAGAAAGACTTCTAAAGGGAGAAAATCTTGATGACATCTTAAATGAAGCTTTTGCAGTGGTAAGAGAAGTGGCGAAAAGAACTCTTGGGATGAGGCATTTCGATGTACAGCTTGTTGGCGGAATTGTGCTTCATGAAGGCAAAATTGCAGAGATGAAGACAGGTGAAGGTAAAACCCTCGTTGCAACTTTATCAGCTTATTTAAACGCCCTCGAGGGCAAAGGTGTTCATGTGGTAACTGTTAATGATTATCTTGCTCGCAGAGATGTGCAGTGGATGGGTAAAATATATAATTTTCTTGGACTATCAGTTGGTGTAATTCAGCATGATGCCTCTTTCCTCTATGATCCTCAGTATAGAGTTTCAGATAAGAGATTTGATAGGCTCCGTCCATGTTCGAAGAAGGAAGCCTATCTTGCAGATATAACTTATGGTACAAATAACGAGTTTGGTTTTGATTATCTTAGGGATAATATGCGTTATAGCCTCGATGAGCTATGCCAGAGGGAACTGAATTATGCTATAGTTGATGAGGTTGATAGCATTCTTATTGACGAAGCAAGAACCCCTCTCATAATCTCAGGTCCTTCTGAGGAATCCACAGAAATTTATTATGCAGTAAATAAAATAGTTAAATATCTTAAACCAGAAGAAGATTTTAAACTTGATGAAAAGCTTAAAAGTATTGTTCTTACAGAACAGGGCTCTCAGAAGTCTGAAAAGCTTCTTAGTATAAATAATCTCTACGATCCATCCAATATTCAGGTTGTCCACCATATAAATCAGGCAATTAGAGCTCATTATTTCTTTAAAAAAGATGTTGATTATGTTGTCAAGGATGGGAAAATTCTTATAGTTGATGAGTTTACCGGAAGGCTTTTGCCAGGAAGACGCTGGTCTGACGGACTCCATCAGGCAATTGAGGCAAAAGAGGGACTTAAGATAGAGGCTGAAAACCAGACTCTTGCAACAATAACTTTTCAGAATTATTTCAGAATGTACAAAAAGCTTGCTGGTATGACAGGGACTGCTGATACAGAGGCATCAGAGTTTGCAGAGATATACAATCTTGAGGTTGTAGTAATTCCTACCCATAAACCCATGATAAGAGAGGATTATCCAGATGCCGTATACAAGACAGAGAAGGCAAAATTTGAGGCAGTTGTTAGAGAAATAGAGGATTGTTACAATATGGGAAGACCTGTTCTTGTGGGTACTACCTCTATTGAAAAGTCAGAACTTATAAGCAAGATGCTTAAGAAAAAGGGAATCCCCCACAGTGTACTAAATGCTAAATATCATGACAAAGAAGCTGAAATTATTGCTCAGGCAGGAAGAGTTGGTGCTATAACAATTGCTACAAACATGGCTGGAAGAGGAACAGATATTCTTCTTGGTGGTAATCCAGAATTTCTTGCAAGAGAGATGCTTGCAGGAAAAGACTACTCGGAAGAAGAATATGAAAAGACTTTAGAAAAAGCCAAAGAAATCTGCAGGCAAGAACATGAAAAGGTTGTCTCTTTAGGTGGACTTCACATAATTGGAACAGAAAGGCATGAATCAAGAAGAATTGACAATCAGTTAAGGGGTAGGGCAGGAAGGCAAGGTGATCCAGGTTCATCAAGATTTTATCTGTCTTTGGAAGATGAACTGTTAAGGCTTTTTGGGGGCGAAAGATTACAAAGCCTAATGCATTTTTTAAAAATAGAAGATGACACCCCTATTGAAAATAAGATGGTATCAAAAGCTATTGAGAATGCTCAAAAAAGAGTTGAAGCCCATAATTTTGATATAAGAAAGCATTTACTTAAGTATGACGATGTAATGAATAGTCAGAGAAAGGAAATTTATTCATTTAGAAAAGAAGTGCTTGAAAGTGATTCATTAAAAGATAAAGTTTTTGAGCTTCTTGAGATAGAAATTGATGAAATGGTTGATTTCTATATCTCTCAAGAAGAGGATGGAATAAAAAAGCTAAAAGAACATGTAAAGGCAAGATTTGATGTAGACTTAGACTTAGAGAATAAATCAAAGGATGAGATAAAAAGTTATCTTCTTGAACAACTTAAAGAAACCTATGAACTAAAAGAAGAAAAAATTGGCACAAACTTAATGAGAGACGTAGAAAAGATGGTATTTCTACATGTAATAGACACGAAATGGAAAGACCATCTTTTAGGCATTGACCATATAAAGGAAGGCATTGGGCTAAGAGGTTATGCGCAAAAAGATCCTCTTGTGGAATATAAAAAGGAAGCTTTTGAGCTCTTTGAGGAGATGTCAAGAAACGTTATATCTGAGATACTTACAAGATTATTTAAAATTCAGGTTAGAGAAGAAAGCCAGGTGAAAGTTGCTAAGAGACCTCATATAAGTAGAAGTGACGGGGATTCATCAGCAGAGCCTATAAAGAAACCTGACAAAATCGGAAGAAATGACCCTTGTCCTTGCGGAAGTGGTAAAAAATATAAAAAATGCTGCGGTAAAACAGGTTAATCTTTTATTTCAATAGGTTTGTCTCTTTCAGCATCAACAATACATAAAAAACCAAAAGGCTCTTTGTATGGATTTGAAAGCTGGTGTATTTCATTGGGGGCAATGTAAGCTATATCAAGATAATTTAATACTTTATATTTATTGCCTAATCTGAGTTTGCCCTTACCTTTCAAGCATATAACAACATGAGCATGTTTATGATATTCAAGAGAAGAACACCCTCCCTGCGCTATTTCAAAATATCTTACTTCAAACTTAATGGAACTACTTGAGATAAGCGGAAACCTTTCAATTAAAGCCCAATTTTTAGATTTATCTTTATAAGGTATGCTTTTTATGCCTTTCCATTGATTGTTTTTAAATCTTATAATTTTGTTTTTTGATAAGATTTTTTTATTTTGAATATTACAAAAATTGTTTTGATTTTTTGTCTTTTCCATGTTATATAATTATAAATCAAAATCAGAAATAATAAAACTTTAAATAAAAAGGGAGGGGATAATGTTTAAAAAGTTATTGAATTTTTTAAATTCCTTTTCATTGAGTAAAAGAGTATTTGTTCTTACAGTTGTTTCAATCATTATTGTTTATTCTTTTGTTGCAATTGTTATTTATCTACAAACAAAATCAAAAATTGAGCATTACAACATTGAAGCATTAAAAAGAGAAGTAGGACTTATTAAAGAGCAGATTAGCTGTTTTGATGAATCTGCAAAAGATTCTGCGGAAAAATTTATGAAGATATTTCAAAGCATGGCACCGGGAATAAAACCAAACAATGATGTGTGTGACAGGTTCACTTCAATGACAGGTGGTTCAGTAGCAACAATTTTTGAGAAAAAGGGAGATGATTTTTTGAGAATTGCTACATCTCTGAAAAAAGAAGATGGTACAAGAGCGGTAGGAACAACCCTTGACAGAAATCATCCGGCTTATCCTCTGCTTCTTAAGGGTGAAATTTATGTTGGTAAGGCAACTCTTTTTGGGAAGGATTACATGACCAAATATGTGCCAGTTAAAGACTCTTCAGGAAGTGTTGTAGGTGTGTATTTTATAGGTTTTGATATATCAAAAACAATGAAACATCTTAAAGATTTTATTCGTTCTATTAAAGTCGGTAAGACAGGATATATGTATGTTCTTGATACATCTGAAAAAAATAAAGGCACACTTATTGTTCATCCTGCTTTGGAAGGGAAGAACATTATTGATAGTAAAGATGCTAAGGGAAGAGAGTTTATAAAAGAAATAATTGAGAAAAAGGAAGGTTTAATATTTTACCCTTGGAAAAATCCAAATGAAAACTCTGCAAGAGATAAGGTTGTTGCCTATACTCATTATCCTTCTTGGAATTGGATAATTGCCTCAGGTAGTTATATTGAGGAAATTGCAAGTGAGGTAGCAGGGATAAGAAATTTAATGTGGTTAGTAAATATTTTTGGTGCATTTGCGGTTTCGTTACTTATTCTTTTTATTACAAAGAGAGCATTGAACCCCATACCTGACATGGCAAGTAAACTTGAAGAAGTAGCAAAAGGTGATTTTAGTCGTGTTGGGTTTGGTAAAGGCTACAGAAATAGAAAAGACGAGATTGGTCTTATTGCAAGGTCCGTAATAAAGGTTGAGGATTTTACACAGGGATTAGTAAGAGAGATTAAAAAATCGATTGGTATGATTCAGGGAGTAATAGGCTCTTTAGAACAAAATATGGAAGATGTAAAGAAAAAGGCAGATATTCAGACATCTCAGGCTCATCAGATGGCAACGGCGGCAGAGGAGATGAGCCAAACAATAACAGATATTGCGAAGAATGCTGCAACAGCCTCTGACCTTGCTACAGAATCACAAAATATCTCTCAAGAAGGTTATGCTCTCAGTGAAAATGCTATGAAAACTGTGCAATCTGCAAATCGCTCAACAGTGGAACTTAAGAAAACAATAGATGCTCTTAATCAGAGGGTTGAAGAAATTGGTGATATTGTCACAGTTATTAAAGATATTGCAGACCAAACCAATCTTCTTGCTTTAAATGCTGCTATTGAGGCTGCAAGAGCAGGAGAGCAAGGTCGTGGTTTTGCAGTTGTTGCCGATGAAGTAAGAAAGCTTGCTGAAAGAACAATAAAAGCAACTGATGAAATAGCGGAAAAAATAACAGCAGTTCAGAGTGAGTCGCATGAAAGTATTAAAAGTATGGATGCTACTTCCCGTGAAGTTGCAGAAGCCCTTAAAGCGTTGAATGAAGTAAAGAAATCTCTAAACAGGATTGCAGATTCATCACAGAAAGTTAAAGACCAGATAACGCAGATTGCTACTGCAACAGAAGAACAATCCTCTGCTTCCGATGAAGTTTCAAGAAATGCTGAACAGACATCTGCACTTTCTCAAGAAGTTAGGGCTACAACTGATGCAGTCGTGAATGAGGTTGGTAATTTAAGTGATGTTATAAGGAAACTTACTGATTTAATAAAAACAGTAAGAGTTTAAATTTATGTAAGGGTGGTAAAAATTTTTTGCCACCCTTACATTTAAGCTATAAAAATTAATAAAATTAAAAAATTTCTTTATTCTATCTGGAAGATTCTTTCGATTTATAACTTATTGTTTTGCCTCTTAATTTCCTTCAAGAATTTTGATAATTTCTATCATATCTTCTGGTAGAGGAGCTTCAATTAATATTTTTTCACCCTTTATGGGATGTATAAATTCTATCTTGTGAGCATGTAACATTTGCCTTGGTATTTTTATTTTACCTCTTTTTAATTCTAAATAAGTTTTTTTACCATAAAGGGGATCACCTAATAGGGGATGTCCTATTGATGAAAAATGAACTCTTATTTGATGTGTTCTTCCAGTTATAATTTTTACTTTTATAAGTGAATAATTATTAAATCTTTTTATTACAATCCATTCGGTGATAGCTTCTTTTGAAGTTCTTGCTTTAGTGGACATTTTTTTTCTATCAGAAGCTGATCTTCCGATGGGAGAGGTAATTTTACCAGAGTCTTTTATTTTTCCATAGACTAATGCAAGATATTCTTTTTTTATTTCTCTTTTTTTAAACATCTCAACAAGCTTGTAGTATGCTTCATCATCCATTGCTATGATCATTACACCCGAGGTATCTTTATCAAGCCTATGGACCACCCCAGGTCTTAGAGGTCCTCCAATAGTTGCAAGTTTTTTGAAATGATAGGCTACGGCATTCATAACAGTTCCATTAGGATGACCTATACAGGGATAAACTACCATTCCAGGCGGTTTTGATATAAGAATTAAAAATTGATCTTCGTATAATATTTGGAGTGGAATATTCTGCGGCATAAGTACATTCATAGCATTATCGCTATTTTTTTGATAATCTGAAATTTCTACTCTATCTTCTTTTTTTAGTTTATAACTTTTATTCTTGAAGGAGTTATTAATTTTAACATGATGTTTTTCAATCATTTCTTGTGCCTTTGATCTGCTAATATTTAGTTTTTCAGCCAAGAATAAGTCAAGTCTTTTATCTTGATCCTCAATGGATATGTAAAATTTCTCACTCATAGATTCAATTTTTTTCTTAAGAACTGACCAGTGTAGGATTTTTCAT
>FQKF010033094.1_pt1 | contig 11312 bp, 4 predicted proteins | sample 1504521 | NCBI WGS metagenome assembly FQKF01 (sample SAMEA4475357, study PRJEB15587) | soil metagenome | biome: Soil; feature: Field | place: India | collected 2015-03-11 | depth 0 m
AGAAGAAATTTCCCAAATGTGACTTTTGGCTATTCAAATTATAAGATCAAAAATGATATTGATCCTTTTTCAACTGACACTATACGACTACAAAATTATCTTAACGATATGACAAACCAATTTTCAATTTCTTCTAATTATGATTTAAGATTGAATATTCTACATCGAATATTTCTAAACATAATAACGAGCAATAAAAAGGATTATACACACAAAAAACTTTCAGCTAGTTTTTTGTCGGTGAATTTTTCTATACAAAATTTTTGGTCAAAAACATTCTCAACTATCCTGGGTACGTCCATTAGTGAATCTAAGTTAGCTTTTTCAAAGTACGAGTACTATTCTCTAAACTTTGGCTCGCGAATAAATTCTTTTAATAATAAACTAAGAACTACACTTTCTGTAAATCCTTATATGGGAGATTTAAAACGAACACTTATAGATTTCATTAATCAATATTATTTTCAACCGAATTTCTCCATGAATTTGAATATTCGATATCTATTTAATGCAAAACCAATTAAAAATGAATCTATTTTGAATTTCTTTGCTCAATATGAATTTTAGTTAGCTTTTGTTTATAGGTTTTACGATCGAGATAGGAAAGGGCTGATTTGAGATAGCTTTTTCTGTTAGTTTTAATTCATCACTCCAATTAATCTTATCCTTAATAGTTTTCAGTTCAAGGAATAACAAATTTTATTTAAATTGAAATTGTTAAGAACCAAAATGAGCAAGAAATGAGAATAGGTATATTAAAAGAAACACATTTTGAAGAAAAAAGAGTTGCTCTTACTCCAGCAGGGGTAAAGGTACTAGTTGATCACGGGCATCAGGTATTTATAGAAAAAGATGCAGGACTTCAAAGTAGATTCACTAATGAAGATTATGAAAAAGTAGGTGCGGGAATTGTCTATTCATCTGATGAAGCGATCAATCGATCAGAGTTAATATTAAAAGTTGCTCCTTTTACCGAAGATGAAGCACAGAAGCTAAATCCAGAACAGACCGTTTTCTCTTTCCTCCATCTTTTTATGAGAAGGAAGATTTTGGAAATTCTTCTTAACAAGAAAATTAATTCTATTGGATTTGAACTTGTTGAAGATACAGAAGGCAGGTTACCAATTTTAAGCGTAATGAGTGAAATAGCTGGTCAAGTCTCAATTCAAATTGCTGCAAGATATCTTGAAAAGAATTTTGATATAAGTAGAGGAATGTTGCTCGGTGGAATTCCTGGCGTAGCTCCTGCTGCAGTAGTCATTTTAGGAGCTGGTACAGTAGGAACAACTGCTGCTCGGGCTGCTCTTGGTATCGGTGCTCAAGTTATCATTCTTGATAAAGATTTAAACAAATTGAAGAAAATTGAAGAATTACTCGGGAAATCAGTTACTACAGTTGTTTTAAATCCATACACAATTGAGCGAGCTGTAAAATTTGCAGATGTATTGATTGGTGCTGTTTTAATAAAAGGTGAGAAAACACCCCATTTGGTTACTGAGAATATGGTTAAATCGATGAAACCAGGTTCAGTATTAATTGATGTCTCGATAGATCAAGGAGGATGTGTCGAAACAAGTAGACCAACTACGATTTCTAATCCGGTTTATATACAACATAATGTTATTCATTATTGTGTTCCTAATATTCCAGCGCTTGTTCCTAGAACTGCGAGCTACGGTTTAAATAATGCGATAATTGATTATGTGTTGCAAATAGCAGAAATGGGGCTCGAAGAAGCTTTAAAGGTTAATGTTGGACTTTCTAAAGGAGTATGCACTTTTAATGGAAGTTGTACAAACGAAACTTTGGCAGAACTATTTGATCTGGAATTTAAAAAATTATTTTTCTTCTCAAACAATTAGGGTGGAAAAGAGATGCAGGAAATCTTAAATAAAAATATTAAATCAACTTTCTGGTTACAGAATTACAAATCGAAATTAAGAACTCCGGAAGAAGCTGTAAGAATTGTAAAATCAGGTGATAAGATTGTGATGCATGGTAATTGTGCTTTTCCTATGACACTCATTAATGCTCTTGTTGCTCGGAAAGATGAATTAGAGAATGTTGAAATTCTTCACGCTTTAACTGTTGGTGATTTACCTTATCTTCAACCAGGTATGGAAAAAGCGTTTAGGCACATCTCTTTTTTTATGGGTGCTGCTGCAAGGAAAGCTGTTAATGAAGGAAGAGCTGATTTTGTACCAATTTACCTATATGAATATCCCTTGCTTTTTGCTAAGGGATTGATAAAACCGAATATTGCATTTGTTCATCTTTCACCTCCAGATGAACATGGTTTCTGTAGTTTAGGTGTTGAAGTGGGAATAATCAAAACCGCTGCTGAAAACGCCGATACTATAATTGCTCAAATTAATCCACAAATGCCTCGAGCACTTGGCGATAGTTTTATTCACATAAATAAGTTGTCATATATAGTTGAAGTCGATGAGCCAATTGCCGAATTACCACAAGTGAAAGAAGATATCACTCCTGAGATGATGGAGATTTACATTAAAATTGGTCAAAACATCGCTGATTTAATTGATGATGGTTCTACCATTCAGATGGGAATTGGAGTAATACCAGATTCAGTGGCAAAATTTCTTGATAATAAAAAAGATTTAGGTATTCATTCGGAAATGTTCTCAGATGGAATTATAGATCTTGTTAATAAAGGAATAATCACCAATCGAAGAAAAAAACTTCATGTGGGAAAAACTATTGCAGGATTTGTATTGGGCAGTAGAAAACTTTACGACTACATTGATAATAATCCATCAATTGAATTCCATCCACAAGAATATGTAAATGATCCCTTCGTAATTGCTCAGAATTACAAAATGGTTGCGATAAACTCAGCTCTTGAAGTTGATATTACAGGTCAAGTTTGTTCTGACTCAATTGGTTCAAGGTTGTATTCTGGATTTGGTGGACAGGTTGATTTCATTCGTGGTGCTGCACGGTCGGAAGGTGGTAAACCAATAATTGCGCTTCCATCGACTACGAAAGACTTTAAAATTTCGAGGATTGTTTCTACTTTAAAACCAGGTGCTGGTGTTGTTACTAATCGTGCTGATGTTCATTATGTAGTTACAGAGTATGGTGTTGCTTATTTGCACGGTAAAAGTATTAGGGAAAGAGCACTTCAAATGATTAATATTGCTCATCCAGACTTTAGGGATGAATTAAAATTTTATGCAAAGAAAAATAATTATATATGATAGCAGTAATTGGAGATATCCACGGTTGTTATAATACTTTGAAAGAACTTTATTCACTGATTAAGATAAAATATCCTGATATTGAGGTGTACTCTGTTGGTGATTTAGTTGATAGGGGTAATTTTTCCTGTGAAGTAATTCACTTCTGTTCTTCAAATAATATAAAAGTATGTCTCGGTAATCATGATTACATGTTTCTTCAATACTTTCGAGAACCTTTCTCTCTAATGGCGCGAGCTTGGGTTTACAACGGACATATAGCGACATTGAATTCTTATAAAAATAATCCCAAGAGCCTCGAACCACATCTTGAATATGTTGAACAATTAAAACTTTTTTACAATACAAAAGATGCATTCGTTTGTCATGCAGGAATTTCTAAAGTTTATAAAAGATATTTCAAAGAATATAAGCTTGATGGTAGTCACGATAATTTAATAGAAAAAGTTTTGTCTCAAGACTTAGAAAGCGATGACTCAGTTATCTGGGTTAGAGATGGGTTAATCAATATTGGAAAAATTCAGATAATAGGACATACAAGAAAATTCGAAATAATGCATGATAAAAATGCCAATGTTGTTTATATTGATACTGGTTGTGCTTACGGAAACAAACTAACTTCTGTAATTGTAAACGAAAATGAAATCGTTGATAAAATTCAAATTCAAGTTTTCGATGAAGATATTACTCAATTTTGAAATGCAAAAGATAAAATTCCAACTTTTATCTCCAATGGTTAAATCCTTCCATAAAGTGGAGGAGTATCTTATCGTTTAAATTCTACTGATTTGAATCATTATATTTGAAACAATTTTTGATAAGATACTCTAAATGAAAGCTGTTCACTCGATCAAATACATTCTACCAATTTTATCGTTTGTGTTTCTTGGACATATCATAATTAATTCAGGAAACAAGCAAACCTACAATACATTTGGCGATAAACTCTATCCATCAATTTTTAATTTTTCTAATTTCACAACTCAAGTAACTGGCGATTTTAACTTTGAAAAATCCTTATACGAACAACAGACCAATAATTCTGAATTAAATATTTCAAATTTGATCTCAATTGAAAATTTGAAATCCCAACTGAGTTCTGTTGTTCCTTCAGATACTGATGATGTTGATGAAAAGCTAAAACTTGAAGAAGAAATAAAAAAGATAACTGAACAAGATTTACTACTTTCAGGTGCAAAGGACTCAATTCAAATAATAGACTCTCTTTTAACAATAGACACTTTAGCAATAGATTCAACAGCGAGACTTAAACATTTTCAATATAAGCGGAAAGATTATCCTTATGTTAGTCTATTTGAAAAAAGAAATAATCCATTTTTCCTTAAAGTTCCTGATGCGCTTGTAAGTAGATCTGTTGCTTTAGACTCAACCGGGAAATTTGTAATCGTTAAAGAAACAATAGATGGAAAAGATTGGAAAGTCCGTGCGACAATTCCAATCGAGCAATACATTCAGTTAAGGCTTGCTTACATAAATAGAAGGAATTGGGAAGAATTAGCTTATAAGTATGATGTAAAGTTAGGTAAAAAAGAACTAGGCGATATATTTGCACAAATAACGAACATAGATATTCCAATTCCTACTAATCCTGTCTTAAGCATTTTCGGTCCACCAAAAATCAATCTTAGAATTAATGGTGCAGTTACAATCGATGGAAGTTGGCGAAATGAAAAAACCGAAGGTGTAACAGCATCACTACTAGGAAATGTTAGAAATGAACCAAACTTTAAACAAGATGTTCAGATCAATATTAGCGGAACAATTGGCGATAAGTTAACAATAATGGCAGATTGGAATACTCAAAATACATTTGAGTATGAGAATCAACTCAAGATTAAATATACTGGTTATGCAGACGAAATTGTTCAAAGTGTTGAAGCTGGTAATGTTTCTTTACAAACTTCCCCTTTAGTTGGTGGAGGGGAAGCACTTTTTGGTGTAAAAGCAAGATTTCAACTTGGTCCATTATGGCTAACCGCGATTGCATCACAGAAAAAAGGTGAAGTCAAAGAAAAAGTTCTTTCTGGTGGTGCAGAAGCGCAACAATTTAAAAAACGGGTATATGAGTATTCTACAAATCACTATTTCGTTGATACTATTTATGCTGATACATCTCCTCAATTAAACATCTTTAATAAATATTATGGAAATCCTACTCCAATTCCAGTCGATTACTATCGTATCAAAGATATTGAAGTATGGAAAACGATCACTGGTCTCCCGAATCCGAAAGAAAGAAGAGCTAATGCATACATTCACTTAGATCCAAGACAAAGAAATCAGAATTATCCGGAAAGTCTTAGAGACAATATTGATGCAGTTCCTGGTCAAATTGAAGTGGGAAGATTTATAAAGCTCGATCCATCTGAATACATTGTTCATTATGAAACTGGTTACATAACATTTAAGACACAAATTAACGAAACAGATGCAATTGCGGTTTCTTACAGAATGGAAGCAGATCCTGGAAATGAAAATGATTTCTTTTATGGTGAATTTGTTGCAGATGTACCAGATACTGTTACATTAATTTTAAAATTAATCAAACCAGCAAATCTACAACCACAATATAAAACTGCATGGAAATTACAACTGAGAAATATTTATCCACTTGGAGTGAGGAATGTCAAAAAAGAAAATTTCAGACTTGATATTTTCTACGAAATACCTGGCCAAGAACCGACTAACAATTGGAACGGTATCAGATTTTTGAATGCTTTCGGCCTCGATAAAGTAGATAAAGCAGACAATCCAAATCCTGATGGTGAATTCGATTTTAGACCGGGAATTACTATAAACACAGAAACAGGGGAAGTTATTTTCCCGGTTCTTCAACCATTTGGAAAAAATTTACCTTTTGGTATCCCTGATTCTTTATCATACCAAGATGTTTATGATACTCTTCAAAGCATAGCAAGGCTAAATAGTGCAAGAGATAAATTCGTTATTATGGGCCAGTCATCAGGAACTACTGCGTCAACCTTTAATCTCGGATTTAATATAGTTGAAGGTAGTGTAAGAGTTCGATTAGCCGGAAGAGAACTCGTTCCAAATGTTGATTACATAGTTGATTATAATACAGGTCAACTAATAATTCGAAATGAACAAGCACTCCTTCCAAATGCCGATTTAAGAATATCTTATGAAGAGAATACTTTATTCCAACTAGCCGCTAAATCGTTATTTGGCATTCGTGGTGAAATGGATTTGAGTCAAAGAACGAAACTTGGTTTTTCGATGTTGACTTTGAATCAACAAACTCTTTCAGATAAAGTTAGAGTTGGCGAGGAACCAATTTTAAACTCCATTTATGGAATTGATGCTCAAACTTCATTTGATCTTCCATTCATCACGAACTTTTTGAATAATTTTATATCTACTAGAGAAATGTCGGTCTTCTCAGCTCGAGGCGAAGCTGCATATATCAATCCTGATCCTAATACAAAGAAAAGCACAATTGCAAGTGATAGAGGGCAAAGTGTTGCATACATTGATGACTTTGAAGGCGCAAAACAGATAATGTCAATTGGTGTCAATTACACAAGTTGGAAACCTGCATCTCCTCCAAAAGGTTATCCATTCTCAGATATAGATACTGTAATAATGAAAAGAAAAGCTAAAACATTTTGGTTTAATAGGTTACCGAGTGATGTTCTGGTGCAACAAATTTGGCCTAAGAAAACCGTTGCAAGAGGAAATGAACAAGTAACTGTTTTGGATGTTGTTTACTCTCCTTTTTTGAGAGGAGAATATAACTACTATCCCGATTTAGCTTTTCCCGATTTGAATTGGGGTGGATTAATGAAATTACTTTCTTCGACGGCAAGTAATTTCTTAGATCAAAACATAGAGTTTATTGAATTTTGGGTACTACCTCAAAAGGTTCCGCAAAATGCTAAGCTTTATATTGATGTTGGAAAAATCTCTGAAGATGTAATTCCAAACAAAAAGCTTGATACTGAAGATAAGAACTTTAATGAGTTGATAGATCAAGGAGAAGATGTCGGACTTGACGGAATTCCAGATGATGTCGAAAGACAACTTTATCCCCAATTAGGTGCTGATCCAAGTGGTGATAACTTCTTTTTCAATCTTGGAACACAAAATTATACTGGTATAAATGGTACAGAAGGAAATGCTTCGTTAACTGAAGCAGGTAGATTTCCTGATACTGAAGATTTGAATAGAAATGGTGTTTTGGATGTAATTAATTCTTACTTCCAATACGAGATTCCACTTGATACAAATACTGCTACAAATCCATACATTGTTGGTGGTGGTGTTGAGACACGATGGTATCAATTCAGAATTCCATTGAATGAATTCAAAAAGAAAATTGGAGAACCAAGTTTTACGAACATTGATATGATACGATTGTGGTTCAATGGAATATCTGACTCCATGCATATTAGAATAGCTGAATTTAATCTTGTCGGTAATCAATGGAGAAAAGCAATTAAAGATGATCCAAGAATTAGTCTTTCTGTTGTGAACATTGAAGATAACTCTCCTTACTATTACAGCCCACCTGATGTTGGACGAGAATTAGATCGAACTCAGCAAACAACTGGAACAGAAAGAATTTATAAGAACGAACAATCTCTCGCAATGGGTATTCATAATCTGAAATATAAAGAGTCTGTTTTTGCTGTTAAGGTACTCTATCGTCCTATGGATGTATTCAATTATCGTGAAATGAAACTTTATTATCATGGTGATAAAACTTTGAGAAACGGAGACATCTTAGTTCGTTTTGGAATTGACTCGAACAACTATTATGAATATCGTGAACCAATTCGAGAAGGCTGGCAAAATATTGGAATAAAATTCTCTGAAATTACTGCAATCAAACAAAAAAGAGATTCAATTACACAAATTGTGAAAGTTCCAGTTGATGGTGGACCAGACGGCTCATTCTATTCAATTAGAGGAAATCCGAGTTTAACTCAAATTGGAATGTTTTTAATTGGTGTAACTCACGAAAGAGCTCAAAATCCCTTAGATACTCTTGAATTATTAAATGGTGAATTGTGGATCAATGAATTGAGGTTAATTGGTGCTGATGATCGTGAAGGCTGGGCATACACTACAAGTTTTGCTCTGAATTTCGGTGATTTTATAAGAGTGAATTTCAATTACTCTAGGACCAATCCATTTTTCCACAGACTCGAAGAAAGATTTGGAAGTAGAGTTCTAAGATCAAATTGGGGCTTTTCAGGTAGTATCGATTTCACAAAATTATTTCCATCAGAAATGAAAGGGAGTGCTTTAACATTAAATTATTCAAGAACAGAGCAGATCGATAAACCTCTCTTCCTACCAAATACAGATATTGTCGTTGATGAAGCAGTTGAGCAAAATTATCAAAGATTAATCGAAAAGGGCTTCGACGAACAATCTGCACGTAGAGCTGCTGATGGATTAAAAACGGCATCTCAATCATATTCACAGAACGAAAGTTGGTCTCTTTCTTCAATTAAACTTTTCATCCCTTCTAATTTTTTCTTGATAAAAGATATCTGGAATAACCTTGGTTTTGGATTTAATTTCAGTAGAAGATTTGCAAGGTCACCGCAACTAGAATCACAAAAAGACTGGCAATGGAATTTTGTTGCACAATATTCGTATATGTTTTCTCCTAATAATTATATCCAAGGAAAAGATATTCCAGTAATTGGAGATTTCTTTGAGTTGATTAAAGATATTTCCAATTGGCGATTTTATTATAGTCCCTCAAATATTGGAATGAACTTCAATGTCAGCCGAAATAGAGCAACGAGTGTTTATCGAACAGATCCAAGTAAACCTAATATTCAGAGAGATTTTAGAGCTAATCGTGGATTACAGTTTGGATGGAAATTAACAGATGGTGGTTTTTTAAATCCTGCCATTTCTTACGCAATTGATTTCGGAAGTAGTTATGCTCATCTCGAAACTTATCTAGACTCTGTTAAAACTTCTACAGGCCGAGATAGTGTGTTTGAAATTCAGAGACCTGATAGAGATATTTTCAGAGACATATTTAAATCAAATCTTTTTGGTAGAGATTTTTCTTTTGGACAAAGATTTGAAATAAGGACACAACCAAGATTTCCTTCGTTATTTAATCTTAACAATTACATTTCATTGCAGCTCGGTTATTCGGTTGATTATAGATGGCAAAATAATTTCCAACAAGTTGAGCTCGGTCGTTCTGCAAGTTTTGCAAATAACATCACCACAGGTTTAACAATTCGATGGAAACAAATTTGGGCGCCTCTTTTCGAAGATCAACCTGTGCAAGAAAAACAGCGTGCGCCTCAAGTTGATCCGAGAAATCGAAGGCAAATAAGAGATATTCCCGACGATGCAAAACCAACTGAATATCCAGGAATGTTACAAAATCAACAAACTCAAACTACTTCTGATACTGCGGAGGTAAAGAAACCATCCTCGATCTTACTCCTTTTCACTGCAATTAAAAAAGGCTTTAGATGGCTTTTATTGGATTACGAGAACTTTACCATAAATTTCTCACAAAGAAACTCTTCTATGAATAATGGTCTTGCCGGAATGAATAGTGGTATTACTAACTTTTGGAATTTCTTTACTAAAAATAAAGATGAAAATGGACCGCCAAGATTATATCAACTTGGTTTGAGTACTAATCCCGGTCGAAGAGCAAGAAATGGTAATTTGAGTGATCAAATAACTCAATCTAATTCAATAGATTTAAGAACATCAAGAATGTTGTGGGAAGGAGCAAGAATGGATTTATCATGGAAGTTGAATTGGAGCTTTAATAGAACAACTACAATTCAAACCGACTCACTTGGAAATATTAAGGTTACTAACATTGCTTCATCAGGAACGATTGACCGTTCGTTTATAACTCTTCCACCGTTTTTAATCTTTAGTTTCTTCAAAAATGATATTAAGCGAGTGAATGAACTTTACAATCCAAATGCACCAAATCCAAAAGAAAATCTCGCCGATGCATTTGTTGAAGGTTTTGAAACACTTCCAATTTTTGGAAAACTGCCATTGCTTAAAAAATTCAGTAAATATATTCCTAGACCAAACTGGAATATCACTTGGGATGGATTAGAGAAATTTTCGATATTCAATTCATTCGCAACACGAGTTTCACTTCAACACTCTTATAATTCATCTTTTGCGAGAGCTTGGCGTTTAAATCCAGATGGAATTGAGGAAACACAATCACAAAAAATTTCTTATGGTTTCCAACCTTTAATTGGAATGAATATCACTTTCAAACCTTGGGGTGGTGGCAATTTAGGTGGTCAATTCAAGATTGGTTCAGTTGTGAGTTACGATATGGGAGTGCAATCGAGAAATATCAGCGAAACTTTCTCGAGAGATATTTCATTTTCAATTAATTATACCAAGAGTGGTTTTGATGTACCCTTCCTTGGAATTTCTTTGAAGAATGATTTAAATATTTCAATTTCATATACTCAAATGAGAAATTCTACTGTTGTTTATGATATGCTAAACTTCAAGGAAGGTGGTACTCCACAAGATGGAACAATTAGAACAACACTTGAGCCTAGAATTAGATATGTTATCAGTTCAAGGTTAACTATTGCAATTTACTATCGAAGAGTAAAAGTTGAGCCAGAAGGGGCTTCAAAGATTCCACCAACTACAACTAACGAAGCAGGATTGAATATTAATCTAACGATCTAATTTTCAACCTAAAAATTCGACTAAATATTTTAATTACTTCACATCAAGTTAAAAACTTTATACTATAGACATAAAAAGCCTAATTTGATCTTTCCCTATTAAGATAAATCATAATGGTAAATTCTGTCTATAAAAGAATAATTATAATTTGGATGATTGTGAAACCAAATTAGTTATAATCAGATTTAAAAATTTATTTTAGCTAATTTTTCTCTATACAAGATAAATTCCTTTACTAATTAATTGATTTTAATCTTTCTAATTTCTAATATCGTTCAGATGAGATATAAAGACTTCAGTCGGTTCTATTATTAAAAATAAATTAATAATGCGCTTTCTAAGACGATTTGCGGATAATACCAAAACAACTTCTTTAGCGAT
>FQKF010011152.1_pt1 | contig 11309 bp, 11 predicted proteins | sample 1504521 | NCBI WGS metagenome assembly FQKF01 (sample SAMEA4475357, study PRJEB15587) | soil metagenome | biome: Soil; feature: Field | place: India | collected 2015-03-11 | depth 0 m
TTTTTTGCAAGTGAAGAGAAGAATTAAGCAGTCTGTACTGTTGGGGGCTGGATTAAAGAGCGGGAAGGACGACTCCGGGTATTCGGATTAGCGCCCGCAGAGCCGTTCAGATGCATTACACTTCACTGGCACAAGACACGCAACGCGTCGGGAGAGGATTATACAGAGGGCAGACTGAGCGCCAAAGGCTGCCAAGAGAGCGTAATCCGAGAGGCTGCAGCTTTCTCAGGAAGGATAAAGCTTGCTGCTGCGTCCAAAGAAGGGGAAGGGCAGCAAGTTCGGCGCAATGAAGGGGGAGAGCAGGGTATTATTTAGCGCATAGGCAATGATACGTTAAGGATTTGTCGTTGCGTAAAGATTATGTCAGTGTTTTACCAAAACTGTGCCATCAAAAGCCTCGCGCTGGACACAGAAAAACATTTCATCTGAACAATACCGCCAAGCGGGTAAATTACGCTCACTAAGAAAGTTTTACAGGGATGCACGAGCGTTTCGCCGCTGAACGAGCCAATACTTAACGGCATTCTTCGCATACTGCTGGTACCTGTCGGCTATCCACAACAGCGGGTTATCTGTCCAGCGTTGGGGGTGGAAGTTGAGCATAGCGCGCTTCGGGAACTGACCATTGCGCACGGCGGCAATGATGTCGTACGTGGTGCGGAATGTAAGGCCGAAGTGGTCATCTACCTTATCACGCACGCTGACGGAACGGCCGTCCCAGCGACGCCCAGTGTCGGTGAGGTATAACACCTGGCGGAAGTCAATGTCGAAGTACGGCTCGCCCTCGATGCCGTAGTCCTGGTACCGATAGTGCTTCCATATGTCGCGATTGTCGTAGGGCGAGCGCGGGCTTCCGTGCATGCAAATGGTGCTGACGGGTACAATGCGGCGCAGGCGTTCCAGATGTTGCTCGAAGAGCTGAATAGCCCGGTGTGGGTCGCCTTTGGCGAAGTCCATGTCTTCGTAGTGGTAGCCGACCTCGTGGTTTAGGTCGTAAATGGCCCGAATGACGTTCTCGTCGTAGCTCTGCGGTACCACGCGGAAGTAATAAGTACCTTTAATGCCCTTTTCATGCTGAATTTGGGCAAAGCGCAAGCTGTGCAACTTACGAGCGTCCACATCGTGGCGCAGCAGAATGACGCTGAGTTGAGGCTGTCGGAGGTAATCGCTGAAGGTCTGAAAGGCATATCCGGCCTCCAGAAAGGCATCCAACAACTGGCAGTAGGCAGTCAGGGTGAAGTCTCGCATAGGTAGTCACAGATGAATTTCATGTCGTTACCGACTGGGCGGCCAATGTTTTAGCATAATACTGATAGACGCGCCGCAAGCCCTCCTGCATATAAACACGCGGCTCGTAGCCCAAATGGTGACGTATTTTGAAGATGTCTGCATGCGAGTGCCGCACATCGCCCGGCCGTTCGGAACCGTACACAGGCTGCAAGTCTTTACCGCTGATGCGACGCAGCATGTCCACCACCTGATTGAGGCTTACCTGCTCGCCGCAGGCAACATTGTAGACCTGGTTGAGCGCGCTGCGGTCTTCGGTAAAAAGGGCTAGCTCATTGGCCAGCAGCGCATTTTCCACATAAGTGAAATCGCGAGTGGTGTTGCCGTCGCCATTGATCTTAGGTGGGACGCCGTCCAGAAAGGCTTTGCAAAAAATGGGAATAACGGCAGCATAGGGGTTAGTCGGGTTTTGGCGCGGGCCGAAGATGTTGAAATAGCGCAAGCCGACAAACGGCAACCCGTAGGTACGGGCAAAGACTTCGGCGTATAGTTCGGCGGCGTATTTGCTCACGGCGTAGGGTGACAGGGGCCGTCCGATGCGCTCCTCCACCTTGGGCAGTTCGCGGCTGTCCCCATACGTGCTGGAGGAGAATGCCAGCACGATACGCTCCACACCTTCCTCCTTTGCCGCATGCAGGATGTTGACCGTGCCGCCCACGTTCACCTCGTTGGTGCGCATAGGGTTTTCCAATGAACGCGGCACCGAACCCAACGCCGCCTGGTGGGTTACCTTCGTGATGTCGCGCATGACACGCCGACACGTGTCGTAGTCGCAGATGTCGCCGCGCACGAACTCGTAGCGGGGATGGCTCAGGAACGGCTCCACATTTTCCATGTAGCCGTTTGACAGGTCGTCCACTACGCGCACCAATTCCACGCGCGGGTCTTCTAGAAAGCGCTCGACTAAATTGGAGCCGATGAAGCCGGCGCCGCCGGTTATGAGGAGACAGGTTGCCATAACGGGTCTGCTTGTTTTTGGCCGTTTTTGGTATAGCGACCGATGATGAAATCGAAGTAAAAGCGCGTGGCGTTGTCTTTGGTAGCCAGGAACGTCTGGCTGCGCTCGCGGTACGTCTGTCGGTCTTCAGCCAGCACCTTGTCCACCAATTCAAAGACCTTGCCCGACTGGGTTGTGTTGAATATCAGCCCGAATTGCTCCATTTCCTGGCAGTTCGGGTCCACGAATGTGCTCACATACACGCAAGGCGTGCCCAAGATGCCGGCCTCTACAGCGGTCGTCGTGCCTTCGCTAACCACCAGTGTGGCGTAATTGAGCACGTGATGGAATTTGTCCGGCGGCATGCGCAGGCAATAAGGTTTCAGCTCGTCCGACACGCCGCGCTCCGAAGTGATGAACACGCGCATGCGCTGGGCCAGTTTTCTGACCAGCTGCACCTTGTCGTCGGCGCTCATGCCGCGGTGCCCTACGTCGTGCGTAGCATTCCAGGAGATGAAGCGCACCACGGCGTACTCCTCGTCTTCGCCTACGCCGAGCCACTGGCGGATGCTGGGGTCGGGCGTGAAAAACTCGGGGTGCAGGTACGCAATTTCGTGGTAGCTATTGTAGCGTATCTGCCTGGGTCCGAGATGTTTGGGTAATACGGCCGGCGTCAGTATGGCATCGGTAAAGGGCCGGTACAGGATGACCTGTTCGATGTTGCCCGTGTCCTCGATGGCCAGATTTTTCGCTCCCAGCAGGAAAGCCGCGTGGGCCGCATAGGGCGTGCCGTGACTCACAAACAGGTCGGGCTTAAAACGCATACCAGTGAGAAACATCTTAATGTCGTAGCGCAACAAGCCCCACAGCTTGCCCGGCAGACTGCGGTAGTGCTTGCCGAAATTGATGTACGGGAAGCCCTCGGCCTCCAGCAGTTGCAGCTCGAACTCTTTGTCACGAGCCGTGAACAGCACCTCGTGGCCATGCTGCATGAGCAGGCGGGCCAGATGTTTGAACAAATGCACATGGGCAGGGTGTCCGATGTCGAAGATTACTCTCATGAGCGTATATATTGGTAAACTTTTAATCCAAATTTGCCCACCTCGTAGAGCGGACGGTTGAGCACCAGCTCGTAGCGGCCATAGCACACCTCCTGCCCGCCAAAGCGCGCCTTAAATTCGCGCACGCCATAGTCCTCCTCCGGACGACCAGCGCCCATGAAATCAAAATGGTCAAAACCATGCTTCGCCCCGTACTCGATGGGCGCCCACGAAGCCAGTACACTGGGATGCACGCCCGGAATGACGCCGTTCTCGCCGCAGACGTACCACTGGTACAGCACCTTGTTCCGATGCACCGGCCCAATACTGCCGCCCACCACCTTGCCCTCGTGCTTGACCACAAACACTTTGGCCGACGGCGATTTCCACATGTTCACAAACAAATCAGGCCCGGGTAGCGGTTTTTTTACCTTCTCCCGATATAACGTCTGCAAAATGCCGTACATGGCCAGCACATCCGCTTCACTCTCTGCCTCCATCACTACGGCGCCTGAGGCGAGGCTGGTCTTGATTTGCCGACGGCGATTACTGCTCAGGCGCGCTTTGGCCGCCTCTACGCTGTCGGTTTTGACCAAATAGTTCAGGTGCGGTCGAAAATGAAAGCCGCACGCTCCGAACGCCTCGTGCAGCAGCGTACAATCGAAGAAATTGCGAAACTCAATGAAAATAGCCTTCCTGCGCCCGTACCGCTTAAGTGCCTCCAACAGCGTGCGTGCCACCGAAACGGACTCAACGGCCACCAACGGCCCACCCCACACAATGAGCCGGCGCGAAAGCCAGGCCTTCGGCCCACGTCCGTCGGACTGCACCACGCCCATCAGCACCCCATCCAGAGCACTCCGGCCGCTCATGGAGAGCAGGACGAAGGGCCGGTAACCGCTTACCGTCTCGATGAAGCGTAAAAACTCGCTGCTTTGAAAGTAGTTGCCGTTCGGATGCGTATCTACAAAGGCATCCAAGGCTTCAACCAGACCAGCATTCTTTAAATCAGCGTACGAGGTGTAAAGCATGGGAGTCAAGACAGTGTATATTTTTTTTGATAAAAAGCCATTCAGGAGCGATGCAGCGCCTTAGGAATGGGCGCAGATAGTTTGTCGTCGCTGACAGCATCCTCGTCAACATCTTCTTGGCCCGGTCGGTAATACGGCGATTTCCAGCGCCTGCGGCCCAGTGAGGCCAGCAGGAAGGTCCACAGCCCGCTGGCTTTGACGCATACGGCATCTTCGTTGTCGGTGTCGTCAATGCTTAAGCGGCGCAGGCGGTAAGGGTCGGAATGCAGCGTGTTGTAGCCGAAATCCACCGTGATGGCGCATTCGTAGCCGGCACGGCGCACGAGCGCCAGGTCGCGGGCATTGTAGTCGCCGTTAGGGAAAGCAATGGCATTGACGCGCAGACCGTATGCCTGTTCCAGCACCTGGCGCGAGCCGGCGATTTCAGCCCACGCTTCCTCGTCGGTACAGTGCGGCAAGCAGGGATGCAGCAGCGTATGGCTTTGGAAGTTGACACGCGAGCGCATGTGCTCAATATCCTGGCGCGACAGCGCCTGCGGCTGTTCCCACTCGCGCAGCGGGTCGAAGCCAGCGCGACTCAGCGCTTGGAGGCGTTCGGCATTGGGCGTCGTTTTCAATTGCCCGACGTTCACATCAGGATGCCGGTATTTGAACCAGAAATGCCGGTGCGTGCCCACGATACCCGCACAGAGGAAGATGGTTACCGGTAAGTCGAGTTTTTCCAGAATGGGCAGCAGTTCGCGGTTGCGGGCGTGCCCGTCGTCTAGGGTAATGACCAAAGCGCGCGGAGGTAATGAGCAAATGTCGCCTCTGCGGCGCGCCGCTAAGTAATCCTCCAGGGCAATCACATTATACGCCCGTTTCAGAAAGGCAAACGCCCGTTCAGCGTGGGCCGGAGCGATGTCGTGGAACATCACCAACGTTACACACTGCCGTTGCGCGATATGGCGCAGCAGCCAAGGCAGGCCCGAATAGCGCAGGCACTTGAACAGGGCGTTTCGCAGCGTCATGGCGTATCTATGAATTGGTGATACCATTTGTCCAAATGGATCCACTTCCAGATTTCGCGTGAGTAGTTGCCCTGACGGGCGAGGTGTTTCCGATAAATGTCGCGTGCCTGGGCCATATCTATCACACCGCGGCGGGCGTAGCGCTCGGAATGGAGCAGGTCGGTGACGTAACGCTGGAAGGCAGGGGTACGAAACCACTCGGCTTCAGGTGTTTCGAAGCCCACCTTATCGCGGCGCATGCGTATGGGTTCGGGCAGCGTGTCCCGCATGGCCTGGCGCAAGATGCTTTTTGTCATGCCGCGGTGCAGGATGTGCTCGTCGGGCAGCGTCAGCGTGCGCTCCACCAAGCGATAGTCTAAAAAAGGTACGCGCGCTTCCAGAGAAAACCACATGGAGTTGCGGTCTTCCCACTTGAGCAAGTGCTCTAGCTTGTACTCAAAGTGGTTGATGAGCGCTTCCTGAAGCGAGGGCGAGCCGTACAATTCGTCATTAATGACGTTGGCTTCGTTGTCGGCATGCGCCTGGTAAAAGTCGGGATGTAAATATCCGCGCTGTATCACGCGCGCCCGTGTGCGCCAAGAAGGCGGTAGGCTGAAAAAGGCCCACGTCTTTAGGCCATACAGCGAGCGATGATTAGATAAATAGTGCACCACTTCGCCAGCTAGCGTGGCCAACTTTCCACGGCGCAGCAGGTTTTTGAAATAAAAGCCAAAAAAGTAATGATAGCCGCCTAGGGCTTCGTCGGCGCCCTGCCCGTCGAGCAAGACAACCACGCGGCCGGCGGCTAATTTCATTACGCGGTACTGAGCATAAGTGGAGCTGCTCGACACGGGTTCGTATTGGGCTTTGGCCAGGTCGTCCAGGTCGGCCAGCAGGCTATCAGCGTTGGGTTGCGTGAAGTGCATGTAAGCAATTTGCCCATCGAACAGCCGGATAAAAGCCGACTCATCACCGTGTTGGCCCTGGCCGTAAATGGCCGAGAAGGTGTTTAGGTCGCGTTTCTGGTAGTCCTTGAGCAGCACCGAGACGATGCTCGACGAGTCCAGACCGCCGCTGAGACACACACCTACGGGCACATCGCTGCGCAGGCGCAGGCCCACGGCCGAGGAGAACAGGGCGCGGTATTCCTCGGGCGATGCGAATGGCTCCTTCAGCTCGCGCCTCAGGTCATACCAGCATCGCGGACGCAGCTGGCGCGCCAGCGCAGGCGCGCCGGGCGCTACACACAGGCGGAAGCAGTGGCCGTGGGGCAGTTTTTTGACCTCTTTCAAAAAGGTGCCTTCATCGTAGTCCGTGCGGTTAAAGGCCAAGAAGTTGAAGACAGCATCGGAGTTGGGCGTTGGCTTTCGGCCCAGCACCGCTGTGATGGAGCGGATGTCGGAGCCGAAAAGGATGCGCTCGGCGTCCTGCGCATAGAAAAAGGGCTTCACCCCGTAGCGGTCGCGCGCGCCAAAAAGCGTCTGCTCGTGGCGGTCGTAAACAACAAACGCCCACATGCCGTTGAAGCGGTGCAGCATGGCCTCGCCCCAGGCCTGCCAGGCGATTAAGATGACCTCTGTGTCCGTCTGTGTGCGGAAGGTGTAGCCCAACGACCGCAGCTCTTCGCGCAGCTCGATGTAGTTGAAAATCTCGCCGTTGAACACGATGACGTAGCGTTCATCAGCCGAAAACATCGGCTGATGACCAGCCGGGCTGAGGTCCAAAATGCTAAGCCGGACAAAGCCCAAACCCACCGAGCCTTCGGTGAACAGCCCCTCATCGTCGGGGCCGCGATGCTTCATAGCCTGCATCATAGCGCGCAACGGTGCTTCGGCTACAGGCTGGCCGTGGAGGTGGATTATGCCGGAAATGCCGCACATCGGTCGCTTCGTTACGTGTTGGGAAGAAATGTTTTCAGGATGAACTGCGATTAAATCGCCCTTGCACAGGCCAAAATCTGTGCCGAAGGTACCGCTCACCTGTTAAATAACGCCGGTAATGGCGCATTGCTGACCTTATTTAATCCAGCGTTTACGAACCGGCGCTTTATTCTATCCGAGCACTATCGGCCAGGAGCCTCTCAGACCTTCGTAGTAAAAACAAGTTTTTCTTCTCCTAATCCCCATCTTTTCCAGACCTTTGTCGCCCAAAAAAACGGATGTCGCAAGCCCTGCTCCTCTTAGAAGACGGCACGCTGTTCAAAGGCCGCGCCGCTGGCAAAATCGGTACCGTTACCGGCGAGATTTGCTTCAACACCGGTATGACGGGTTACCAGGAAATTTTCACCGACCCATCGTACGTAGGCCAGATACTGGTGATGACCAACGTCCATATCGGCAACTACGGCGCGCGCCGCAATGAGGTCGAAAGCAACGGCATCAAAATCGCCGGCCTGGTGTGCCGCAACTTCAGCAGCCATTACAGCCGCGTGCAGGCCGACCAGAGTCTGCAGGACTACGCCGAAGCCGAAAACTTGGTGGCCATTCAGGACTTAGACACGCGCGCCTTAGTGCAACACATCCGCACACGCGGAGCCATGAACGCCATCATCTCCTCCGACATAGACGACCTGTCCGAACTGCGCCGCCGTTTAGAGACCACGCCGCCCATGGCCGGGCTGGAGCTGTCGAGCCGCGTAACCACTGCCGAGCCATATTTCTGGGGTGACCCCGAGGCGCGTTATCGCGTAGCCGTCATTGACTTTGGCATCAAGCGCAACATCCTGCGCTGCTTAGCCGAGCGCGGCTGCTACCTGAAGGTATTCCCGGCGCGCACGCCCTTCGAGGAAGTGAAAGCCTGGAGTCCCGACGGATACTTCCTCTCCAACGGCCCAGGCGACCCTGCTGCCATGGACTATGCCGTAACGCTCACGCAGCAGATGCTCCGAGACGGCAAGCCTCTATTTGGCATCTGCTTAGGCCAACAAATCCTGGCCTTAGCTGCCGGCCTGCCCACCTATAAACTGCATCACGGACACCGAGGCATCAACCACCCGGTGAAAAACCTCCTCACAGGCCGCGGCGAAATCACCAGCCAAAACCACGGCTTCGGCGTGCTCGAACAGGCCGTCCATGACTCGCCTTCCATCGTAGAACCCACGCATATCAACCTAAACGACAACACTATCGAAGGCATCCGGCTCAAAAACCACGCGGCATTCTCCGTGCAATACCACCCCGAAGCCAGCCCGGGACCACACGACGCACGCTACCTGTTCGACGAGTTTGTCGCCCTACTCTCTTGAGCAATGCTCAGCCGCCTTGCCGTTGCCGACTCAAACCCAGGGCCGGCGGGTTGACATCTGGTAAGAAAGACGCCTTCTCAAAGAAAAATGCAGCACCAAAGGTAACCTTTGCACCTCTGTCTGCATATAAGAACGTGCGTATTCCCCTGCAAACGTTAATCTTTTCCAAAACAGGAAACCCTGCGCGCGTCGGCGTAGTTAAGTACATATACCTTTATTGCAAAATTTGCCCTTACACATGAAATCCGTTTTACTCCTTTCCTTCTTTCTAACTCTGTTCACCGGTTCGGCAACGTCTCAGACAGCCCTCCGGCCCGAGCCTTCGGTATATCCCAACCCAGCCGTAGAATACATTGCCGTGAACGACCCGGGCGACAGCGTGGGTTTTGTAGCCATTTTCAACCTCGTTGGCAAAAAGGTCAAAGAGTTTGAATACTCGAAGGGCGCCAATCTGCCCATAGGCGATCTGCTCAAAGGTATGTATATGGTGCAGCTGCAAGACCGTCAGCGTAATGTGTTGAAAACGCAAATGGTGGACAAACGATAGTACTCGCGCCGAGGCGCGTCATAGACTCCTGACTGCTCCGCAGAGGTTCCAGGCCTTTGCGGAGCAGTTTTTTGTGAAGGCTATCTTTGTGCCATGAATAGCTCAGGTACGTGGATGGATTTTCTGCGCCGACGCCCGTTTTTCTGGGCGGGTCTGACGGGTCTCATGGCTTTAATGGCGGCGGTGCTAATGGCTGGCGCCTTGCGGGGAGTATCCTTTGAGACGCCGCCGCCGTTTCGCGATGCGGTAACTGCCATTGAATGGGCTGCTTCAGCAGAGACCATGGATATCGTATTGGGCGCGCCGCCGGAACGCTCGCGACGCATCCAGGCGCTGCTGCAAGCTACAGCGCGCGACGGCCTGTTTGCCCTGGCTTATACCTTGTTTATGTGCGCCTTTGCCGTTACGGGAGCCTGGCTTTCGCAGCGCTGGTACTATCTGCTGTTGGCTGTCCTGGCGCTGGCGGTAGGTTTTGCCGACTTAGCCGAAAACAGTGCCATTCGGGCGCTCTTGTTGCTCTACGACTCGGAGATGTTTGAGCCCGGCGGGGCCGACTACGTGCGCGTTCGGCTGTTTGCCTGGGTAAAATGGGCAGGCATAACGCTCTACTTTGCTGGCATAGCCCCCTTCCTGTGGTCGCGCGGATGGGTGTTAGGCCGCCTGCTGGCGCTGCTGGTGGCATCCGTGGTGGTGATGTGGTTGCTGGCGCAAGTGTTTCGCACCTGGGCTGAGCCATACGCAATGGCGGTATTTTTGCTCTTTGCCGTATCCATCGGATACTGTTTTGTGCCCCTTAAAGCGCCAGCAAGCCCTCCGGCAAGTCCATGAGCAGGTGTTTTTGCGCCTCGTCGGTGGCTACAATGAATGCCGGGGCTAACGGAATGAGTACCTCCCGCTCTTGGTAAAGCACAACGGCCATTTCCTGTTGAGGCATTTCTACGACCTCTTGGATGACGCCCACGGGTCCCGTTTGCTGGTCAATGAGCAGGTAGCCCATCAGATGCTCATACGGGCTGGCCGCCTGCTGTGCTTCGATGAGGTCGGCCGGCACTTCGCTCTCAAGCAAAAAGATGGGTCGCGATTGCAAGCGCAGGGCGTCTTCGCGCGTGCGGATGTCTTCAAAACTGACGATGAGTTCGCCGCCGCCGCGGACATTGCGAATGAAGAAAGGGTGCTTGATACCTTTTATTTCTAGGAACACTCGTTCGGCTCCCAAAAAGAGGTCTTCAAAAGGTTCCTCAATGAAGGCCTTTACTTCTCCGTGGATGCCGTGAGTTTTGCGGGTGAAGCCTATCTGGATGTAGTTCATAGGCGTTAGTTGTGGCGCAAGAGGGTTTGGCGCAGGATGTATCCTTTCTGGCCCTTGAGCTCCCAGGGGCGAGTGAGACAGTCGGTGGGAGGGGGCGTCTGGTTGCAATACTGCGAGTCCAATATCCATTGCTCGCGGCGCACGAGGCCGACATTTCGGGCGTACCAGGCTCGGGAGAGTCGCCGTTCGATGGCATTGGCGTAGTCCACCTCCGTAACGACGAGAACCGAGTCGAAGCGGAAGGCGCCGATTTGAGCGGATACATCCACAGAGTCGGCCCGATAGTTCCAGCCGACGAAGGGGCGCAGGCGTTCGCCGGCGATTTCGATTTCTGTGCTTGGGTCAATCCATCGGTTGCCGTCCCAGCGGGTACGCGGCGACAGAGGGAACACCAGCGGCAGGAAGCGCAGGTTTTCCTCTTGTCGAAGGGCCTGCGTGGGCGTTCGGGTAGCAGCCCACACGCGGCGTAGCGCCCAGGCTGCTGTGTCAGAAGGCCGTTCGTAGCGCTCGATGCGGCACTGGAGCAAGCCCGCAGCGTCGCGGAACGTGTCCACCACTTCCTCGCGTACCTGTAGGCGTACAGTATCGCGCACCGTCTGGCCTCCGGGGCCAAAGTCGAAGATGATGCTATCCACCCGGTACTCCGCGTACTGCCCAATGCGCAGCGGGAAGTACGCATGTTGCGCTTCGGCCACGGGCAACGGCTGTTCTGGCGGAGCGAAAGGGTCGCCGCAGGCAGTGGCCAGACACACCACCCATACCATCATTGCGCCGCGCGCCAAACAACCGCCAATTCGAAACCAAAACATGCCCCTAGAAAAAACGAGCGCCAGGAGATGCCTCTTGGTGCTCGTCGGATACCTGAGAGCGGGATACGAGACTCGAACTCGCGACTTTCAGCTTGGGAAGCTGACGCTCTACCAAC